>JACCDG010026012.1_pt1 | contig 20467 bp, 21 predicted proteins | sample 7442471 | NCBI WGS metagenome assembly JACCDG01 (sample SAMN15323444, study PRJNA562643) | freshwater metagenome | isolation source: river surface water | place: USA:Blue River Watershed | collected 2017-08-17 | reverse complement strand
GATGAGATACAGCGGCGACAGGTGCGCGCGTTCATGCGGACACTTGGGGCCCTTGCGAGAAGCTGCAATTGCGCCGTCGCATTGCTAGCTCACGTGGACAAGAGCACCAGCCGACGCACCGGGTCCGCCAGCGAGGGATACAGCGGTTCCACGGCTTGGCACAACAGCGCCCGAAGTCGACTATTCATGGCCCGTGATGACAGCGGTCTTTTAACTATCGAGCACCAGAAGGCCAACCTGACGCAGCGGCGGGAAAAAATCACCCTCGAATGGCCGGATGGCGGTCTTCCAAGAATCGCGAGCACCTCACCTGAACCAACAGCCAGTGCAGGCCTAAGCCTTGCCCGCGCTGCCGATGCCGCGATTGCGCTATTGCGAATCTTGGCTGAGTACGAAAGCCGAAAACAATTCGCAAGCCCCAAGCCAACGGCTCGCAACAACGTCTATGCCCTTCTAAGGAGCGAGCCGGCTTTTCAGCGCTTGAAGCTGAACCGGGACAAGACGGCGCTGATCGTTACTCAGTGCCAGCGCGCCGGTTGGATCGAATCAGCGGACTACAAGAGCTCCGGAAAGTGGTGTGAGCGGTGGACCGTCACGAAAGAAGGCTGCCGAGTCGCTGGATTGGATGCAGATACATCGTCCACATCCCATCTAGGAGAACAAGCCGCTGTGGGGGATGTGGGGTTACCCACATCCCCCACCTATACGGGGGGTATGGGGGGAGAGCGCGCACGACAAGTTGGATGAAGAGACCGTACTCCGGTGCGGGCTCCGCCCGACCGGAGTACGGTCATCACCGCTATCGAGCCACTAGAAACAAGCAAAGGAGACGGGAATCGCCGCTCATGCCTTCGGCGGACTTGGGACCTTGCTTTTCAGACCCATTGCCTTTGGCGATCTCCTAGTCTTGGGTCGCGCCGGCCGCTGCGGCTCCATTGTCTTGGCGGCGGCACGGACAGCCCGGCGCACCTGCTCTGGAGTCATGCCGGTGAGGTCAACGGGTTCACTCATGGTGAGGCGACTCCTGGGATCAAACTGGGCAGGCCGTCAGTGGGGCAGCTGCCCCCGACTGATAGCGTCACCCAACACAATGCACTCGCCCTCGTCTGGTGCCGCCAGCGTGGCGCGCTCACCTTCCCACTGGTCAATCAGACGGGTCAATTCTTCGGCCGTTAGCTCAGACAGTGGGCGATCTGTCGCCACATCCGTCTTACTGCGTCCCAACTCACCGGCCAACTCCAGCACGGTCCTGGCCGCCGCTACACGCGCCGAGGCGGGCACCTGGGTGTCCGTCATTACGTCCTTAAGCGTGGCTGTTGCCACGTTCGCCAGATCGCCCATCACGTGTCGGCTTCGTTCGAAACGAATGGCCGTCTGAATGTGGGCGCTTCGAAGTAGGTCATGGGCGCTGACCTTGGGATCGGCGTATCCGGCGACCCTCGCCGCTTGGGTGGGTGTGCAGCCCTGTCTAACGAGGGTAAGGACGAAGGTTCTCTGCATGGGCGTTAGATCAGCCCCACTGAGTCCTTTAGCAAATGGTTGTTTATGTGTAGCTGCCATCGGCACAGTCTAGAAGCCGGACGGCCTAGATGCAATTCCACGTAAGTAGAAGTTCAATCGTTTGAACGCTGCAAGCCGAAAGCAGAGCCCGTCGGCGGCCATCGGTCGTGTGTAGAGCTGCGGAGGTCCTGACCCTGCGCTCTCGGGGTATCAGCGACCACGCTCCTCCAGACTGCCTCCAAGGAATGCCGAACAAGGCCGCCCATATGTATATCAATTTGCCTACTAAAAGAGCATTGAATTGCGGTTAAACCCGAAACTCCTTTGCTCAGGCGAATCGCCTGTGGAGAATGGTCCAAGTAAGGACAAAGGAATTTCCATGGATCGCATCAAACAAGCTTTGAGTTGGTGGCGGGTAGAACATGCCATCACAAAGCAGCAATCGAAGCGCTCAAAGTTCAGCCTGGCTCAGTTTGCGGCTTGGATCAACGCAGCAGCCGTGATTTCTATCGCTTTGGCATGGCCCGTCTTTGGACTGAGACAAGCGTTAGCGACGGGTGGGGCGATCGTTGCCATCGTGACGCTGTTCACGTGGGTCGCCCTCACGCTGAACGCAGTGGTAGCGCCATTGGAGCGCCGTTGGTCCGCCGCTAAGCGCGAGCGAAGACAGAGGGAGATTGAGAATAGCCCCGCCTACCAGCGACTTTCCGAGTCGGGCAAGGAGCGCTATCGCCAGCTCATCGGTGGCGACTACTGAAAGTCGGACGCTCCGCAAAATTTCTGAGGGCGGTCATAACACTTTGGAACCGCTGCGGCGGGGGTATGCCAGGGGGGCGGGCCACGTCTTATCCGATGCCAGGCCGAGCAACTCTCCAACACCGTTCGGCTGCCTGGGCGCGCTACACACGTCACTACACAGCCGGGTCAGAAAAGGCGTGTAGTGTGTAGTGCAGTCCGATTGAGTAAAGATAAGCAGGCTGCCGTGTTTTCAGAGGGGAAATCCGATTTTCAGGGCCTCAGAAGAACCCTAAATATATGAGGTCTCCAGATTATGAGTCCCCTGCTCTAACCAACTGAGCTAACGCCCCCCAGCCTCCGCATGGGAGGGCTGTAGTCTACCCTGCCATGCGTCGCGGCCGGGGCGTCAGCGCGGGCTCGCCAGCCTCACTCCGGCTTGGCCCCCGAGTACTTCACCACCTTGGCCCAGCGCGTGATCTCCGAGTTCACGAAGCTGGCGAACTCCTGGGGCGAATTGCCCACCGGGGTCGCGCCCTCGAACTCGATGCGCCGGCGCACGTCGGCCGAGGCAATGGCGGCACGCGCGGCGTCCGACAGGCGCTTGGCCAGCTCCGGCGACATGCGGCCGGGACCGAACAGGCCGAACCACGCACTCGACTGGTAGCCCGGCAGCACCTCGGCAATCGCCGGCACATCGGGCATCGCCGGCAACCGCCGGGGGCTGGTCACTCCCAGGGCCTTGAGCTTGCCCGCCTTGAGCTGCGCCTGCACGTTGCCCACGTTGGCGAACATCAGCTCCACCTGGCCCGCCAGCAGGTCCTGCACCGCCGGTGCCGTGCCCCGGTAGGGAATGTTCACGATGTACACGCTCGCCTGCATCTTGAAGGCCTCGCCGGCCAGGTGCACCGACGATCCCAGCGCGCCGACGCCGAAGTTCAGCCGGCCCGGCTTGGACTTGGCCAAGGCGATCAGCTCCTGCAGGTTGTTGGCCGCCACCGACGGATGCGCCACCAGGATGGCCGGACTCGTGGAGACCATGGTCAGCGGCGTGAAGTCCTTTTCCGGGTCGAACGGCAGGGAGGGATACAGCGAGGCATTGATCGCATGGCTGGTAAAGCTCATGAGCAGCGTGTTGCCATCGGCCGGCGCGCGGGCCACCGCTTCGGCGGCGATGTTGCCACCCGCACCCGGGCGGTTCTCCACCACCACGGTGCGGCCCAGCGCCTTGCCCATTTCAGTGGCCAATGTGCGGGCCATGGTGTCCGTGGTGCCACCCGCGGGCGCGCCCACCAGGATGCGAATGGGCGCATTGCCCTGTGCCTGCGCCGGTCCGCAGGCCAGAGCCCCCGCCATCACCAGGGCGCCCATCGCAGCGCCATGAACCATCCAGTCTCGCCGTGTACGCACGTTTGTCTCCTTCGTCTTCTTGTGGGTCGTCTGATGCGCGCGTAAGGGTCAGCCGTCGTAACGCTTGCCCAGCGCCAGCAGCTCGGGCGTGCCGATCAGCGCATTGAGCTGGTCGAAGTCCAGCATGCGCTCGCGCTCGGGCGTCGTGCTCTGGTGCTGCTTGAGGCTGCCGTAGTACCGCTGCAGGGTGTGCGCCACGGCGCGCGCCGTGCCGCCGGGGAAGATGACGATGCGGTAGCCGATGCGGCCCAGTTCATCAGCCGCGGTGACAGGCGTCTTGCCGCCCTCGACCATGTTGGCCAGCATCGGGATGCGGTGCGCGAAACGGTCGCAGGCTGCGCGCATCTGCTCGGGCGAGCGCACGGCCTCCACGAAGATGGCGTCCACGCCGGAGGCCAGGTAGGCCTCTGCACGCTCCAGGGCCGCCTCCAGGCCCTCCACGGCCACGGCATCGGTGCGGGCCAGGATCAGGGTGTCGCTCGAGTGCCGGGCATCCAGCGCCGCCCGCAGCTTGCCGCACATCTCGGCCTGGGGAATCACGCCCTTGCCGTCCAGGTGGCCACAGCGCTTGGGAAAGGTCTGGTCCTCCAGCTGGATCATGGCGGCGCCTGCGCGCTCGAACTCGCGCACGGTGCGCCGCGTGTTCAACGCATTGCCGAAACCGGTGTCGGCGTCCACGATCACCGGCAGCGACACGCGCTCGGTGATGCGGGCCAGCGTGTCGGCCACTTCGGTGGCGGTCGTCAGGCCGACGTCGGAGCGGCCCAGGCGGGTATAGGCGATGGAGGCGCCGGAAAGGTACAGGGCCTCGAAGCCCGCCTGCTCTGCGATGAGCGCGGTCAGCGCGTCGTAGACCCCGGGCGCCAGCACGGGACTGGCTGACCGGAGGCGTTGCTTGAGTGTCTGGGAGGGCATGGAGGGCAATCTTTCTCAGGTTCAGGCTTGCAGGGTGGCGGCCACAGTCCCGGCGGCCGTCCAGCCGCCGCCCACCGCACTGAGCAGGCCGTTGCCGGACATGTAGCCCCACACCGCATCGCCGGACACGCCGCGCGCAGCGCCGCCGGCAGCCAGCAGGTTGGGAAGGGGCGTGCCATCCTGCGCCAGGACGCGGCACTGGTCGTCGATGTCCAGGCCGCCCTGGGTGTGGAACAACGCGCCGGTGACCTTGACGGCGTAATACGGCGCCTGGAGGCTGCGCTTGAAGCGGCGGCCGAAAGCATCGGGCTGGCCTGGGGCCACCTCGGCCAGCGCCTGGCCCAGCACTTGGGCGTCGCAGCCGATCATGGCGGCCAATGCAGGCAAGTCCTGCGCGCCGCGCAGGGCGCCTGCCTTCTCGGCCTCGATGAAATCGGGAAAGGTCCGTAGCAGCTCCAGCAGCGGGCTGTCGAACACGTTCCAGGCGATGGCGCCCGGCTGCCTCAGCACGAACTCGGCAGCCTCGGAATAGCCCTGGGTCTCGTCGTGGAAGCGCCGCCCCTGCGCATTGACCTGCACGCCGCCTTCCATGATGAAGGCCCAGGTCATGAGCGCGCCCTGCGGCGTGACCCAGGACCCGTGCCCCTGGTAGGCCGTGAGGTCCGCCAGCCGAGCGCCCAGGGCCCGGCCCCAGGCGATGGCGCTGCCGTCGTTGCCCACATGGCCGCCGAACGCGGCATCGGCCATCTCGGGCAGCATCTCGCGCACCATGGCCGCATTACCCCCAAAGCCGTTGCAGGCCAGGATCAGCGCGTCGCAGCCGATGTATTCCATCTGCCCATCGCTGCGCTCCAGGCCCACGCCGATGACGCGATCGCCCTCGCCCAGCCAGATCTCGCGCACCAGGGCGCCCGTGAGCACGTCCGCGCCCAGCCCGGTCGCCGTGCGCTCCATCGCCGCGATCAGGGCCGCGCCCGTTCGCTCGGGCACGGCATGCATGCGCTGGGCGCTGTGGCCGGGATACAGGAAGCCCTCCAGCATCACGAAGGAGATGCCCTGCTCCTCCAGCATGTCGATGGCCGGGGCCACGCCGCGGGTGTAGGCCTCGACCAGGTGCGGCGCCGCGCGACCGTGGGCTTTGGCCTGGACGTCGCGGGCGAACTGCTCCACGCTGTCCTCGATACCCAGGGACTTCTGCAGGCGCGTGCCCGCCGCGGGGATGAAGCCGGAGGAAAGCGCGGTCGATCCCTGCGGCATGTCGTCGCGCTCCAGCACCACGCAATCGATGCCGGCCAGGCGCAAGCGCACGGCCGCCGTCATGCCGCAGGCGCCGCCGCCCACGATCACCACCGGCACCTGGGGCGTGTCCGGCGGCAGCGGCTGCCCGCGAACGACGCGAGCGGGGTGCATCACGCTCATGACGCCTCCATGGGCTGGCGCTGGGCTGCCAAGCGGCGGCGCAACTGGTTCAACAAGCCGCCAGAGGCCACCATGTCAAGCAAGAAGGCGGGAATCGGGTCGCAAGCGAGCACGCGGCCGGATGCGGTGTGCACCTGCAGCGTGTCAAGGTCCAGCCGCACCGCCTCGCCCTCCTGCAGCGACTCGGCGTCACGGCAGGTCAGGAGCAACAGGCCCAGGTTGAACGCATTGCGGAAATAGAGCCCGCTGAACGACGGCGCGATCACCGCCTTCACCCCCAGCTGGACCAGGGCCCCGGCTGCCTGCTCGCGGGAGGAACCGATGCCGAAGTTGGGGCCGGCGGCGATCACGTCGCCGCGGCGCACCTGCGCGGCGAACTCCGGCCGTACGCCCTCCAGGCAGTGCGGCGCGATGCCTTCGATGCCCAGCTTCATGTAAGCGCCGGGCGCCAGCTGGTCGGTGTCGATGTCCGCGCCGAACTTCCAGACACGATGGGTTTGCGCGGTCATGCCAGCACCTCCCGGGGATCGGTGATGCGCCCGCGCAGCGCGGACGCGGCCACGGTGTAGGGCGAGGCCAGGTACACCTGCGCCGTCGCCGAGCCCATGCGGCCCTTGAAGTTGCGTGCCGTGGTAGCGATCACGTTGGCGCCATCGGGGATGCTGCCGCCGTACCCGGAGCAGGCCCCGCAGGCCGTGGGCAGCAGCTCGGCGCCCGCCTCAAGCAAGGCGCCCAGCACACCCTCTCGCCGCGCGGCTTCCTGGTCCTCCAGGCTGGCGGGCGCGACCATCAGGCGCATGCCGGACGCCACGCGATGGCCGCGCAGCACGCTGGCGGCGGCGCGCAGGTCGTCGAGCTTGGCCCCGGTGCAGGCACCGATGTAGGCGGCCTGGAGGGGCACGTCGGAAAAAGCTCCCACGGCGCGTGTGTTGGCCGGGCTGTGCGGCGCGGCCACCTGCGGGGACAGCGTCGCGGCATCGAACCGGTACGTCGTGGCCAGGCGCTCGTCCACGCCCTCGTCGGTGTGCCAGCCCTCGGTCTCGATCGCCTCGTCCGGCACGCCCACGCCGCGCAGCCACTGGCGCGTGGTCTCGTCGGGGGCGATCAGGCCCACCTGCGCGCCCATCTCGGCGCTCATGTTGGACAGCGTCATGCGCTCCTGCATGGACAGCGCCTGCACGGCGGGGCCGCAGAACTCCACGGCCTGGTAGTCCCCGCCGTTCATGCCGAAGCGGCCCACCATGTGCAGCACCATGTCCTTGGCGGTCAGTCCGGCGGGCAGCCGGCCATCCCACCACATGCGCAGCGTGCGGGGTACACGCACCCAGATCTCGCCGGTCACCACCACGCCCAGCATCTCGGTGCTGCCGATGCCGAACATGTAGGTGCCAAAGGCGCCGCCCGTGGGGGAATGGGAGTCGCCCCCCACGCAGAACATGCCGGGACGCAGGTGCCCCTTCTGCGGCAGCACCACGTGGCAGATGCCCACGCTGTCATACACATGCGGCAGCTTCTGCTCGGCGGCCCAGTCGCGGGCGATGCGCACGATGCGGCGCGAGTCGTCGTCCTGCTCGGGCACGTAGTGGTCCATCACCAGCACCACCTTGGACGGATCCCAGATGTGTGCGCCCAGGTCCTCCAGCATCGGCTTGAGGCGGCGCGGGCCGGACGAGTCGTGGAACATGGCCAGGTCCACCCGGCAATTGACGATGTCCCCGGGCGCCACATGCGTCCGCCCGCAGGCCTTGGCAATCAGCTTCTGGGCCAGCGTCTGCGCCGGCCGGTTGGGAGCGCTCATGGAAAGACAGTCTCCGTGGTCGGTGGGTTCTTCAGGGAAGGATTTCCTTGGGCACGATGCGCGCCTCGATGCTGCCGACCTGCGACATCTCCATCTGGTACTCGTAGCGGTCGGGCCGGTACAAGCCGTGCAGCAGCTGCACCGGCCGGTCCGAGGTGTCGTACACCAGCCGCCGCACGGCCAGCATGGCGGTGCCCACGGCCACCTGCAGTTCGGCCGCCACCTGGGCATCGGCCTGGCGGGCGGAGATGGTCTGCACCGCGCGCCCCAGCTCCAGGCCGGACTCCTCCAGCAGCTGCAGCATGGGCTTGCGCGCCAGGTCGCTGCGGCCGAAGCCTTGCGCCAGCGCGTCGGGCACGTAGGTGGTGATCAGGGACACGGGCCCCGCGGATGAACTGCGGCGGCGCACGGCCTTGCGCAGCTTGGCGCCATCGGCCACCTGCAGCACCTCGGCCAGGTCGTGAGAGGCATGCACCACGCGCCACTCCAGCACCTTGACGGTGGTGGACCGGCTCACGCTGACGATGTTCTCCAGCAGGCCATGCAGCCGCGTGCCAGGCAAGGCCTGCGCGCCCTTGGATGCGCCCCTTCGGCCGCCGTGCTCGGCGCGGGTGGTGGGACGGGTGCCCCGGCCAACCTCGCGCACGATCAGCCCGTCCTCCACCAGCTTCTCCAGCGCGCGGCGCACCGTGATGCGGCCCACGCCGAACTGGCTGGCCAGGTCCAGCTCACCCGGCAGGCCATTGGCATAGCGGCCCTCCTGGACCTGCTCGCGCAGGACCAGGTAGACCTGGTGGTACTTGGACAGGGGCAAGGAATCGGCCATGGGTGGACTCACAGTCCCAGGTAGTTCTTGCGCAGGTCCGGGTCGTCCAGCATGTCCGAGGCCTTGCCTTTCATGGCGACCTGCCCGTTCTCGATGATGTAGGCGCGGTTCGCGATGGCCAGCGTCTGCACCGCGTTCTGCTCCATCAGCAGGATGGACTGGCCCTCGGCATTGAGCTTGCGGATCAGGGCGAACATCTCCTCCACCAGCAGGGGGGACAGGCCCAGGGACGGCTCGTCCATGATCAGCAGCTCGGGCTCGGACATGAGGCCGCGGCCGATCGCCAGCATCTGCTGCTCGCCACCGGACAGGGTGCCTGCCATCTGGCCGAAGCGCTCCTTCAGCCGCGGGAAGATGGACACCACATGGTCCATGTTGCGGGCCCGGCGCGCCGCGCCGCGCAGGAAGCTGCCCAGCTCCAGGTTCTCGCGCACGCTCATGTTGGGGAAGATGCGGCGGCCTTCGGGCACGTGGATCAGGCCGCGCCGCACCACCTCGGCGGAGTCGATGCCGGCGATGTCCTCACCCTTGAAGCGGATGGTGCCGCCAAAGGGCTTGTACAGGCCGGAGATGTTGTTGTTCAACGTGGACTTGCCCACGCCGTTGCTCCCGAGCACGGCGACGATCTCGCCCGCGCCCACGTCCAGGTCGATCCCGCGCAGGATCTCGACCTTGCCATAGCCGGCGCGCAGGCCCCGGATCTCAAGCATGGGAAACCTCCTTGGATGCGCCGTCCGCGCCGCCCTGCGTGGCCATGTGCTCGGCCGCGCCGCGGCCCAGGTAGGCCTCGATCACCGCCGGGTTGCTCACCACCTCGCGCGGCGCGCCCTCGGCGATGATCTTGCCGTAGGACAGCACGTAAATGTGTTCGGACAGGCTCATCACCGCCTGCATCACGTGCTCGATCAGCAGCACCGTCACGCCGCTGGCGCGGATCTTCTGGATGATGCCGATGATCTCCACGATCTCGGACGGGTTCAGGCCCGCCATCACCTCGTCCAGCAACAGCAGCTTGGGGCCGGTGGCCAGCGTGCGGGCCAGCTCCAGCCGCTTGCGGCCGGCCACGGTCAGGTCGGCGGCGGGCTGCTCCAGCATGGCGCCCATGCCCACCTGCCCCGCCACCTGGCGGGCATGTTCCCAGGCCTCGCGCCGGTCCGGGAAACGCTGGTAGGCGCCCACGGCGATGTTCTCGTGCACGCTCAGCTTGGCGAAGGGCTGGGTGATCTGGAAGGTGCGCACCATGCCCTTGCGCGCGATCTGGTGCACGGGCAGGCCCGTGATGTCCTCCCCACGCAGGGTCACCGTGCCGGCATCGGGCTTGTGAAAGCCTGCGATGGAGGCGAACAGCGTGGTCTTGCCGGCGCCGTTGGGGCCGATGAGGGCGACGATGCGGCCCTCGGGCACCTCCAGCGAGGCGTTGTCCACGGCCCGCAGGCCGCCGAAGATCTTGGTCAATCCCTGGACCTGGAGCATCACGCGCCCTCCTTCGCGTCGCGGGCCGCCGCGGCGGGCGCCGGCTTGCGCTTGCCATTGAGGCGCTTGAACACGTCGATCAGGCCATTGGGCAGGAAGGCGATGATCACCACCAGCATGGTGCCGTAGATCACCAGCGACAGGCCCTGCACGTTGAACATCGAGCGCGTCACGTCACCCACGGCGGCCAGCAGCACCGCGCCGATCAGGGGCCCGTAGACCGTGCCCGCGCCGCCGATCATGCTGACCAGCAGCATCTCCACCGACTTGTCCACGCCAAAGACGATGGTGGGGTCGATGTACAGGAAATACTGGGCAAAGAAGCACCCGCCGATGCCGGCGATCGCGCCGGACAGCATCATCACCTTGACCTTCTCCCTGAAGGTGTCGATGCCCAGGGCGCGGGCCGAGTCCTCGTTCTCGCGGATGGCCGCCAGCTGCGCGCCGAAGCGCGAGCGCTTGAGCCACAGCGCGATCAGGACGGACGCCACCGTCAGGGCCAGGATCAGGTAGTAGAAGCCCACGCGCTCGGGGAACTGGAAGTTGCCCACGCCCGGCTTGGCCGGGATCAGCATGCCCAGGCCGCCGCCGGTGATCTCCACCGAGTTGGCGACGATGCGCAGCACCTCGGCAAAAGCCAGGGTGATCAGCGCGAAGTACGAGCCCTTGAGGCCCGCGCGGAACGACAGGACCGCGATGACCCAGCCCACCAGGGCGCCGGCCAGGGCGCCGGCCGGCAGGCCCAGCCAGGGATTGAAGCCGAAGCGGATCTGCAGGATGGTCGAGGCATAGGCCCCCGCGCCAAAGAACACCACATGCCCGAAGGACAGCTGCCCGGCGAAGCCGCCGGCGATGTTCCAGGCCTGGCCGATGAAGGCGTAGAACAGCGCCAGCACGCCGAAGTTCACCATGAAGCTGGAGGGAAACACGAGCGGGAACACCAGCCCCACCAGCAGCAGCCCGCCGTGCAGCAGCCAGGCCTGGCCGCGAGTCAGTTCGTTCATCGTTGTTTCGCTCCAAACAGGCCCTGGGGACGCAGCAGCAGGATCAGGATGAAGATCAGCGAAATGCCGATCTGCCCCAGGCTCTCGCCCAGGAACAGCCCGCCGAACGACTCGGTCAGGCCCACGATCAGGCCGCCCACCACGGCGCCCAGGAAGCTACCCATGCCGCCCAGCACCACCACGGTGAAGGCCACCATCACGAACACGTGGCCGGTGGTCGGCGAGACATAGAAGATCGGCATCAGCAGGCAGGCCGCGGCGCCCAGCGTCGCCAGGCCGATGCCGTAGGACACGGCGAACACGCGGTCCACGTTGATACCCACCAGGCGCGCGCCCACGCGCTCCTTGGCCACGGCGCGGATCGCCTTGCCGGTGTCCGTGCGGGCGATGAACAGGCCCAGCAGCGCGCACAGCGCCAGCGAAGCGCCGAAGGAAATCAGCTTGGGCAGGGCCACCAGCGTGGGGCCCAGTTCGACCATGGTGTCCGAGTACGACACGGAGATGGTGCGCGTGTCGCCCTTGAAGAACATCAGGGCCAGGTTCTCGATCAGGATGGACAGTCCCAGGGTGATCAGGAGGATGTTTTCATCCTTGCCGTTGGACAGCTTGCCGATCAGGCCCCGGTAAAGCAGGTAGCCCAGGAGGTACATCGCCGGCACCATGACCAGGAGCGCGGCATACGGGTCGACCCCCAGCTTGGTAAGCAGGTAGAACACGCCGAACATGGCCAGCATCAGCATGCTGCCGTGGGCGAAGTTGATGATGTGCAGCACGCCGTAGATCAAGGTCAGGCCCGATGCCACGAGGGTGTAGATGCCCCCGAGCAGCAGGCCGTTGATGGCGGCCGACAGGATGATGGAAAAGTCCAACGCGATGACCCCGGACGGTTGCTGGAAAAACGGAACCCCCGCCGCCTGCCGCGACCGGCGACAGGCGGGGTGTCGATCTGGCCAGGCCGGCGCCCTCGCGGGCGCCAGGCGTGATCAGCTGAACTTGGGGCGCGGGAAGACCGGCTTGGTGGAGCCGAACTCGTTCGGCCAGACCACGTCGATGTCCGTCTTCGAGGCCTGCAGCAGCACGGCGCGGCCGCCCTGGTTCTGGCCGTTGACGAACTTGGTCGGGCCGTAGGGCATGAAGTGGTCGGACCAGGTGCTGCCTTCCAGGGCGGCGATCACGGCCTCCTTGTCGGCCGACTTGGCGCGCTCGATGGCGTCCACGTAGCACTTGACCGCGTTGTAGCCGCAATACACCTCGAAGGTGAACAGGCCACCCTTGGCCTCCACCGCCTTGCGCATGGCCTGGGCCTTGGCGCTGCGGGGGTTGTACCAGTGGTTGAAGTCCATCATGTACTGGGCGACCTCCGGCTGCTCCTTGATCAGGCGGTAGTTGAAGCCGCCACCGAACACGGAGAAGACGCCGGCCAGGTCCACCTTCTGCTGGTGCAACGTGCGGGCCAGCAGCACGTACTCGTTCTGGTAGTTGCTGATGATGACCAGGTCCGGCTTGAGGGACTTGATGCGCAGCACCAGGTTGGAGAAGTCACGGGTGGGGGTGGCGTGCTTGAGGACGTCCTTGACCTCCAGGCCGATGCCGGACAGCTTGCCTTGCAGCAGCTTGGCGGTGCTGGTGCCGAACTCGGAGTCCTCGTGCACGATCACTGCGCTCTTGGCGATGCCACCGGCGGCCTTGTTCACTTCGGCCAGGCCGGCGAAGGCATCGTCCACGCACTTGCCGTTGCCGGGCGCCAGGCGGAACACGTTCTTCAGGCCGCGGCTGACGATGGCATCGGACACGCCCACGTCGATCATGAACGGGGTGTTGTACTTGGCCGCGGCCTGCGTGGCGGGCAGCGCGATGGCGCTGGAGAAGCAGCCCACATAGGCCGACACGCCATCCTGGTGCAGGCGCTCGACTTCGGCCACGCCCACTTCGGGGCGGCTTTGCGAGTCGCCCAGGGCCGCCTCGACCTTCGCGCCACCCAGGGCCTTGATGCCACCGGCGGCGTTGATCTCGTCGATGGCCATCTGGCAACCCATGCGACCTTGCCCGCCGCTGTAGGCCAGTGCACCGCTGACGGGGTGGATGAGGCCGATCTTCACCGGGCGGGGCTGGGCCAGCAGCAGGCCCGGGGCACCCAACATGGTGCTGGCTGCACCAGCTTGGAGAACGAGACGGCGAGACAGACGAGCGTTTTGGTTCATGGCGTGTCCTCGACAGGATCGTGGGTTGGAAATCGTATTGTTCTGTTGATAGAACAATTGCGCGAATGTCGCCGTCCGCGCCGGGCTTGTCAAGAGCGCTTCGGGGAAAACCTGAGCAAACCTGCGGGTCGTCGCCTGCGGAACGTTTTCCATTCGCCTCCGGGGGTAAATGTTCTATTGACAGGACATCTTGGCCGTAGCAGCATCCGCATCCAAGCCGGCGAGCCACGCTGCCGGTCATGTCCCTGTTTCCAAGAAGCCTGAAGAAGCCTTTCCCATGCAAACTTCCGACAAGACCGCCCGGCAGCTCTTTGCCGACGTCAAGGCCAACCCCACCCGCAAGCGTTTCGGCTTCGGCCGCATGCCCGCCCTGATCAACGTGGACCTGCAGAAGGCCTACACCTGCGTGGGGGAATTCGCCACGGCGTACGAGACCGATCCGAAGCAGCTCGATTACGTCAACGAGCTCGCCGCCGAATTCCGCGCCCGCGGCTTTCCCGTGGTGTGGACCTACGTGGCCTACATGGAGTCGGGCGAGGACTGCGGCGTGTGGGGCACGCGCACCAACACGCCCGATTCGCTGCAGAACATCAAGGTCGGCAGCCGCCGCAGCGAGTTCGACGACCGCCTGAAGATTGACCGCGTGCGCGACATCATCATCAACAAGCGCATGGCCTCGGCCTTCTTCGAGACCAACCTGGGCTCCATCTTCAATTTCCACGGCGTGGACACCGTGGTGGTGACCGGCGGCTCCACCTCCGGCTGCGTGCGCGCCACGGTGGTCGACAGCCTGCAGCGCAGCTACCGCACCATCGTCCCGGAGGAGTGCGTGGCCGACAAGCACGAGAGCCCGCACTTCGCCAACCTGTACGACATGACGCTCAAGTACGCCGACGTGCTCACCATCGAGGAGACGATGGCCCAGCTGCGGCAGGTGCCGGCCCGCGCCCAGCCCCCGGGAGGCGCACGGTGATGCGCGATCCCGGCTTCTACGACTACCTCCCCTACGACCGCCGTCCACAGATCCGCTGGCCGGGTGGCGCGCGCGTGGCCTTCTGGGTGGCACCCAACCTGGAGTTCTACGAGCTCGCCCCGCCCAAGAACCCTTCCCGCGCCGCCTGGGCCCGCCCCACGCCCGACGTGCTCAATTACAGCTACCGCGACTACGGCAACCGCGCCGGCTTCTGGCGCATGCTGGAAAGCATGAAGCGCTGCGGCATGCGCGGCAGCGTGTCGCTGAACGTGGCCATGTGCGAGCACCACCCGGAGATCATCCAGGCCGCCGCCGCCGAGGACTGGGAGTTCTACTCCCACGGCACCTACAACACGCGCTACCTCATGGGCATGAGCGAGGCGCAGGAGCGCGCCGTCATCCAGGACTCCATCGACACCATCCGCAAGCACACCGGGCAAAAGCTCGATGGCTGGCTGGCCCCGGCGCTGACCTACACCGACCGCACCATGGACCTGGTGGCCGAGATGGGACTGACCTACGTCTGCGACCTGTTCCACGACGACCAGCCCGGCCCGGTCAAGGTGAAGAAGGGCAAGCTCACCAGCATCCCCTACTCGCTGGAGATGAACGACGTCATCGTCTACAACGTCAACCTGGTCTCGCCGCGCCGCTACGCGGACATCCTCAAGCGCCAGTTCGACCGCCTGTACGCGGAGGGCGAGAAGTCCGGCACCGTGATGTGCATTCCGCTGCACCCCTACCTGGTGGGCCAGCCTTACCGGCTGGCGGCCTTCGAGGAGGCGCTGTCGTACATCACCGGCCACGACAAGGTCTGGCTGGCCACCGGGCGCGAGATCGCCCATTACTTCAACGAGCACTACCACGACGCCTTCGCGGCCGCCGCCCAGCCCGTGGGGGAAGCACCATGAGCCTCGGACAAGAACATCTGGAGTACCCGCTGCGCCGCTACGGCATGGACCAGGACCGGTATGACTGGTCACCCCTGCCCGCGCGCAAGCCGGTGGCCTGGCCGGGCGGCGCGCGCGTGGCCCTGTGGGTCGTGCCCGCGCTGGAGTGGTTCCCGCTGGACATGAAGGGCCAGCCCTTCAAGCCGCCGGGCGCCATGCAGACGGCCTACCCGGACCTGCGCCATTACACGCTGCGTGACTACGGCAACCGCGTGGGCATCCACCGCATCATGGACGCCCTGGGCCAGCGCGGCATCCCGGCCTCGGTGGCCGTGAACGCTGCCGTGGTGGTGCGCTACCCCTCCCTGCTCCAGGCCTGCGTGGACCGCGGCTGGGAGGTGATCGCCAACGGCCTGGACATGGACCACCTGCACCACGGCGGCCTGGCCGAGGCCGAGGAGCGGGACTGGATCGCCAAGAGCCTGAAGATCCTGCGCGAGGCCTCCGGCCAGCCGGTGCGCGGCTGGCTTTCGCCGGCCAAGAGCGAATCGCACCACACCCCGGACCTGCTGGCCGAGGCCGGCGTGGACTACGTGTGCGACTGGGTCAACGACGACATGCCGTACGCCATGCGCACGCGCGCCGGCGCGCTGCATGCCATGCCGCACCCGGTCGACATCGACGACTACACCATCCTCGTGCAGAACCACCACACCGAGGACGACTTCCGCGATGCGCTGATCGACCAGTTCGACCTGCTGTACCGCGAGTCCTCGCCGGAAAACGGCCGGGTGATGGCCATCTCGCTCCACCCCTGGGTGATCGGCCAGCCGTACCGGATCGCCGCGCTGGAACAGGCGCTGGACCACATCATGCGCCACCGGGGCGTGTGGGCCGCCACGGGCAGCCAGATCCTGGACGCCTGGAAAGCCGCCCAGGCCTGACGCACCGGGAGTCACCACCTTGCCCGTCGTCACCGTCACGCTGCTGCCCGGGTACGGCCCGGACTGCGAGGCCCGGCTGGTCCAGCGCCTGGCCCTGGCCACGCGATCGGTCATCGCCGCCCAGGCCGCAGGCACCACCGTCTTCGTCCAGCATGCCGCCACCTATCTGCGGGACAACCGCGTATTCACCGGCGGCGGCCCGGAGCAGCCCGACGCCAGCGCCCTGGTACGCCAGTTCCTGGAGGCCATGCAGGCGCGTGACCTGGCGAAAGCCCGGGAGTTCCTGGCCCCGGGCTTCGTGATGAATTTCCCGGGCGCCGAGCCCATGACGCAACTGGAGCAGCTGGTGGACTGGGCACGCGGCCGCTACCAGGGCGTGTCCAAGCAGTACGAACGGTTCGAGGAATGCTGGGGCGATGGCGTGACCACCGTGTTCTGCAGCGGCACCCTGCAAGGCATCTGGCTGGACGGCAGCCCCTTCGGCGGCGTGCGTTTCATCGACCGCTTCGAGGTCGAGGCTGGCCGGCTGCGCCGCCAGGACGTGTGGAACGACCTGGGCGAGGTCAGGCCGCGGCCACCTGCTCCAGCAGCCAGGCCCTGAACAAGGCGAGCGCCGGCCGCTCCTCGGTCTCGGGGCGCACGAGGTAGTACCCGCGCTGCCCGCGCAGGGGCCGGTTGCACGCCACCGCCAGCCGCCCGGACGCCAGTTCCTCCTGCACCAGCAGCGTGGGCATCAGCGCCACGCCCAGCCCCGCTTCCGCCGCCGCGGCCTGCATGGAAAAAAGCTCATAACGCGGTCCGGCCAGGGCCCCTTCGGCATCCACCCCCTGCGCATCGAACCACTGCCGCCAGCCCTCCGGCCGGGTGGACTGCTGCAGCAGCGGCATCTGCGCCAGGGTGCCCGGCGCCACGGGTCGCCCCGCGCGCAGGAGTGACGGGCTGCACACCGGCACCACCTCCTCGTCGAACAGCCAGTGCGCCTGCGTGCCCGCCCACTGGCGCACCTGCTCGGGCGTGCCCGCGAACAGGGCCGCCTCCACCTGCAGGTCGCTGAAAAGGAAGGGCCGGGAACGCGCCTCGATGTGCACCTGCAACTGCGGCTGCACCTTCGCCAGTTGCGGCAGGCGGGGAATCAGCCAGCGCGTGGCAAAGGTGGGCACGGACACGATGGAGATGCGGTCGCCCTCCCCCTGCCGCCCCCGCAGGTCCAGCGTGTCCCGCTCCAGGCCGTCCAGCCGCTGGGCCACCTGGCGCGCGTAGTCCGCGCCGGCGGGCGTGAGCACCATGCCGTGCTGCGTGCGCTTGAACAGCGGCACGCCCACCAGGTCCTCCAGCGCCGCGACCTGGCGCGACACCGCACCCTGGGTCAGGGCCAGTTCCTGGGCGGCGCGGGTGTAGCTCTGGTGCCGGGCTGCGGCCTCGAAACACAGCAGGGCCTGGGTGGACGGAAGGCGGCGGCGCATGGTGGAGACCCCTCAGACATGAGCCTGCATCATATCTGCGTGAGAATTCATGGTTTGCCGCCAGGGGGCTTACGGGTCTAGCATTCCCACCATTCACTCCTGAACGAGATCCCGCATGTCCAAGAAAACCGCCTTCTCCTGGTCCGATCCCTTCCTGCTGGACGACCAGCTCACCGCCGACGAGCGCCAGGTCAGCGAAGCCGCCCGCGCCTACTGCCAGGAGCGCCTGCTGCCGCGCGTGCAGGAGGCCTTCCGCCATGAGAAGACCGATGCCTCCATCTTCCGCGAGATGGGCGAGCTGGGCCTGCTGGGCGCCACCATCCCCGAGCAGTACGGTGGCGCCGGCCTGAACTACGTGTGCTACGGCCTGGTGGCGCGCGAGGTCGAGCGCGTGGACTCCGGCTACCGCTCGATGATGTCGGTGCAGTCCTCCCTGGTGATGGTGCCGATCAACGAGTTCGGCACCGAGGCGCAAAAGCAGAAGTACCTGCCCAAGCTGGCCACCGGCGAGTGGATCGGCTGCTTCGGCCTGACCGAGCCGAACCACGGCTCCGACCCCGCCGGCATGATCACCCGCGCCCGCAAGGTGGCGGGCGGCTTCAGCCTGTCGGGCAGCAAGATGTGGATCACCAACTCCCCCATCGCCGACGTGTTCGTGGTGTGGGCCAAGGACGACGAGGGCGCGATCCGCGGCTTCATCCTGGAGAAGGGCTGGAAGGGCCTGACCGCCCCCGCCGTCCACGGCAAGGTGGGCCTGCGCGCGTCCATCACCGGCGAGATCGTGATGGATGAAGTCTTCGTCCCCGAGGAGAATGCCTTCCCCGAGGTGCGCGGCCTCAAGGGCCCGTTCACCTGCCTGAACTCCGCCCGCTACGGCATCGCCTGGGGCGCGCTGGGCGCCGCCGAGGACTGCTTCCACCGCGCCCGCCAGTACGTGCTGGACCGCCAGCAGTTCGGCCGCCCGCTGGCCGCCAACCAGTTGATCCAGAAGAAGCTGGCCGACATGCTCACCGACATCTCGCTGGGCCTGCAGGGCTGCCTGCGCCTGGGCCGCATGAAGGACGAGGGCACGGCTGCCGTTGAGATCACCTCCATCCTCAAGCGCAACTCCTGCGGCAAGGCGCTGGACATCGCCCGCATGGCCCGCGACATGATGGGCGGCAACGGCATCAGCGACGAGTACGGCGTGGCCCGCCACCTGGTGAACCTGGAGGTGGTCAACACCTACGAGGGCACGCACGACATCCACGCCCTGATCCTGGGTCGCGCCATCACCGGCATCCAGGCCTTCTCCTGATGGACTCGGCCGCTGCCCTGCCCCAGCCGCTGGCTGGCGTGAAGGTGCTGGACCTGTCGCGGGTGCTGGCAGGCCCCTGGGCCGGCCAGCTCCTGGCCGACTACGGCGCCCAGGTGCTGAAGGTGGAGCGTCCCGGCGCAGGGGATGACACGCGCACCTGGGGACCGCCCTGGTGGGGTGAAGGCCAGGACAAGGTCGCCGCCTACTTCCTGTGCGCCAACCGGGGCAAGCGCTCGGTGGCCATCGACATCGCCACTGCCGAGGGCGCGGCCACCGTGCGCGAGCTCGCGCGCGAGGCCGACGTGGTGATCGAGAACTACAAAGTGGGCCAGCTCGCCAAGTACGGCCTGGACGCCACCAGCCTGCAGGCGATCAACCCCGGCCTGGTCTACTGCTCCATCACGGGCTATGGCCAGGATGGGCCCATGGCTCACAAAGCCGGCTATGACTTCGCCATCCAGGCCGAGGGCGGCCTCATGAGCATCACCGGCGAGAAAGGCGGCGAGCCGCAGAAGGTCGGCGTCGCGGTGGTGGACCTCATGACCGGGGTGTACGCCACCACGGCCATCCTCGCGGCATTGCACGAGCGCGCGCGCACCGGCCGGGGCCGCGTCATCGACGCCGCGCTGTTCGACGTGCAGGTGGCCATGCTGGCCAACCAGGCGAGCAACCAGATCGTCGGCGGCATCACGCCCACGCGCATGGGCAACGCACACCCGAACATCGTGCCTTACCAGGTCTTCCCCACGAAGGACGGCCACATGGTGCTGGCGATCGGCAACGACGGCCAGTTCCAGCGGTTCTGCGAAGCCGCGGGCCATGCCGGCGTGGCGCACGATGAGCGATTCAGCACCAACCCGGCGCGGGTCAAGTACCGCGGCGAGCTGGTGCCCGTCCTCACCGGCTGGACGCTGGAGCGCACCACCGCGCAATGGGTGGCCCTGCTCGAACACGCGGCCGTGCCCTGCTCGCCGATCCTCGACATCGCCCAGGTCATGGCGCACCCGCACGTGCAGGCGCGGGGCATGCGCATCGAGGCGGCGGAGGGCTCGCCCCCGATGATCGCCACCCCCATGCGCTTCGACGGCCAGCGGCCCCGGGCCAGCCTGCCGCCACCGACGCTGGACGGCGCAACGCCGGCCTGGGAATAAGGGAACATGAAAAGGTGCCCCCGGGCCTGAACGGCCCGGGCGCTGCACCAGCGTCGCTTTACTTGTTGTGGCTCAGCGCGTTGGACACCAGCTTGGAGGTGATGTCCACGATCTGGATCATGCGGTCGTAGGGCATGCGCGTGGGCCCGATCACGCCCAGCGTGCCCACCACCTGGCCGTCCACTTCGTAGGGCGCGCTCACCACCGACAGCTCCTCGAACGGCACCACCTGGCTCTCGCCGCCGATGTAGATGCGCACGCCCTCGGCCTGGCTGGAGATGTCCAGCAGGCGCATCAGCTGGGTCTTCTGCTCGAACAAATCGAACGCCCGGCGCAGGTGGGACATGTCGCTGGAGAAATCGCTCACCGACAGCAGGTTGCGCTCGCCGGAGATCACCACCTCCTCCTGCGCCGCGTTCAGCGCCTCGGAGCTGGCCTCCACCGCCGTCTGCATCAGCTTGGCGATCT
>JACCDG010199432.1_pt1 | contig 20470 bp, 35 predicted proteins | sample 7442471 | NCBI WGS metagenome assembly JACCDG01 (sample SAMN15323444, study PRJNA562643) | freshwater metagenome | isolation source: river surface water | place: USA:Blue River Watershed | collected 2017-08-17 | reverse complement strand
GGTTCAGTTCCATAATGCTTTTCATAATAGCCACCCACCACTGGCTCACTTTGTCGGTGGTCTGGCGCATACGGTGCTGCGCTTTAATGGTATCGAGCAGGTATTGCTTAAAATCATCGTAGGTAAATGGCCATGCCAGCACATTTTCGAGGGCCTTGTAGGTGGCCAGCAACATGCAGGCATTTTTAACCACCCTGTCCTCGCGGATGCGCATGGCATTGATGGCAGGCATTATTATGCCCTGCTGCTCTTTGAACGCATCCACAAATTTGTTTCTAAAGGTGTCACGGTGCTTTAGTATTTCGGCACCCACATTGCTGATGCCTTTTTTCTCCATATCCTTTAAAATCATAAACTGTTTTGTCTCCTCTTCGTTGGGTTCGCCCCGTTTTATTTCGCACACAATCAGGCGGGTTTGCAGTGCTTCATTTTTTACCCGGTAGTTGCTGGTGAGCATAATGCCGCTGCTGATGGGCACGTCCTCGGTATCATAACTGTAATCTTTGAGCGCGCGGCTATCGCCCATGCGGTCCCATAGTAGTTTGGTGCCCTCTTCTATATCGGGTGTGGGGTGCTCCGGGTATTCGTCCATAAGCACCATAGCATTTACAAACTGCGCCAGCTTGCGCACTTTACTTTTTTCACTGGCCTTGCGCCCCGGTATAGGTAGGGGAGTTTGCGGTTCGCCCCACAGGCTTTGGGTGCTTTTGATTAAACTTCCTTTACCACCACTGGCAGGCCCCTGCAGATAAATCATTACAAAGCCGCCACAGTAGTTGTAGATAATATCGCTATACATGCAGGCGGCTGCAAAGCACATGCCCAGCCATCCGGGTTTGCCATATACTTTGGTGTATTGATGCGCCCAGGCTGCAAAGGACGGACCATCTTTGTGCAGCACAAACTTGCGTTTGTTGCCAAAACTGTTTTCATCGAACCAATCATTTTGGTTAGCCGATGGAATGTAATAGGCTTTGTCCTCTATTTCCACAAATCCTGTTTTGCTAACCGGATAAAAACGGCCATCGGTGGTGTAGGCTCCGTTGTTGTAAAAATAGAGTTTATCGGCACCATACCAGCCCAGCACTTCTATTTTGGTGCTTTGCTTTTCGTGCGGAAAAAATCGCTGCTTAATTTTATCGAGGTGTTCATCGGTGCCCTTAAACGATATGCCGGCATGGCGCTCAATAAACTTTTTGAAACTGGCGCGGGTGGCAAATTCATCGGTGGGGATGGCGAGTGTCATTTCCACAATTTCGCCCATCGGGGTTTTATACTTCACTTCGAGTATGCGCAGCGGGTTGGTCTTATGCTTTATCAGATAGCGAATGTTCATAATGAAATTGGCTATCTGCACCGGGGCAATGCCTATTACATTGCCGCTCTCTTTGTCAATTCGCTTTTCAATTACAAAGGTGCAGTAGTTTTTATCGCATACTCCATACAGGTCGGCATCGGCTTTGGCTTCATCGTCAAAGCCCTGCATAAAGGCACTCACGGTCATGTTGGTGCCGGTATATACCCGCTTAATATCTATGCGGTGAAAGGCGCATATCTCTTCGAGCTTGCGCAGTGTTTTGAACGATTTTTTGAGGCACTTGTTAAACTTTTCATCGGTGGTATCTTTATCATACTCCGGGTGCGTGGCGCTGATGGTGTGGAAAGGTTCGCGGCCCTGCTCGCCAAAGATGGTGCAGCAGCAGGCGATGGCGTACCAATCGTTGCCCAGGTTGCCGGTTACGTCTTTGCCATAGGCTTTAATGCGGCTGGTGAGGGTGAGCAGGTGGTTATACCAATACTGCTTTTCGGGCTGCCAGCCGTTTTCGTCTGTCTTAATTTCAATATCTTCTATCTGTAGCATGTGGCGGCTATTGGGTTGAATGGGTTATTGGGTTATTGGGATAATTGGCTATTGGTTAGCTGCTTTCTGATTGTTTCAGTTTTGATACCTTGTGCCATCTTTTGGGTTCTCTTCCACTCTTCCAGTTCTTCCGGTGTAAGGTCCGCAACTGATTTTTGTTTTGGAGGGCGAGCGAGTAGGTCGTTTGCCGATAGAAATGCCTTGTAAAACAATTCGCTTTCTTTCTTGTAAAGTTTCTTATACACATCAAACATCTGCTCTATTTCAATAAACTCAGCATAAGTGCATGTGATTATCATATTGCCCGAAAGGTGGTATTGCTTAATTTTATCACTGGGAACATCGTAAACAGGTAAATCATAGTTTACTCTTTTTGCTATTTGAGTAAGTAGTTTAGCATTTGTGCCGGATGCCTTAAAATAATAGTCGCGCGTTTCTTCCCTCTCTATATCCTCTATTGTGAGGTTGTGTTTTTTAAGCATTTTGTGGAGTAGATTTTGTGCGTTTTTTGCCTCTCCGTCTATGCCTCTTTCGGCCAGTGCTTTTAACTTTTTAATCAGTTCTATGTGCTTTTCCATAAGGTGGGTTTAGTCTTTTACAGGCACACCGGTATTGCGCCCAAATTTTTCGCGGTATTCGTTGTTGTCGCTGTCTATGGCGGCATCGTCTATGTGCTGCAGGTATTGCTGCCAAAGGGTGGCAAAGCCTGTAGGTGAGGCAATGGCGCTGGGGTCCATTCCTTTGTGTATTTTTATCCAGAGCAAAAAGCCCGGCAGTTCGGTGGTGGTAATGTGGTAGATCGGCATGGTGGGTTTGTTTATGGTTTAAGAATTTTGTTGTGCTTCGCGCAGTTTGCGCTCGTATTCGGCTTTCATTTTGGTGCGCACGGCTGCGGTGGCGCGGTCCAGTGCTTCGGTTTTCACAAGGTGCTCTATAGTGGTGTAGGTGCTCAGTTCGTTGCTCAGCTGTGCATTTTTGCCCATCAGGTATTCGTTCAGGTGCTGCAGTTCGGTGGCCTGCCGGCTCAGTTTGTCTATTATGTATTGGCTTTCGGCTGCCTGGTAGAGTATGTTTTTGAGGCGCATAAAAAACTGATATTCTTTGCTGTTCTTGCCTTTGGTTTTCAGCATGGGGCGCAGCACGTCCTGCTCTAATTGTATGAGGGCCGCGTAAATCTTTTTTTCGGGTTCGTGCTGCAAATCTTCAAACAATATCCATTGGCTTTCAATGGGCATATCGCTCAGCAGTTGGCTCAGGTATTGGAGGTGTGGCTGCTGGTTCATGGCTGGCGGTTTATGGTGTAGCTGTTTATTCTGCGCTTGCCGCTCAGTTTTTCGAGGCGGGTGCCCAGATCGTAATACACCCGGTTGTTGGCGTTAATAGCCTTATGGATGCTATGTTGTTTGAGGTTGTTTGCCCTTATAAGTTCAGCGTATTGCTCACTTTGGCGCTGCAGGTGTTCGCACTCCTGGCGCATGGCTTCGCTTTCGGCTTCCAGCTGTGCGCGCTGCTTTTTTATGTTTTCAATTTCTTGTTTCACGGAATTTTGATTTTGATGGAAATAATAATTGGTAAAAAATGCGCCCGGCTTGTTTTGCTAACCCTACTCCATGACAGGTTGTAAAAAAGAACGGTGTGCCGGGCGCTGCCTCTGCCGGTCGGCAGTGGTGTTATTGGTGAGGCTCCGGCACATAGGTCGGGGCGTGTGGTATGGCGTTTGTGATTTCGGCAATGCGCTGGTCTATGCGCTTTAATTCTTTTTGCCAGCAATCCTGCAGATAGTGGGCAGCATTGCGGTAATGGTCGGTGTAAAGGTCTATGCCGTTAAAAGTTTTCAGCAGCAGTTGTGTGCTGCGTTTTAGCTGCTGCAGGCGGCACAGTGGCAGCATGGTCAGGTCGCGCGGTTTGTAGTCGTGTAACATGGCTATATGGTTTGGTTTGAAATAGCAATGGCAATGGCAATGGCCCCGGCAGTAAGAGCACTCTGTATTATTATAGCACCGGCCAGCAGGCGGGTATCGTTCAAATTGGTAATTTGAAAATTGATGCCCTTAAGGGTAAATTTATCGGTGCCGGGTTTAATCTTATCGGCCAATGATTCTATAGCGAGTATTCGCTGGCTATAGATTATACCTGCCATCATCAGCATAATGCCCTGAACGATTAAGGCAGTGTAAAGCGCAAAGAGTAAAATCTGGTGCTCTGTCATGGGTTTTATTTTTTGCTGGTGAAAGTTTTGGATAAATCAATAGAGAAGAAGCGAGAAAATGTTTCTGCTTCGCCCAGGGTGGGTTCTTTGCCGGCCAGCAGTTCGTTGAGCCGGTGGGTGGTAATGCCCATGGCATCTATCAGTTTTTTGGTGTCAATGCCCGCGCCACCGTTTTTCTGCAAATTTTTATTTGCTGTTGCAAAAAGACGTGGTATGCGGCTTTCAATACGCTTATGCTTAGCCACATAGCGTATGTTTATTTGCAAATCGCTATAGGTGGCTGTGGCGGTTTCCGGTAGTGCTTGTGTGTTTGTTGGCATGATTATTATTCTTTTGGCATGTTTGGTTATTGATGGCAAATATATTATTAAAAGTTTGACACTTGCAAACATTTGCAAGTATCAAGCGGAAAAAAGTTTTGTTGCAATCGTAACTACTTGACAATTAGCCTAAAAAAATAATCGTTTGGTTATGAAAGAAGAAGAGTTTTTGCAGCCACACATTGGAAAACTGGTGCAGCAGGTGCTTAAAAAAATCGGTATGAAGAATATCGTATTTGGGCAGCGTATGAATTTAAAGAGCAGCGGCACATCGCTGTTGCTGAAACGTGCCGATTGGTATGTGAGCCAGGTGGCGGCTGCCAGTAAAGCCACGGGTGTAAACATTTTTAAATACCTGTATAAAGAGGAGGGTGCCGGCACGGTGCAGGAGCGGGCGGCTATCTATGGCATGACCGAAGATGCCGCGCTGCAGGACTGCCGTAAACAGGTGGAAACACAGACGGAGATAAATAAACTGCTAAAGGATAATAACGAGTTTCTGAAAAAAGAGAATCGCGCTTTGCAGATAGAGTTACACAAAGAAAAAAACAAGTCCTAAGACCTGAGTAAAGACCGCGCTGCGTTTGAGTGTCAATAGTTTGTGGGTGGGGTGTGGCACCCCATTGGCCACCCAGCCCCGCTGAAACCCTTGTAAAATCAAGGGTTTCAGCAAACGGGCAAACAACTTAAGACCGAAAATGCAGTGTGCAAAAATTTAAAGATGCACACTGATAAAAAAATTTTTCCCGTCCTCTACCCTCTGAATAGAGATTTAAGCAAACGGTGGTTTATTAAGTATAAAGTGCAATGCTACACCACGGGTGCCCTGGTTAGCAAAAAATACACCGGTGCGCTTAATTTGATACCGGACCTGCAGCAGCGTATTGAGCTTGCCGAAAAATACATGGCTGTTATAAAGCGGGGCGAAAAGTTGCCGGACCTGCAAGGCCAGCGCACAGCATCGGAATTGCACCAGCCCAAAAGTTTTGCCAGTGCCATCGCCTGCACCATGCAATACCTGAGCACCGGCACACACGGATTGCGCCATGCTACATTGCTCGACTATCGCTGCAAATGCACTATTTTTTGCAAGTGGCTGCAAAGCTCCGGCCACGCGCAGCTGACTATAGGTGCCCTGAGTGCCGTGCATGTAAAAGAATTTATGCACTACTGCAAAACAGAAAGGAAGCTAAGCAATACCACGGCCAACGATTATAAACACACCCTGAGCACCGTGTGGCAAACATTTGTGCTGGATGGAAAAATAACCACCAACCCGTGGAAAATGGTAAAAGATTTAAGGAATGATACACAACACATGCCGGCATATACACCGGAAGTGGAGCGCACCATAATCACCTATCTGCCACAGCACCACCCGCAGTTGTGGCTCTTTTTACAGTTTGTGTATTACTGCAGCATACGGCCGCGAAGAGAATTGCGGCTGCTTAAAATTGAAAATATTGATTTTGAAAATGGCACCATCACCGTGCCGGGCAGCCTGGCAAAGAATTACAAGGCCCGCACCGTTATTATACCCAACGTGCTTTTAAAGCAGATAATGCACTGGCAGCAATACCCGCTGCACTATTATCTTTTTAGTAAAGAGGGCACACCCGGAGCGGTGCGCACCGGCCTCAATTACTTTGGATATAAGTTTGAAGATTTTAGAAAGGCATACAACATACCCACACAGTATAAGTTATATGCGAGTAAGCACACTAACAACCGGAAGATGGCCATGCTGTTTAATGCCGTGGTATTGCAACACCACAACGGCCATAGTAGCCTGAGCGAAACACAAAAGTATATTGGTGAAATGCACTGGCGCGATCTTGAATTTTTGCGCCATCAAATACCTCAGATGGGTAAATTAAAGTAGTGCGGTGAAGTTGTAGGAATACGGTACCCGATTCTATTTCCAATGCCCGTGGTCACCGTAGTGCTGAACGGCACCCGGTGGCCCCATGCCATTATCTCCCCTTGTATGTTTATGTGAGCCGGCAGGCTTTGCTGCAGGGCATAGCCGGTTAAAGTGCTAAAGAAAGAATTTTGCTCCGGTATAAATATGCCATCTATAAATGATATGCCGGGGCGTATTATTTGCCACACCGGGTTGCTGAGCCAGCCCAGCAGGGTTTCGTTGCTGTCAAATAAAGCAGCCTGCAGTGCCGGCACCGGGTAACTGAATAAGCGCGATGGGTTAAATACCTGTATGCGCACCTTTAGGCGCAGCTGCGCATCTACACTAAGACCAGCCACCGAAAACTGCAATGCTTTGGCATTATTGTAATATGCCATGCCTGCCAGTGCCGTTACAGCCCCGCCCGCTAAAAGTAGTTTGGTAGATGTTTTCACTTTGCTATATTCGTTTTGCCTATCAGGCCACTTCACATTTGTGATTTGCTTTCAAATGTAGCCCACTGTAGAAATGCAGTGGGTTTTTTAGTAATTAGCTGCTCTGGCAATAGCGTTCATAAGAGTTGTGTATCCTCTTTTTCTCCTATTTTCTCTTCCATCCTTTTCGTACGGATCTGATTGAAAATCATCAATAGCCATTGAGTCTGTTGTCCTTATTTTAACTCTTTTTCCTCTGTAGTCTGCAGAAACGTCCCAATGTCCATAACCTGCAAATTCTATTCTGATATTTCTATCATTATTTTGTGCCTCGTTAATAGTATATCCCACTGCTGCATCGTTTTGTTTGCTAAATATAGCATATCCGGCAACAAAGCCTATGCCGAGGGCAAAAATGTTTTCTGTTTTCATAGTTATTTTATTAAGTTATTGAATTTACAAATGGTGTACTAATACTATTAAGCGATGCCAGATAATTTTGCTGTGCCTGCGGGTTGGTGCTATACCAGCGCAGTATGCCGCCCTGGTTAGCGTATCGTATGGCATAGTCGGCCAGAAACATCATCCATGCCTCTACCGATGGCATTACTACAAACGATTTGGTGAGGCCCGTGCCGTTCTCTATAAAGTCTATGGTGCCCACCGGGGTATATTGCGGGTGTGCAACAAAGAAAGGTGCATACCATCCATAATAAGGTGGCAGCCCGTGTGCTTCCATGCCACCGGTGCCGGTGTCTATGTATTGCTGCGAAGTAAAGTGCGTGGTTTCCAGCCGTGCCACCTGCTCTATCTTTTTGGCCAGTGCTGCACCGTGTTTGGCTTTTACGGCCTGCAGCGCCTGCCGTGCATCTTCGGCATTAAAAGGGGCACTGTTGAGCACAGCACTTTTTCTGCGCCACTGCAGCAGAAATATACTACCGATTAAAACTATAGGCAGCAGCCACTCTTTTTTCATCGTTTTGCAAATTGGTGAAGAATAGCAGCATAGCAGGTGGCCAGCTTTACTTTTTCGGCTTCATACTTAGCCAGATCGGTTGGGTTGGTTATAAAGCAAATTTCGAGCAAAATATTTTCGCCCGTTAAGCGCATCCATCCCAATCGGCCGTGGTGGCTTTGCAGTTCGGTTTTTACACCCCGGTTGGCAATGCCCAGAATTAAACTTGTTTGTTTGGCTATTTCGCCAGCCAGTGTCATTTCAAATGCGCTGGCGGGCGATGGCACCAATACCTCAGTGCCCGTGGCCTGTGGTGCTGCAGCATTAAAGTGGATATCCACTACAATGCTATCCGGTTCGGTTAAATTTCTAAATGCGCGAAGTGTGGCGCTGAGTGCGTTTCTATCTTCATCTACAATAGCAGTAATGCCGTAAATGTTGCTGAGCTTAGTAGCAATAAGGGCGCGCAGTTCGCTGGCGAGCACTCCCTCGCTTTGGCCGTTGGCAAATGCGCCACGGTCCTGCCCGCTTACGTTGCTGTGTCCTGCACTGATAAAAATTTTTCTCATGGTCTTAAAAATTTTAGTGCTGAAAAAATGGCCCCGCCACCGGTGCTGTTAAAGTATATGCGAAAAGCCAGCCACAGCACCAGGAGCAAAAGAATAAGCCCCAGCAATAGCCCGGCTCCCTCTTTGCGGTAGCCCCACTTCTCTTTGGCGGTTATCTGGCGTATTTGAACGGTCTTATACTTCAATATAAGTGTGCCGCCTGTGCTGTGCATGGAAATATCAAACGCATTGGCGGTTGGCTGTGCTATGGTTAGCTGGTATTGGATGGTAAAGCTCGCGGTGTCGTTGGTGTATTGGATAGTGCCGGTGTGTACCAATGGCGTATCGAGGCAGCGCTGCGCGGCAGCGGCCTGCACTATTTTGCTTTGCAGGTTTTTGCGCACCTGTTTGCGGCAGTTGGTATCGGGCACCAGAATTAAAAAACTATCTATCTGTATGCTGAGCGGCAGCGTATCGCGCACAATTTTTATTTCCTTTTCAATAATAGTTTGTGCCGGCAGCTGCACGGTGTCGCGCTTATCGCTTTGCAGCTCCGGGTGTTTGTTTAACAGCCGCTCCAAACGCAGCTGTGGGCTGCATCCGGTAGCGGCTATTACTAAAACAAAACTAAGTATGAAAAGGTGGCGCATGATAATTACTTGCTCTTAAATAGTTTTTCTTTAATGCTAATGCAGCCCAGTACCACGGCTATTACTCCGCTGCTAAAGGCAGCCAGGTGCGCCAGTGGTTCCAATAAAGTTTGATCGAGTGCTACAATATCTATAGCTGCAATAGCCCAGCTAATGGCTGCAAACAAAATGCTCAGCATAGGGTAGTTAGAGTGGTCTGTGTTTAAATCAAAGGTCATAGCGTCAGGTAGTGCTTTTAGTTTGTTTAAATTGATTCGCAGGTATTTAAACCTGAATTGCCTACAGTTAGAATAGAATTGCCTTTGGAGTTTTTTACGTCAAAAGTTACCCATCCCGTGCCATCCGATTCTATCAGTAGAGTATTTTCACCAACCGGAATAGCTTCTGTTTTTTGCAGTAATGGGTTTACTATTCCCTCAATGCTTTTGCCGGAAGTTTTTAAGGTGTATTTGCAGGTACCGTTTTCCCAACTTACACATAGCTTAGTTCTGGTAAAATACCAGATGCCGATTGCGCCTGCTGCTAATGCCACTAATGGCAAAATAGATTTGCTTTTTGTGCTCATTTCAAGTAGTTTTTGTAAGCCCAATAAGCACCGCCAATAACCAATGCTATCGAAACAGGTTTTATAAGAGAAGTGAGAAATTCTGCACCGGATGCTACATTTGATACGGCACCGCCTGCTGAGTTAATTACGTTAGTAAGCGAAACAATTACACCACTTACAGGATCGAATGTTATGCCGTAATCGTTAAAGTAGTTTACAAAATCGGCATCAAACCGGCACCAGTGGTAAGAATTCATATCTACACTTTGCTGCGCCCATGCCTGTGCCCATTTCTGCGTAGCTTGTGTAGCACCAAATACGGGCACCATTTGCATGTGCCACATTTTCCAATCGGCACAAGTCCAATAATCATCCCATCCCCAGCCATCATATACCGGCAAACTGTTGGCCGTTATAGCAAACTGCGTTTGCCCCACTGCTGCGCTTTTACGTGCCGGACCTGCTATGTAATAGATTTTAGCCATGGTTATTACAATGCTTTAGAAAGTAGAAGATAAACCCGCACCGGCTGCTGCTGCAGCATCGTTGCTAATGGTAGTGCTGCCGCCATTGGTCCATTGATCCCACGGCATTTGCGACAATATCTGCCCCAGAGAATTTACGGCAGTAAGCACACCACCTGTTATTTGCACCCAGGTAGGCTGATTGGTGCCGTTAAGCACACCGTTCCACTGCCCGCCCGGTGGTATGTATTGCGCACCACCAAAACCCGGTGGGGGTGTGGGGCGGCTTACCAAAGTATAAAGCCCATAGGCTACCGCTGCGCCCCCCAGTATAAGTAAGATTTGATTTGTTTTCATAGGTCCTTAATTTTTATGATGTAGGAAAATTGAAATTGTTATTCACCACAGTGCCGGGCGTAAACGTGCCCTGCTGCGCGGGTAGCTCCGGCACTGCTGCCTGGTCGGGGCCGGTGTAGGTGATGGTGGCTTGCTTTTTTCCGCTGAAAAAATAAATCAGCAGCAAACCTGCACCGCTTAGCAGCAATAGGTTTTTTCTGTTCATAGCACACCGTTTATTCTTAGCGTTGGGCTGCCCGATGGCTGCTCTGCGTTGTTTACAAATGTGGTTTGCTGCACGGGCTGCCCATCCGGTATAAACGGAGCGTATGGCTGCGTGTGCGGCTGGTCGGGCACAATGGCTGCAGGTGCAGCAGGTGCAGTTTGTTGGCTGCGCTGCCAGAAGTAGGCGAGGGCGAAGCCAATACCAAAATATATTGCTTTCTCTTTCATAGGTTATGCTTTTTGGTTTTGTAAAATCTTTTCTTTAATCTTCATAGGAATCCAATCGCTGAGCACACCTATTACAAGTGGTGTAAGCCGTGCCAGATTTTCGGGTATATACACCCCCAATAGCTTAATTAGTTCGCTGCCCACCATTACACCGATAATGCACACCAGGAGCGTGAGCGATATGCGCTGCCAGTTATCCTGTATAAAAAAGGAAAACGAAAACTGCACCGGGCTGCGCTCGCTGTCTTTATTGCGCCCGCTTACCTCAATAAGAATATTGAGCAGCGCACCCAGCAGCACAAAAATAAATGCAGCGGTTACGTTGGCAGGGCTGGCATCGGCCCCAAAAAGTTCGGTGAATAAGGAGGATAGGAATTGCATATATTTCTTTTTTAGTCAAATTGTAATCTGCGCCATGCGCTGCCTATGTATGCTACTATGCGCCCGGTAATTCCTCCACCGGTGCAGTTGTTGCAGTAATACATAGTGCCCGCTGTTGGGGTTAGTGCATAAATAGTTGCGCTGTCTGCGGAAGTGGTGGAAGAAGCTGACCATGAAGAATTGCCGCTTGCATCGCTGCTTAATACTTTGCCGGCTCCCTGTGTGCCGTTTACTAATTGAAACTGGCCGTTAAATTCATGCCCGGTACTATCGGCATAATACCACACATTTCCACTCCTTGTTGTATCATTGTTGGATATTCGAGGTGAAAAAAACAAGTAATTTGTATCTACCTGAACAAGTCCACCATGACCGCCTATGTCATGCGTCCATAAGTTTATTTTGTGCAGCTTGATGTTTATTTGTGCAACATCTAAATCGTTGTTTGGGTTATATTGAAAAACATTGACATTGTCATCATAACCGGATATGCCATATCTATGAGTGCTATCGTATAAACTGCGGCATTCGGCTATCCATCTAATATCCGATGTGCCGGTGCTGTCAAAAGGATATACCTCAAAATAAGCACCACCAAAAGGGCTATTTCTGTTGTACCCAAGAAGTGCACCAGTGCTTGTGTCATTTCTTATGCTCATAAAACCACTACCATCATTAAGGGGAATATCGGTTGAAAATTTACCATTGATTAACTGAAGATTATACCCTAATTGATTTATTTGTGTAGAGGCAGTAAGTGACCCACCTAATTTGGCCGTACTACCACTTAATACAAGCCCATTACTTACGGCAGAAACTGGTAATGCAATGCTATCAAAAGACAAATTACCTGCCCCATCAGTAACAATGTATTGCCCATTCATTCCATCGGTTACAGGTAAGTAATAAGGGTCCTGTAATAAATCGCCAACTAAATTTCCATTGCTGGTAAGTGCATTTACAAATAAAAAAGTGTTGTTATCGGTCAAAATATTACCCGAAACAAGCATACCGCTGCCATCCACATTTTTGCCAACAACTGCGATGCAGGAAGTATCGCCAAAGGCATTGATAATAATAGTAGAGGTATCGGTGCGAGTAAACAAAGCACTGCTGGTGGTGGTGCTGTCGTTTGCAAAATACAAAACCTGAGTAGGCGGCCCGGCTATATCAATAGCCGTGTTTACCTGCCATGTAGCCACCCCATTACCATCGCTGGTGAGCACTTTGCCATTGCCGGCACCCTCTGTTATTCTGATAATGCTGTCAAACTGCACTTTGTTATAAAAAATAGTGCTATCTCTAAATCGGTTTACGATTTGGGTATTGGCTGTGGTGCTGAAAAGAAGCAGCAGGGCTGCGAAAATTATGTGGTTACGCATATACGATAAATACAATTTGTTCGGGGTAAATGGTGCTGGCAAAATCTACATTGCCGGTAACGGCATTGTGTGTATAATCTACAGCCCCCAGCGCAGCATCGCCATTGCGCAGCAGGCCATCTGTAAAAAGTTGTCTAATGGTTTTGCCTATGGTAGCCGGAAAGTTTATGCGTGCATCGCCCTCGCCATTGGCGCTGGTGGTGTACCATGTGCTGCCGCTGGTGTTGGTGGTTTTGCTCCATATCAAATTGCCGTTGTTCATAGTGCTTCTATAGTGGCTATGCTTAAAATAGTAGTGCTGGCGCTTCCCTGAAACTCCCAGGTGGCGCTGCCTGTTAAATAATAGCCGGTGGGGGCACTGAATGTGCGTTCATCACCGGATGTCATTAAAAAAGAATAGCCACCTATTTTTACAATTACACTTTCGTTGCCCACGCATTTAAAATTGATAGCCACCGGGCGGCTTTTAAGGTCGCTGCGGTCTATCTGATATTCACCATTGGCCCAAAAGGTAATGCCGTTAATCGCTGCAGGTTTCAGTTCTGTGCTCATGTGTCTTTTTTTTGGCGGTGTTTAATTAAGCCAGTCCACCACTTACAGCGGTCATGGCCGGAGCGGTGCGCATGGTCACCGGGCGCGGTGTTATCACCACCTGGATGCGGCCACCTTTATTGGTGCAGCACTCGCAGTTGCCTTTGCCCACACACATGCTGCCATCGGAGCATTGGCAGTTGCCATATTGCACGGCACCAATGGATGGCCATTTGCGTCTGTAAGCACTTACATGCACATATTTGTTGCGGCCCACGGCTGCAGGTTCGGCAGCATGTGTGTGGGCATATACTTTGCTCAAAGCGTATCCGGCTGCTACACCAGCCAGGGCATATAGAATAGATTCTGTTTTCATAGGTTCCGGGTTTTTTATTAGAAATGCACCGGCTGTGGCACGGTTTGCATTACTTGTTGTTTAATGATTCGAAACATGGGCTGCTCCTGCTGCTGCAGGCAGTAATGTGCCAGCTTGTGCAGTAGCTCTATGCCTGCATCGCCATTGCCCTCTATCTGTGTGGCTATAGCGAATATTTCCTGTATTTTTCTTTCTCTCTCTTCGTCCTGCGGTGTGGGTGTATGCTGTGGGTGCTGCTGCTGCTCCACCATAGGTGGCTGCTGCAGGTTCATATCGGTTACTATTACCTGTTGGCTTCCGGGGCCTGCCAGTCCTTTCGGCATGGCGTTCATCTTGTTTAAAAACATGGCACCGATGGCCTGCACCAGCGGGTTTTCCATTATCTTTTCGATGGGTTCCTGCTTTTCGGCTTTCTTGTTTTTAAACTCTTCAAACTGTTCCTGCAATCGCTGTATCTGATTTTCGGCTTTCACCTTTCCTATTTCCGCTTCTACTATTTTCTGCAAATCATCGCGGTGTATGTAACTGCGTGTATCTACACCACCCATGCCGGCAGGGCTGCCGATGGCAGCCTGCACGGGGGTGTATGCTATTTCAAAATTTGCATTGATAATATCGGTAGTGGCTTTCGGGTTCTTTTTAAACTGCACCAGATAAGTGCCCGGCCCCAAATCGTGCAATACAGATTCCAGACGCACCTTGCAGCTGCCGTGGTCGGCATCTTCCGGGCTTTCATCAATCAATCCACCTTTATTGTCTTTGGCTTCTTTGCCACGGTACAATTTATAGGCATCATAATCGCTGTAGCGGTCAAAGTGCTTTAATACTGATTCTATATTTCTAAACATGGGAATGGTTTTTTATGGGTAGTTTATTTCTGGTTCCAGTTCGGGCAGTCTTTTTTCCACACAAATTGTATTTGGATGGGTACTACTTTTCCGTTCTGGTCGCTGATGATAGTGCCGGACGATGGCCACTGAATGTAGCTGCGCTCCCAATCAATATCCTGGTTATCGAAACCTTGAAACACATAGGCAGGGTTTGTGGCGCTGCTGGTGGTGTTCACTTTAAAGTTTGTCAAAGGCACACCGTCAATAAGGTTTTGGCTGTTACGGTCCTGCAAATACACATATCCCTGGTCAATAAAGGTTTCGGGTGCAATAGAAGTAGTGCCGTTTTTTGCCAATGTCAAATTGGAATTCACCACCACATACAAGCGTTGCAACAAAGTATCCTGCAGACGTTTAATGTTACCAAAAAAGTATTGTGTTTTGCCGGTTTGGATGGCCAGCTCCACGTTCATCTGCCAGGCAGTTTCGCTAAAGTTCTTTAGCACACTTACGGCATTGTTATTATTTTCCATTTGGCTGTTCTGTTTTTTGGTTCTTTAAAAAATTACCTTGTGTGGTGTGGCAGGCCATGCGCTGCACAGCCTGCCCGATAGACACACACAATAGAGGAAGAGAACAGTATATTATCTGCCGGTTAATGATGCCTCTACCAGACGCTTGTAAAGGTCAGGGCTGTTAGCACCGTTTTTCAGGATAACTCCCTTTGCCACAAAGGCCACCACGTTTACACCGGATGAAGCCGATGGGTTGAAGCCCGAAGAGCCAATCAACTGCAGTTGCACTTCGTTATCTGCTTTACCGGAGAAGATAGGACGCGCACCCACATCACTCAGTGCCCAATCCAAAGAGTATTCGTTCTCATTGGCAGCAGAAGTTTTCTGTGTTTGCGGCACTTTCTCAAACTCAGCGGTGCTGAATTGATCTAAGAAAGTGGTAGCACCTACTTTGTAGTTCAGGAAACCATTGTAGAACGCGCGCAAATCGGCAAACGTATTGGTTACGCTGTTAAACACGGCATACGATGCAAAGCTCTGGCGGTCCACATTCGGTGAAGTGGATGAAGCTCTATTATCTAACAAAATACCAAACTTGTAAGCGATAAACAGGTCATTATCCTTTACACCTTTCTGCAAAGGGAAAGTGCTGATGGTGCCGTCTATGCTGGTCTGGCGGGTAGCAAAGGTATAGCTGGTAGTACCACTCGATATGGTGTTTTCAGAAATAATGTGCCCCGGTGCAGCGATTACTCCCTCTGGCAAACCAATGTTGCGCACAGCAGCAAAAAATGAACGGAAAGTGGCTACATCTGCCAAAGGCAAAGCAGCAGCGGTTACAATAAGAGCAGCAGGGTTAAATACTACAGCGGCTGCAGCTGACAGTACAGAGCCAATAAGGATGGCGAAAAGCGAAAACAGTTTTAAGTTTTTCATTGTCGTTTTTTTTTGAATTGTTGTTTTTGAATGTTTGTATTCACGGAATAAATCGGCAATGAAAATTTTTGCTTACACAGCTGCGCTCATCGGCACACTGCCACGGGTGTAGCTGCTTTGGCTTGCTCCCAGCGCATAGCCGCGGTTATCGCTGCCGCTCATGGCATAGCCACGGTTATCGTAACCGGCTACAGCAGGTGCAGCTGCAGGCCCCATAAACTCTGTGTAGAGTCCGGCAATACCGTTTACTGCCATGCCAATGCCTACGCTTTGCAGATAGCTACCTGCTTTGCCTTTGGCGAGCATAGGGAGCACCACTGCGCCCAGCACAATTTTGCCACCGTTTAATAATTTTGAATCCACTGTGGGGAACTGCTCAGCGGCCATTCCACCCAGGTAGTCGGCTGCTATAAAGCCGGCACCGTTTAACGCAGCGCTCATAAGAGCACCACTGATTGCTTTTGTTTTCATGGTTTTACCAATTTTTGATTGACAACTACAAGCCATAATGGGGTAGTTTATTAGTGATTAAATAGATTGACTTACTTTTTGCGCTTTGCAGACTTTTTCTTAGCTGCCTTTTTGCGTTTTACCAATTTGAGTTTGTACCCAGCAGGGACCACTCTGCATTGCTTAGCTGCTTTCTTTTTTTTAGCGGCTTTCTTTTTACGTGCCATAGGTGATTGTTTTGGTTATATAAAAATGTTTATGAATCAGATTTTGAACCGGATAGCATGCCTGCCAATAGCAAAGCACCACCACCGATAAGAAATAAAGAGCCGCTGCGCTGTGGCGCTGCTGCGAAGTTTCCGGCAGCAGGCTGGTGCGATGGATCATTTGGGTTATAAGGCACACAAGTGCCATCGGGGCAGCACTTTAAGCGCACACCATTAGAATTGCTGCCAACGGAGCAGCCATCTACAGTTTCAAACTCCGTTTGAAAATCGCGGGCCACATCGGGTATGTTGGCCACGTTGCCCGCCTTTACTTGTTCTACTATTCTTATTACAAGCCCCACTATGGTGGCTACAGCAGCTACTACAGCCGTTACAATGCTTACTATTTCGGCTACACCATATCCAATGCGAGCGCTGCCAGTGCCAGAAATTTGCACCTTGTTAGGTGGAAGAATAACAGGCAAGCCGGGTATGTTACCGTTCAGCCATTTTTGATAGATAGCCATGTTGGCCTCTACCTGCGCTGGCGGTGTATAATTTTGGATAGATGCAGGCTTTGGGTTGTTTTTGATAAAACCCTCAAACATGCTGTCGGTGGCTTTGTTGCGCACAATAAAGCCGCCCACGCTCCAATAAGGCATACCCAGCGGCCTTGTGCATCCACCGTTATAAGGGAAGCAGGATGCCAGGCGCACTGTTTGCTCCAATGGAGCACCGTTTGCCTTTAATGTTCCGGTAGGTATATGATAATAAGGCACACCGTTTACGGGTTTCCAATAAGTGCCGTATATTACTTTGTTGCTGCAGCGATAGAGCAAATAATCAAGACTTACACCATACATATTCCACACACTATAGTTGCACATGGCCTTTAGTGTGGCTTCGCGCAAACCGAGGTCGAGCAGGTCCTGTTTCATATCTAAGCCCTGCTGCTTTTTGCCATCCAGCCCAATAGGAAATATGCCCAGTTGGTTATTATCCCAAAAGGCATATATCATACAGAAACTTATCTTAAGTAGATTATCTAAATTATTGAGCAGGCTATCGGCAATAGCACTTCGCTTAATGCCTGCCGGATGGGCGTTAAATATATCGGCCACAATCATGTTACTGATTTGGGCATAGTATTTATACACTGTTTTGGCTGTGGGGCCATAGAGGATAGTGCCAAATAAGGCATTGCGCTCCTCTTCCAACTGCTTTGCCCACCATGTTTCGTTTACACCGGGTGTAAACATATTGGGTGTAACCAGGTCGAGTTTTTCGCCTGCGTTCACCTGTAGTTTTCCATCGGGTGTCACGTTCAGCTTGCCAATGCCTCCCCGGTGCTGTGGCACGGGTGCCTTGCCGGCTATGTCGCGCTTGCGGGCGTATGGGTTTTGGTAGTTGAACCGGTCCAGCACACAGTCAATAATAATTTCGCTGCCCTGCTGCGGTTTGGCTACAATATATACGTGGTGAAAATCTTTGCCCGCTTCCTCAGTCACAAAGCGATACATATAAGGAATGCCCAGATTTTTGAGGCAGCTGGCCAGCGCTATGCTGTAGCTTTTGCAATCGCCCTCGCCACTGTGGTATAGCTCGCGGGGCGATTTTACAAACTGAAAATTGTCGGGATCTTCTTTATACTTTACGTGGTCTTTCCAGAACTGCCAAAGGTTTCGGCAGGTGTCCGTTACAGTTGAGCCGCGCAAAACAGGTGCCAGTGAAGCCGTAAACGGCTGGCACACGGCATCGGCCTGCAGAATGGCGCGAATAATATCGTTGGTATTGCCGTTGGCATCTACCAGGTATCTTCGCCCATCGCGCGCGCCTATGTATTTTGCGTAGCTCAATGTAAATTTTTTAAACCAGTGCCGGTAAGCAGGTGAAGTAGATTTTGAGCACACCGTTCAAAGCGGCTGCGCTGCTGGCGTTCTGCACCTGGATTTTGAAAGAACCGGAGCCGGCATTGTCGGCATAGATGGCCGGCAAACCTGTGGTGCCTGCATAGTTTACAATATTTGCCTGAATAATGCTGCCCGCTACACATGCACTGCAGGTAACAGTAAGCTCCGTAACGGCTTCGGCAGCCGTGGTAAGGCTTTCGGTAGTTATTAAACCCGATTCTGCATTGATGGTTACAGCATTGCTGCTGCATGTTCCGGTGCCGTATGTTTCAGCGGCTACACATTTTTGGTTTCCTGTTTGGATTTGGCCCATTGTTTTTTGTTTTGTGGTGGAGGGTAAGCAAGGGCCCGGTGGCGAACCACCGGGCTATCCTTTTCTTTACCTTTCCATTCCGTGAAAAAAGTAGGTCAAATATACGCTTGCAACTTGCAAACGAAACATACACAACATGCAAATGCCATGTAGTGCGCTATCGTGCTATGTAATGCCCGATAATTATTATTTTAGCAGTCTAAACATACACAACATGAAAACAAAACTGATGGTATTTGCAACATTTCTATCGCTGTGCATGCACGCACAGGATATAATTATGAAGCGCGATGGCAGCGAACTGCCCGCAAAAGTAGTGGAGGTGGAGGCCGATAAGATTAAATACAAGCAATGGCAGAATTTAGAGGGGCCGGTGTATTCTGTTTTAAAGGCCGAAGTGTTTAAAATAAAATATGCCAATGGCAGCAGCGATTTTTTTGGCGCACCCGCGGCACCTGCTGCGGCTAGTACCACGGCTTATGATAGTCTAATGCGCCTGAGCAGAAGCGAAAAAGCATTTGGCATAGCGGGTTGTGTGCTCGGACCGTTGTTTATAGCAGCCGGTGGCACTTATCTAATACTCAGCCTGGACGATAAAGAGCCACTGCGCACCACGGGCATAGCACTGGGCAGTGTGATAATGGCTTGCGGCATTGCCGAAAGTGTGGTGGGGCCTATAGGCCTTATACAAAGCCGCAAACACCGCACACAGGCGCAGCAGCTAAAAACAACCGGGCACATTTATATGCCGGTGCCGGTGTACACAGCAAGCGGAATAGGCATTGGCTGGCGAATGAAATTTTGAGATAAGCACACTGCGCATAAAAAAACCTCTGCCACCACGCAGAGGTTTTTTTATGGATATAAGTGAATGAATACTAATCGGCCATGCTGTGCATAAGGGTGCGAACGTTTTTGGCCATAAACAAAATATCGCTTCGGTCTTTGGCAGTAAGCATATCGGCTTCATCGCTGCCGATGCTCAGATACATAACCGTATCTATTAAATAATCAATGGTTTCATGATCGAGCGCCTGCGTAAAATAATCTACTACATGCGGCTGTGCACTGATAGTAAGTGCGGCTGGTTGTTCTGGTTTTTCTTTCCTAGAATTTGTTTTAAAAAATAGGGGAGCGTCACCGCAAGAATACCCATGACGTGCATGAATAGAACTCCCGGACTTTCACCGGTATGCGCTCCCTTTAAGTTGGTTTTAAAAATTGTGGTGGATATCATACGTATTCTTGCACCGCTAAAATAGGAAATGGATTTAAAATACAAAGCGGTGGGGTTTTTTGTTCATCAGCTATTGATTGTGTAGGGGGTGGGGTAAATACAAATTACTCTAAAAATTATTTTGTGCCACCAACTTTTCTTCGTTTAAGCATGATATGCACTTGTCAGCATTTTTTGCCTTCCAATGCCCACATACGCAAAGTTGATTTTTATTCACGTCCTCCTTTAATCCGCTCTTTTCAATTTTAGATATTGGATTTTGTAATAAGGTTTTTAAGGTTTTAAATTTCATGGTATGTTATTTATTTTGTTACCTATATCCAATTACTGGATTCGTTAAACATGCTGTAATACCCAGTTTATCACCCATATGCACACATGGCTCCTGCAGCTTTGCCAGTTTAGATTCGTGGCGCCATACTTCTAAATCGGTATCACGATCATCAAGATTCATTTGCACCAGGTAAAAGCCATTCCATTTATTCTTTCTTGAAAAGAAACCGGTATCATAAGCGCAGGTAAGTATTTCGCATTGATTACCCATATACCCATACGCCACCCGCTCGCCTATTTCAAATGCGGGTGTGCGGTCAAAATGCACCAGCACCTCAGCATCTTTTTTATCAAACTCTTTTTTGTATTCCAGGTAGTTTATGTGATGCACACCATACAGCCGCTCCAAAAACTGCAGATGCGATTTGCTTACTATATACCGGTCGTTGG
>JACCDG011697974.1_pt1 | contig 20471 bp, 17 predicted proteins | sample 7442471 | NCBI WGS metagenome assembly JACCDG01 (sample SAMN15323444, study PRJNA562643) | freshwater metagenome | isolation source: river surface water | place: USA:Blue River Watershed | collected 2017-08-17 | reverse complement strand
TCTGGACTAAACATCTCAATTGGTGATCCCGCATCAGAGATAGCCAAGTTTGTGAAGCAGCACCAAATAGACAGGGTGGTTGCAACCAGATCCTTCGACACCTCCGGGATGTTGGAGCAGGCCGCTGTTGGAGAGAAGCTGCACCAGCTTTCGGTTCCGCTAGAGCTAGTCGGCAGCTACTACGCGGTCGACCCAGGCACTATCAAAAAAGACGATGGAACCTATCTGAAGGTCTACACCCCTTTTTATAAGCGCTGGTATCAGAATGGCTGGAAAGAACCTTTCAGCATTGACGTTTCTTCAATCAATTGGAAGAAAGTCAGCGCCGAATCAATTCCCCAACAGAGCCGAAAGACACCGTTCGTCGTCAAAGCCGGAGAAGGCTTTGCCCTACGAACCTGGGAGAGATTTAGAGACAGGGCACTTAGCCAGTATCACGAGGACAGAAACAGAACTGACTTATCCGGAACCTCACACCTTTCACACGCTCTAGCCCATGGTGAAATTCATCCAAGGACTCTGCTTGCCGAGTTAGGCGATGGAGATGGTGAAGAGGTTTATCGCAAGGAATTGGCTTGGAGAGAGTTCTATGCGGATGTCCTCTTCAACAATGCCCACACTCTCGAGGGTTACTTTGATCCCAAGTACGAGAAAATGCGCTACGACGACCCCAGGGAAAATAAATCAAAGCTAGAAGCCTGGTATCAGGGCAAAACCGGCTATCCGATTGTCGATGCAGCCATGAGGCAGTTGGTTCACTCCGGCTGGATGCATAATCGTGCGCGCATGATTGTCGCCAGCTTCTTGGTGAAAGACCTTCATTTCGAGTGGCAAATTGGGGCTAAGTTTTTCGAAGATCACCTTACGGATTTTGACCCAGCATCAAATTCTCACGGCTGGCAGTGGACAGCAGGTTGCGGAACCGACGCCTCCCCCTACTACCGGATTTTTAACCCAACTCTGCAGGGGTCAAAATTTGATCCAAATGGCGATTACGTTCGGAGGTGGGTCCCAGAACTTGCTCACATTCCGGATGCAAGTATTCACGAGCCATGGAAGTCAATTGATGGACTGTCTAAAGGCTACCCATCGCCAATCGTTGATCACGACGTAGAGCGAAATGAATCGCTAGCAAGGCTTGAGGAACTAAAAGGTAAGTAGCGGATCCACCGCGATTGCTAAGAACAAAATTGTCAAATGGGTAATTGACCCGTGAAAAAGTCTCATTGGATTGGATACCACTGCTTGCTTTGATTCACGGAAGAGCTTGTAGGCCTCCAGCATGAACCATCCCCCTGAGACAATTGCGACCGTAGAGTAAACCAAACCCATGCCCGCAACTGGAATCAAAAGCAGAGTTGCTGCAAGGTAAGCCCAGCTGTAGAGAATGATTTGTCTGGCAACCACCATGTTTTTCGCAACAACCGGAAGCATTGGCACTCCCGCGGTCTTGTATTCCTCTTGATACCTAATTGATAAGGGCCAGTAGTGCGGTGGTGTCCAAAGAAAAATAATTAGGAATAGAACCCAAGCGGAAAGCGAAAGCTCCGAGGTGACAGCTGCCCAACCGATGAGTGCCGGCATGGCACCAGCCGCTCCTCCCCAGACAATGTTTTGTGGAGTCCGACGCTTTAGGCCCAGGGTGTAGACAAACACGTAAAACAAGATGGCAAGCAGTGCGAGCAGCGCCGACAGCAGGTTAACGACCACCGCGAAAAAGACAACAGAGATGATGCCTATGGCCCATGCAAAAGCCAGTGCTTCTCAAGAACTAAGCTCGCCAGTCACCAGAGGACGACTTTGTGTCCTACCCATCAGTTTGTCTATGTCCTGATCTATGTAGCAGTTGAAAGCATTGGCACTTCCTGCCGACAGGGCACCACCGAAAAGGGTCGCCGCAATTAGCCAAAGTGGCGGGATGCCCTCCTGAGCCAAAATCATGGTCGGGACCGTGGAAATCAGAAGTAGCTCAATCACCCTCGGCTTGGTAAGGGCAAAATAGGCCCTGAGCTTGCCGCCTAGGCGCGTGCGAGATTGAGTGGTGGCTGACATTTGTACCAGTCTAAAGCCACCAGGGACCGCAGGTTTACTGGGTATAGACTTCACTAAACCCACAGCGCAGTGTTGCCGCAACCTTCTCCGTTTACTGAATAGACAGGAAACACTCCGATTGTTGAACTGGAATGAACTTGATGACCTGGCGGTAAAAACTGCCAAAGTCCTAGCCGCAGATGCCGTTGAAAAAGTTGGAAACGGCCACCCCGGCACCGCTATCAGCCTTGCCCCCGCGGCCTACCTGCTATTCCAGAAAGTCATGCGTCACGACCCAAGTGATGACCGATGGCTCGGAAGAGACCGATTCATCCTCTCCGCAGGCCACTCCTCGCTAACTCTTTACACTCAGCTGTTTCTCGGCGGATTTGGTTTAGAGCTCAAGGACATGCAGGAACTTAGAACCTTCGGTTCAAAGACTCCCGGCCACCCAGAATTTGGACACACCAAGGGTGTCGAAATAACCACCGGTCCGCTTGGACAGGGGTTGGCATCAGCCACCGGATTCGCCATGTCCACTCGGTTTGAAAAAGAGCTATTTGATTCTGACAACAGCGGCGAATCTGTCTTCGATCATCACGTCTATGTAATTGCCAGCGATGGTGATGTCATGGAGGGCGTCAGTAGTGAAGCTGGTTCGATAGCCGGTCACCTCGGTCTTGGCAACCTGATTGTTATTTATGATGCCAATCAGATTTCAATTGAAGATGACACCAACATCTCCTTCAGCGAAGATGTCGCCGCTCGCTATAGAGCTTATGGTTGGGAAACCATAGAGGTTGATTGGAGAAAAGGCGAATACAAAGAAGACGTTCACGCACTCTACGATGCCATTGAGAAGGCAAAGGCAAATACCGCCCAGCCAACTCTGATTACTTTGAAGACCATCATCGGTTGGCCATCTCCTACCAAGCAAAACACCGGCAAGATTCATGGTTCAAAGCTTGGAGCTGAAGAGGTTGCAGGACTAAAGCAGGCACTCAATTTCGATCAGGAAAAGTCCTTCGATGTTTCTAATGAGGTGCTAACTCACACCAGAGAACTTGTCGCCCGCGGCAAAGAGGCAAGAGGCGCATGGGATGAGAAGTTTGCAAAATGGCAGCAGGCTAACCCAGATAAAGCAGAACTACTGAGGCGTCTGCAGAGTGCCGAGCTTCCTGCCGGCATTGAGAGTGCGCTTCCAAGGTTTTCGGCCGGTGAGGAAATTGCAACCCGCGCTGCCTCCGGAAAGGTTTTGAATGCCCTGGCAGCCAAGCTGCCTGAACTCTGGGGTGGATCGGCAGACCTTGCAGAATCGAATAACACAACCATTGAAGGTGCCGGGTCTTTTGTCCCAGCTAAGTGGAAGACTCAGCACTGGACTCCTAAACCAGGTGGCCGAATCTTGCACTTTGGAATTCGGGAGCACGCGATGGGGGCAATCCTCAATGGCATTTGCCTATCTGGTGTAACTAGACCTTTCGGTGGAACTTTCTTGGTCTTCTCGGACTACATGCGTCCATCCGTGAGGCTTGCTGCTCTTATGGGGATCGCTCCAATCTATGTTTGGACTCACGATTCGGTGGCTCTTGGTGAAGATGGACCAACCCACCAGCCAATTGAGCACCTAAGCGCACTAAGAGCAATTCCGAACCTATCCGTTATTAGACCTGCTGATGCCAATGAAACTGCCTACGCATGGCTGGCCGCTCTTAAGAACACAACCGCCCCGCAGGCCCTAGTGCTATCCCGGCAGAACCTTCCGGTGTTGGAGCGCGGCGGAAAGTTTGCTCAGGCTGATCAAATGGAAAAAGGCGCTTACACATATGTTGATGCCGATAACGGAAAGCCCGAGCTGATACTGATCGCTAGCGGAAGCGAGCTGCAATTTGCAATTGCTGCCAGAGAAGAGTTAGAAAAATCAGGAATCCCCACCCGCGTTGTATCCATGCCCTGCTTCGAATGGTTTGCTCAACAGCCGCAGCAGTATCGCCAGAGCGTTCTCCCGAGTGAAATAAAGGCCCGCGTTTCTATAGAAGCTGGTTTGACCAGCTCCTGGCGCTCAATCGTCGGAGATAGCGGAATCTCTATCGGTATCGATCACTACGGAGCATCTGCCGATTACAAGACCCTCTACAAAGAATTCGGCCTCACAGCTCAAGCCGTTGTAGAGGCAGGAAAGAAAGTGGTTGGCAGATAGATGAATCAGACTTTGGCAAAGCTCACCGAAGCGGGAGTATCTATTTGGCTGGACGATCTTTCGAGAGAGAGAATCCAATCAGGCAACCTCAGCTCACTGATTGCTGACTACAGCGTCAGAGGGGTCACCACCAACCCGACAATCTTTGCCGCTGCACTAAAGACACCCGCCTACGGCCCGGCCATCAAGGCTGAAAAGGAGAAGGGCAGCTCGGTTGAGCAAGTGGTTTTCAATCTGACTACTGAAGATGTGGCTGCAGCCTGTGATTTGTTTCTTCCCACCTATCGGGCCACTAACGGAGTGGATGGGCGCGTTTCCATCGAGGTCTCCCCTGAGCTAGCTCACGATACTCAGCAAACCATCAAACAGGCGATTGATCTGCACACAAAAGTAAATCGCGAAAATGTCATGATCAAGATTCCCGCAACTCTAGAGGGACTGCCTGCAATAACCGAGGTAATTGGCCGAGGCATTTCAGTCAACGTAACCCTTATCTTCTCTATCGCCCGATACGAGGCCGTAATTGATGCCTACTTCGCAGGGTTGAAGAAGGCAATTGGCCAGGGAATTGACATCTCCAAGATTCACTCAGTTGCTTCATTCTTTGTTTCGCGAGTTGATACCGAGGTTGACAAACGCCTAGTTGGAATTGGTCGAGAAGATCTTCGCTCGAAGGCCGCAATTGCAAATGCTCAGTTGGCATACGAATTGTTCCTAAAGAAGTTCTCGTCCGATGATTGGAAGGACCTGGCAGCTAAGGGAGCCAGGGAACAGCGTCCTCTGATGGCCTCAACCGGAGTCAAAGACCCCGCACTTCCTGACACTCTTTACGTGACAGAACTTGTAGCTAAGAATGTTGTTAACACGATGCCAGAGAAGACCATGATGGCCATGGCAGACCATGGAACCGTCTCAGGAGATTCAATTACGCCTAGTTTTGCCAGGGCAAAAGCTTTGATGGCCGAACTAACTAGTGCTGGCATCGACATGGACGAGGTCACTGCGCTTCTTGAAAAAGAGGGTGTTGAGAAGTTCATCGTCTCCTGGCATGAACTACTGGACTCAGTTCGCGTAGCTCTCGGGAACGCATAGCATGCTGCTTGAGCTCAGCCCAGAAGTAAAGAGTTCTGTTGGCGAAATTGCACAAAATATTGTCGAAAACAAAATTGCCTCCAAGCTTGCAGCTAAAGATTCCACTGTCTGGGGCAAGGAGGCAGAGGCAGAGGCTTCAATTCGCCTCGGTTGGATAACATCCGCTACCGACTCCGTTGATCTAGTTGCCGAACTTCGGGCACTGCGTAAAGAGTTTCATTCCATCGGGGTTGACCGATTCGTGCTCTGTGGAATGGGGGGCTCTTCCCTGGCTCCAGAGGTGATCACGCAAGCCGAAGGCAAGCAGCTATTCATTCTGGACACCACTGCCCCGGAGCAGGTGCAACTTGCGATGCGAGATCTGAATCGAACCGCAGTTATTGTCTCTTCAAAGTCAGGATCAACTGTCGAAACCGACTCACAGAAGAGAGCTTTTGAAAGCGCATTTAGGGCAAGTGGAATTGACCCAATTGGTCGCATTGTCATTGTCACCGACCCTGGCTCTCCACTTGAGAAGTCAGCCAGGGAATCCGGCTATCGGATCTACAACGCAGATCCCAATGTGGGAGGGCGCTATTCAGCCCTGACGGCATTTGGGCTTGTTCCCTCTGCTCTTGCAGGATGTGACGTAGGTGAGCTACTAAAATCCGCGCAACTGATTTCACCTGCTGTTTCCTCAGACAGTTTAGAAAACCCCGCGATTTGGCTGGCTGCAGCACTTGCTGGCCGAAAAGGTGTCGACAAGTTCTTGATTGAAGCGGATCAGATTCCAAGTTTTGGTGACTGGGTCGAGCAGCTTGTGGCAGAAAGCACCGGGAAGAATGGCAAGGGAGTCCTACCCATAGCAGTTAACTCAGGCGCACCTGAAATGTCCCTAAACCTTCTTGATGTGACCAAGGTATCTAACTCGAGTAAGTCCGCGGATGTTTACTTCGAAGGCGAACTCGGTGAGCTTTTTCTAGTTTGGGAATATGCAACCGCTATAGCCGGCTGGATTCTTGGTATTAATCCTTTTGACCAACCCAATGTTGAAAGCGCGAAGGTTGCCGCCAGATCACTTCTTGATTCGCCCGGACAATCAAAAGACCCGGAGTTCATTGACCGAGGCGTTGCTGTAAGCACATATGGAGTGGAGCTGTCGGGTGCAACCCTGGAGAGCTCAATTGAGCAGCTGCTCAAGCGGGTAGGTAGCAGCAGCTATCTATCCATCCAGGCGTACCTTCCAGCGCAAATGTATCCGCAGTTTGAGAAGCTCAGAGAGCTGGCCGCGACCAGGCTGGGAAGACCAGTTACCTTCGGCTACGGTCCTAGATTTCTTCACTCAACGGGCCAGTACCACAAGGGTGGACCTAAGCAGGGGATATTTCTTCAGCTGACTTATACCCCCACTGCGGATCTCGCGATACCTGGCCGACCATTTAGTTTCGGAGAATTGATATCTGCACAGGCCAGTGGCGATGCAAATGTCCTAGCGGAAGCAGGTCTCCCAGTTCTCTCCCTAGGACTAAGCGATCCGCTCGATGCTCTTGAACTGATTTCAAAGTCCATCGAGGCCTAATGTCAAATCCGCTGAGATTAAATCCAGACAGACGCCTGCAGAAGATTGCGGGTCCATCGGGACTTATTCTCTTTGGCGTTACAGGCGATCTAAGCCGAAAAAAACTTATGCCAGCAATCTACGACCTTGCTAATCGAGGTCTTCTACCACCGGCGTTTTCCTTAGTTGGCTTTGCCCGAAGAAGCTGGTCGAGAGAAGACTTTGAGCAAGTGGTGCACGATTCTGTCAGGGAGCATGCCAGAACCGCCTGGTCAGAATCTGTCTGGCAGCAGCTGGTGCAGGGAATTCGCTTTGTTTCGGGAAATCACGACGACCCCGCAGCCTTTGCGCAGCTCAAGAAGGTAGTTGATGAACTGGATGAGCAGCGCGGCACTGCTGGAAATCACACCTTCTACCTCTCGATTCCCCCAAGGGACTTTCCAATTGTCTTGGAGCAGCTAAACAATTCAGGGCTGGCAAAGGCTGGAGCTGGTGAGTTCAGAAGGGTGGTTATTGAGAAGCCCTTCGGTTCTGACCTGAAAACCGCTATTGAACTCAACGATTTGGTTGAGCGGGTTTTCCCGCCTGATTCTGTATTTCGCATTGACCATTACCTAGGAAAAGAAACCGTCCAGAACATTCTTGCCCTTAGGTTTGCGAATCAACTATTCGAACCGATTTGGAACAGTGAATTCATAGATCACGTGCAGATCACCATGGCTGAAGACATTGGCATTGGCGGTAGGGCGGGATACTACGACGGCATCGGAGCAGCCAGAGACGTAATTCAGAATCATCTTTTGCAGCTGTTCGCCCTCACAGCAATGGAGCAACCTGCCAGCTTCAATGCGGAAAACCTCAGGAGCGCAAAAGAGGCTGCTCTTACAGATGTTCGAATCCCCGAGAATCTCGCGCTCTACTCTGCACACGGGCAGTACGAGAGCGGTTGGCAGGGGGGCGAATACGTTAACTCCTACCTTGAAGAGGAGGGAACTGACCCACATAGCCGCACCGAGACATTCGCCGCCATGAGACTCGATGTTGATAATCCCCGCTGGCACGGAACTCCCTTTTACCTCCGGGCGGGAAAGCGGCTGGGTAGAAGAGTGACTGAGATTGCGGTTGTGTTTAAGCGGCCTTCGCATCAGCTGTTTTCGCAAGATGAAGTCTCCCAGCTTGGGGAAAATGCGCTGGTTATCAGGGTGCAACCCAATGAGGGTGTAACCATTCGCTTTGGATCAAAGGTTCCCGGCCCCGCCATGCAGGTTAGAGATGTGACCATGGATTTCGGTTATGGCCATGCATTCACAGAGGACTCCCCAGAGGCATACGAGAGGTTGATCTTGGATGTGCTGCTCGGTGAACCACCACTATTTCCTCGTCAGCGTGAGGTTGAACTCTCATGGAAAATTCTTGATCCAATAGTCCAGTTCTGGGAGTCAGACGGTAGAAACGACAAGTACGCTCCAGGATCATGGGGACCTGAATCGGCGCACGAAATCATGCGAGCTGATGGCAGAAGTTGGAGAAGACCGTGATAGTCGATCTCCCAAACACCACCACCGCCAAAATAGGAAAGAAGCTGCAGGAACTTCGGGAGACTGGCGGAGTGGTTGCCCTAGGCAGGGTTCTTAGCCTCCTGGTTGAGACTGATGCTCAAGATCTGGAGAAAGCAATTGCGACTGCTAACGGAGCATCAAAACTGCACCCCTCCAGAATCATTGTGATTGCAAGAAACTCAAACTCTGCAGCCAACCTGGACGCCGAGATAAGAGTCGGAGGCGATGCAGGCGCCAGCGAAGTAATTGTCTTGCGCGCTTCTGGCGAGGTGCTAAGCAGCATCGAGTCCTTAGTGAACGGGCTGCTGCTGCCAGATGCTCCAATTGTTTCCTGGTCCCCCGGACCTTGCTCTTCAAACCCAGGCGCAAGTGAACTTGGCCAAATTGCTGGCAGAAGAATAACTGATTCAGCGGCGCAGCCGAATCCTGTTGAATTCCTAACTGAACTCTCCCGAAACTACACTCCCGGCGATGGCGATATGGCATGGACTCGAATCACCCTTTGGCGCTCTCAGCTAGCAGCGCTGATGGATGCTCACTCCAAACGGAAGGCAAAATCCGCCATCGTCTTCGGGGCAAAAGACTCACCCAGTGCTCATCTTTTTGCAAAGTGGATTGATCTCAAGCTGACAGTTCCGACTCAGGTAGTGAGTGAGTACGAGGGAATCCCGGTCAGTGGTGTAGCTGGCCTAAAGATTAATTTTGAAAATGGCGAGCTGTCTATACAGCGCAAAGGTCAAATTGGAATCATCAACCAACCCGATTCTCCCCAGTCGACGGTTTACCTCCCCCAGCGCTCAGATCTTGATTGCCTCGTGGAAGATCTAAGGTTTCTTGGGGAAGACTTGGCCTATGCAGAGGTTCTAAGGGCGATGGCCAGATGAAGACAATCATCAAGCCCAGATCTGAATTGGCCAGCGCCATAGCTGAGGCCGCAGTCAGAGTGATTAGCGCATCAATCGAAGAGTCTGGAAAGTGCAGACTCGTAATAACCGGTGGCGGCTTGGGCATGGAAGTGCTTAGCTCTCTAGCTTCTGCTCAAATTGATTGGGCAAAAGTCACAGTCATACTCAGTGATGAGAGGTTCGTTGGTCTAAAGGACAACGACAGGAATGAATTTCAAGCACTTGAGAGAATGCCTCAACTGGCCAATACCCAATGGATGCGCTACCCCGACAGCACCACTGATTTAGAGACTTCTACAGAGAAATTTAATGTTGAGGTTTCAACCGTGTTTGGAGATATTGACTCCAGCGACCCTAGTTTTGATCTGGTTCTATTGGGAATGGGGCCCGATGGTCATGTTGCTTCGCTTTTTCCTGGTCGCCTGCACGCTAAGCAGTGGATAGTCTCCGAAGACTCTTCCCCTAAGCCTCCAAGTTCAAGGATGAGTCTGAGCTATCAGGCACTTTGTAAGGGTGAGAGAGTTTGGTTCATGGCTTCTGGAAAAGAGAAAGCCCAGGCCGCTAGTTCAGCAATGACTAAATCAGATTTGCCAGCCGGAAGAGTTAGAGGGAGATCCGAGACAATCTGGTGGATTGACCAGGCGCTTAGCGACGAGCTTTAGCTGCAGCGGCAGCTTTTTCTCTTCTTGCCCTAATGGCTTGCAGTGCCTCATTTAGGATTTGCGCTGCTTCGGCCTCGGTCCTTCGCTCTTTTACATAAGCAAGGTGAGTCTTGTAGGGCTCAATCTTTGCAACCAGAGGTGGGTTGTTCTTGTCGCGTCCAGATGGGAAACCACAGTGCGGGCAGTCGATCTCTGTAGGGATTTCTTCCTCGGTGACGCTTGCGGCAAACTGAGGATGGGTTTCGTGACCATTGGCGCAATAAAAGCTTCTGGAAATCTTCTCGACCTGGTGACCGCGGTCCTTCTCCCCCATTGGGCCAGCTCCGACGCGAGCACCCCTAATTGATGGTGTCGATGACATTTATTTAGGCCCAGCCGAATCTAGTAAACAGTCCAAGAATGATGATTACGCTTACCCAAACAAGGCCCAGGATGATCGTAATTCGGTTCAGGTTTCTTTCTGCGACACCCGAGGACTGCATCGAGCTGGTCACACCGCCTCCGAACATGTCAGCAACGCCACCACCGCGACCCTTGTGAAGCAAAATCATCAGGATCAGCAAGATGCTGGTAATAGCTAGTAGAACCAGCAGGGCTGTTTGAAGTGCTGCCATTATTCCTCCGAAAACTCGCTCAATTATAGAACTATGTGCTTTTTGTAACGAGAAATACCCGAAAACTCGTCAGCATCCAGGGACGCTCCACCCACTAGAACCCCGTCAATCTCGGGCATTTGCATAAAACCGGCAACATTATTTGCTTTGACAGAACCACCGTAGAGAATCCTGGTTTGGGCAGCCACTTCTGGGTGATTTTCAGCAATCGCTGATCTGATAGCAAGGGCCACACTATCCGCCTGTTCAGCCGTAGCCACCTGACCGGTCCCAATAGCCCAAACTGGCTCATAGGCGATGACAAACTCTTTGAGCTTTTCGTGGCCACTTAGTGCTGCGAGAGTTTGCTCAACTGGAACAGCACTCTGTCCCCTCTGCTCAAGCTGTTCTTGAGTCTCGCCGACACAGATAATGGGAATTAGGTTGTTGGCAAAGCAGGCTGCAACTTTCTGTTGAATCAGCGCGTCGTCTTCGCTGTGGTACTGCCTGCGCTCCGAATGACCAACCAGCACGTACTTGACGCCTAACTTTGCAAGCATTAGTCCTGCAATGTCGCCGGTGTAGGCTCCCGATGCAAACTTGGAGATATCTTGAGCTCCCAGGGTGACCTCAAACTTCTCCGCATCTATCAGAGTCTGTGCGGATCTCAGTGCTGTGAAGGGAGGAAGAACACAGACCTCGACATCCTTAAAGTCATGGCCCTTCTCATTCAGAGTCCACGCCACCTTTTGGATAAGGGCAATTGACTGCAAGTGATCGAGATTCATCTTCCAGTTACCTGCAATAAGCGGAGTTCTGTCAGTCATTCAAAACCTCCAAGCCAGGCAAAGACTTTCCCTCCAGAAACTCTAGACTCGCACCCCCGCCGGTTGAGATGTGGTCAAAGGCGTTTTCGCTAAATCCGAGTTGTCTAACCGCCGCCGCTGAATCTCCCCCGCCAACCACCGAGAAACCTTTGGTCTCCGATAATGCTCGGGCCACCTCCCTGGTCCCGTTGGCAAAGCTCTCGAATTCAAAAACCCCCATTGGTCCATTCCAGAAGACAGTCCTTGAAACAAGGATTGCCTGTGCGAAATCACTTGATGCAATTGGGCCTATGTCTAGGCCGACTGCGTCCTGGCCAAAACTACTGGCTTCTATGCCACTCGAAGGAACTGTTTCGAATCTGGCATCGGCCGCAAACTTATCCGCAACAACAATGTCTTTGGGAAGCACAAGCTCAACGCCGAGTTCTTTAGCTCGAGATACGAATCCTTTGACCTTTTCAATCTGATCCTGCTCTAAAAGGCTCTTTCCAACCTTGTAGCCCATTGCTGCTAGGAATGTGAATACCATTCCCCCGCCGATCAGTAACTTGTTGACCTTCGGAAGCAGATTCTCAATAACTCCCAACTTGTCTGAAACTTTGGAGCCACCCAGAACCACTGTGTAGGGGCGCTCGGGATTTATAGTCAGCCTCTCCAGCACCTTCAGTTCTGTGCTGATTAGCTCTCCCGCATAGGACGGCAAAAGCTTTGCAAGCTCATAAACGCTGGCCTGTTTTCTGTGAACAACTCCGAAACCATCGCTAACAAGCAAGTCTCCATGGTCTGCCAGCTGTTTTGCAAAAACTTCTCGTTCGCTCGAATCCTTGCTCGCCTCTCCTTGGTTGAACCTCAGGTTTTCAAGAAGCGTTACTGAGCCTGGTTGTGCACTTGCGATCTTGTCCTTAGCACTTGCACCTACGGTGTCACTAGCAAATGCAACCTCTTCGCCTAGCAGCTCTGACAATCTCTTTGCTACTGGCAATAGCGAGTACTTTTCATCAGGTGCTCCCTCAGGACGTCCTAAATGGGAGATGACAATGACCTTGGCTCCGGAGTCTCTGAGTTTCTTAATCGTGGGCAGTGAAGCTCGAATCCGGCCGTCATCTGTGACTTTTCCACTCTCCAGTGGCACATTCAAATCGCAGCGGACGATGACACGCTTTCCATGAAGATCGGAATTTGCGCTCAGAGTTCTCAGCATTAGAGCTTTGCAGCTACCAGAGAGGTGAGTTCGACAAGGCGGTTTGAGTATCCCCACTCGTTGTCATACCAGGAGGATAGCTTCACTGTGTTATCGATAACCCTTACGAGACCAGCATCGAAGATCGAGGAGTGTGCGTCGGTCACGATGTCAGAAGACACAATCTCATCCTCTGTATAGAGAAGAATTCCCTTCATCGGACCGGCAGCTGCCTCTTTGTAAGCAGCCTTTATTTCATCAACAGTGACTTTCTTTTGTGAAACCAAAGTCAGATCTGTGATCGAACCTGTAGGGACTGGAACTCGCAGAGCAAAGCCGTCTAGTTTGCCCTTGAGCTCTGGGAGCACCAGCCCAATTGCTTTTGCAGCACCGGTAGTCGATGGAACAATATTCAGCGCAGCGGCTCTAGCCCTTCTCAGATCCTTGTGAGGACCATCCTGTAGGTTCTGGTCGGCCGTATAGGCGTGGACTGTCGTCATAAGGCCATTCACAATTCCAAACTTGTCGTTGAAAACCTTTGCCAGTGGAGCAAGACAGTTGGTTGTGCACGAAGCGTTTGAAATGATGTGGTGTTTGGCTGGGTCGTAAAGGTGCTCGTTTACACCAATCACGAAAGTTGCATCCTCATTGGTTGCAGGTGCGGAGATAATGACCTTCTTGGCCCCAGCATCGATGTGCTTCTTGGCCTTTTCTGCATCTGTGAAGATACCGGTGGACTCAATAACGATGTCAACGCCCAGTTGCTTCCATGGCAGGTTCGCTGGGTCTCTCTCCGCGAGAACCTTGATGGTCTTGCCATTGACGATGATGCTGTCCCCCTCAACCGTCACGACAGCGTTGAGACGGCCTGTGATGGAGTCATATTTGAGAAGGTGGGCTAGGCCCGCAGGATCAGAGAGGTCATTCACAGCAACAATCTCCAGTGGAGAGTTCTGCGCAAGAGCTGCTCTTAGAAAGTTACGTCCAATTCGGCCAAAGCCGTTAATACCAATACGGGTCACTGAAATCTCCAGATTTGAGGATTAGCTGTCTTTTTCCACGCGCCTTTGGGCGGACCTCGGCTAGCCTAGCAGGAGCGAGCGGCTTGAAGCCTTTACCGAGTCGAAACGCTTGGCTACATCCGCCCAGTTGACGATATTCCAAAATGCCTTGACGTAATCAGCCTTGACGTTCTGGTAGTCGAGGTAGAAGGCGTGCTCCCACATGTCGAGCATCAACAGCGGAATGTTCCCCATGGCGATGTTGCCCTGCTGGTCATATAGCTGACCGATAACCAGTCGATTTCCCAGGGCGTCCCAGGCGAGGTATGCCCAGCCGGAACCTTGGATGCCGACGGCAGCCGCCGAAAAGTGATTCTTGAAGCCATCGAAACTTCCAAAGAATTCATCGATAGCCGCAGAGAGGTTTCCTGAAACTTCTCCACCCTCCGGTGAGAGGTTCTGCCAAAAGATCGAGTGGTTGACGTGACCACCAAGGTTAAAGGCAAGATCTTTCTGAAGCTTTGGCAAAGTCGCGAAGTTGTTGTTCGCCCTGGCCTCGGCCATTGCCTCGAGTGCGGCATTAGCGCCAGTGACATACGCCTGGTGGTGTTTGGAGTGATGCAGCTCCATGATGCGAGCTGAAATATGTGGCTCGAGCGCTGAGTAGTCGTAAGTAAGTTCTGGAAGTTTGTAAGTCATTTTTTGCCTCTTTCTTAGCCCAATGAATTGTGAAGCTTCTTTATTCCTCTACGTCTGAAATCGCCGACTCCGTATCTGGTATTCCCAGCTCACTGGCCCTGCGATCTGCTGTAGCCAACAGGCGTCTTATGCGACCGGCAACGGCATCCTTGGTCATCGGTGGGTCGGCAAGTCTGCCCAGTTCGTCGAGGGACGCGTCCTTGTGTCTAAGTCTTAGCTCGCCTGCATACTTTAGATGCGAGGGTGCCTCAGGACCCAAGATCTCAAGAGCTCTTTGCACCCTGGCGCTAGCCGCCACCGCTGCCTGAGCACTTCTGCGCAGATTGGCATCATCGAAGTTGGCCAATCGATTTGCAGCTCCTCGAACCTCACGCCGGTTTCGAAGTTCCTCCCATTTTTCCAGCTGTTCGCTGCATCCCATTTCGCGCAGTAAATCAGCAATACCATCACCATCTCTGACAACAACACGAAAAACGTTTCTAACTTCTCTCGCCTTTGCATTCACACCGAGTCGTCTTGCAACGCCAACCAGTGCCATAGCGGACTCATTTCCTGGAGCAATGACTTCAAGTGAGGTTGAGCGACCAGGATCTGTGATTGTGCCCTGGGCTAGAAAGGCCCCTCGCCAGATAGCTCTGGCTTCATCGAGGGTTGAGGAAACGAGAGTGGATGGTAGTCCTCTAACGGGCCTGCCTCGGTTATCGATCAAACCTGTTTGTCTTGCAAGTAGCTCACCCTCGCGCATTACACGAACTTGGAAACCGCCTGACTTTCTCAGACCACCAGCTTGTAAGACTGTCAGCTCTGCCTGAACTCCGTAAAGCTCAGTGATCGCCTTGGCAATTCTTTTTGCGACGTTGGCAAGATCAACTTCAACCTCAATTGCAATTCGTCCTGATATCAGGTGAAGACCACCGCAGAATCTAAGAATTGTGGCTAGCTCTGCAGCGCGAACTAGTCCATTGCTTGGCGCTACCTTGGCCAGCTCTTCCTTAATTGCATTAGTAAGCGCCACGTTATTCCCTGCCTAAGTCTCTGTGCTGAACGGAGACTGTTACATCTGTTAGATCTGACAGTCTCTTGGATATCTCGTTAGCAATTGCAACTGAACGGTGCTTGCCTCCTGTGCAACCAACTGCGATGGTTGCGAAACGCTTGTTCTCCTTGCGGTATCCCTCAAGGACAATCATGAGTGCAGCTACGTAGTTGTTGATGAATTCGGCGACTCCAGGCTGAGAGAGCACATACTCGAAAACTTCTCGATCATTTCCAGTTTTGGCTCTGAGTTCATCTTGCCAGTGTGGATTAGGAATGAATCGAGCATCCGCAACCAAATCTGCATCAACCGGAAGACCGTACTTGAATCCAAAACTTGTGACATTGACCTTTAGAGACTTGGCATTTTCTGCGAATGCTTCTGCCACGCGGTTAGTTAGCTGATGAACGTTAGATTCTGATGTGTCAAATACCAGATCCGCACTCTCACGCAGGCTCAGAAGCTCCGATCTTTCCTTGGCAATGCCATCTAGGACTGTCCCACTGCCCTGAAGCGGATGTGGGCGTCTGACGGATTCAAATCTCTTCACCAGTGCCGAGTCGCTCGCCTCTAAAAACAGGACCCGAACTGCAATGTCTCTGGTTTTGAGGTCGGCTAATCTGCCTTGGAGCTCAGAGAAGAACTCTCCCCCTCGGACATCGGTAATTACCGCAATTTTGGGGAGCCTGGCCTTGCTCAGGGCAAATAGATCACTGATCGGCCCGAGCATTTGGGGCGGCAGGTTGTCGATGACATACCAACCCTGGTCTTCGAGGGCATTGCCAACCGTGGAGCGACCCGCCCCCGACATGCCTGTGACTACCAGCAGCTCTGGTTTTCGCGTGTTTTCCATCTCACCTCTGATGACTGCTACAAGGTTAGTGGTTTGCAATCTCGGGCGTGTCGGATTATCCCAAATCTTCCAGGAAGGCCTTTACGCGGTCAGCCTGCTTGAGACTGAAGCCCGGCAGGGTTGCAATCTCTTCGCTACTGGCCGCCCTTATGCGCTTGAGGGAGCCAAATTTGCGAACGAGGAGCCTCACCCGCATTTCACCCAGTCCTGGAATATCCAATAGCGTCGAAGCAATTCCCTTTGAGCGCTTACTGCGTTGGGCAGTTATGGCGAATCGGTGAGCTTCGTCTCTGATTCTTTGTAGAAGGAAAAGCTCCTCTGAAGTTCGAGGAAAAATTACCGGCTCCTCCTGACCCGCTACGAATACTTCCTCCAGCCTTTTAGCCAGGGTGGCAATTGTGATGCCAGTAATGCCACTTTCGGACAGGGCACGCATCGCCGCATTTCTCTGCGGGATTCCTCCATCAATCAACAACAGGCTGGGGCGGTAGCTGAACTTCTCGTTCTTTTCTTCGACCAGGTAGCTGAGTCTTCTTTTAACAACCTGATAAATCGACTCGGTGTCGTCACTGGTTTCGAGATTGAATTTTCGGTAGTGATCTTTCTTTGGTAACCCATCCTCAAAAACCACCATCGATCCCACGGTTCCTGTTCCGGCAAGGTGTGAGATGTCAAAGCATTCAATCCTAAGCGGAGCGTTTTCCATGGAAAGAGCACTCTGGATACCGGCGAGGGCATCTGCGCGGGCTACAAAGTCAGAGCTTCGTTTTAGCTTGTAGCTTTGCAGAGCATGCTTGGCGTTGAGCTCAGCTGTCTTCGCAAGAACGGATTTCTCTCCTCGAAGTGGCATGCTCACTTCTACTGCGGAGCCTCGCAGATCCCTGAGCCAACTCGTGACAGCTGATTTATCTGCGGGTATGACCGGAACCAGAACAAGCTTTGGAACCTCGATCGGTTCAGCATTTTTAGGGGGCGAGTAAAGACGATTCAGAACGTATTCAATTAGTTCAGAATCTTCTCTATCTAGTTCAAGGTCCATTACCAGAGATCTATTTCCTCTGATTCGTCCGCCGCGAACAATGAATACCGAGACGGCAGCACTAAGTTCATCTCTAGCAAGTCCAATTAGGTCGGCGTCAGTTTGGTCCGAAAGAACAACACTGCTCTTTTCGAGAGCTTTCGTTAGCGCTGATATGTCGTCACGAAAATTCGCTGCTGCCTCATAGTTTTGGTCTGCACTGGCTTTGTTCATCTTCTCGGTTAGCTCTGCAACATGCTTTTCACTACCCGAAGCCATAAAGTCGCCAAGTTTGCGGGCGAGTTTTTTGTGCTCGTCATTGCTAATTCTCTGAACGCATGGAGCCGCACATTTCCCAATATCAGCTAAAAGGCATGGACGATTCTGCGATCTGGCTCTATCAAAGACACCCTTGGAGCAGCTTCTAATCGGATAGACCTTCAGGACAGTGTCAAGGGTTTCCCTGATTGCCCAGGCCTGCGTGTATGGCCCGAAGTATCGAACACCTGGAATCTCCCGGTTGCGCGTGATGAATGCCCGGGGAACATCATCGGAAAGTGAGATTGCTAAGTATGGGTAGCTCTTATCGTCTCGGAACCGGACATTGAATGGAGGCTCAAACTCCTTTATCCAGGTGAACTCCAGTTGTAGAGCGTCGTATTCGGTGTTGACAATGGTCCACTTCACATCTCGGGCGCTTTGCAGCATTCGCTGCGTTCTCTCGTGAAGCTTTTCAAAAGTTCCAAAATAACTTGTTAGACGAGACCTTAGATTCTTTGCTTTACCAACGTAAAGAACCCGGCCTGAGTCATCTATAAAGCGATAAACCCCTGGATTGGTTGGAATCTCTGAGGTTTTGGGCCTAAAACTTAGCTCAGCCATTTGTCAAAAGCTGAGCCAGGAATTTGCCTGTGTGGGAGTTCTTGCTCTTGGCTACCTGTTCGGGCGTCCCCTCCGCGACCACCATGCCACCCCCGGATCCGCCCTCAGGGCCAAGATCAATGATCCAGTCCGAGCAGCGAATCACGTCGAGGTTATGTTCAATGACAATCACGGTATTGCCTCGATCGACCAGCCCATTGAGAACATTCAATAATTTTCTGACATCCTCAAAGTGCAATCCTGTAGTCGGCTCATCTAGAACATAAATGGTTCTACCGGTCGCTCGTCTTTGCAGCTCTGTCGCAAGCTTTACTCGCTGAGCCTCTCCACCAGAAAGAGTGGTGGCACTCTGCCCCAAGGTGACATAGCCCAGACCCACCTCAACCAGGGTGTTCAGATACCTTGCAATGGAATTGATAGGCGCAAAAAACTCGGCCGCCTCGCTGATTGGCATATTCAGCACATCGCCAATGGTCTTGCCTTTGAAATGAACCTGAAGGGTCTCTCTGTTATACCTAGCTCCCTTGCACTCTTCGCAGGTGACGTAGACATCTGGGAGGAAGTTCATTTCAATCTTGATGGTTCCGTCACCTGCGCAGGTTTCGCACCTGCCACCCTTGACGTTAAACGAGAACCTACCCTGCAGATAGCCTCTTACCTTGGCTTCTGGTGTGTCCGCAAAAAGTTTTCGAATGTGATCAAACACACCGGTATAGGTGGCCGGATTGGATCGAGGGGTTCTACCAATTGGGGCCTGGTCAACATGCACTACCTTGTCCAGTTGGTCGATTCCAACAATTCGGGTGTGACGCCCAGGGACTCCCTTTGCTCCATTGAGCTTGTTCGCTAGTGACTCAAACAAAATGTCGTTGACTAGCGATGACTTGCCAGAGCCACTTACTCCAGTTACAGCTGTCATCACACCGAGCGGAAACTCAACATCTATCCCCCGAAGATTGTTCTCTTTAGCCCCAACAATCTTGATTGACTTGCCGTTTGACTTTCGTCTTTTCTTGGGAGTCTCAATCTTGATCCTGCCGGCGAGATAATCACCAGTTATTGACTGCTTGTTCTGCGTGATTGCCGCGTAGGAACCAGAGTGGACGACCTCGCCACCGTGTGCGCCTGCCCCAGGTCCGATGTCAACCAACCAGTCGGCGGCCCGGATAGTGTCTTCATCGTGTTCGACCACGATTAGCGTGTTACCTAAATCACGGAGCTTGATAAGGGTCTCGATTAGACGACGGTTATCCCGCTGGTGCAGTCCGATGGATGGCTCATCTAGAACGTAGAGAACCCCGGTCAGTCCAGCTCCGATTTGTGTAGCCAGTCTGATGCGCTGTGCCTCACCACCCGAAAGCGAGCCTGCTGAGCGCTCGAGAGACAGATAGTCAAGACCAACAGCTAGAAGGAAATCGAGTCTGGCCCTGATCTCACGCAGAACCTGTGCCGCAATGGTCTGCTCACGCTTTGTTAGCTTCAGAGCGTCAAAGAATTTGTGTGCATTGGCTAGCGAGAGCTGAGCAACATCGTGGATTGATTTTCCGTGCACCTTGACCGATAGAACTTCAGGTCTGAGCCTGGCTCCCTCACAGGCGGGGCACGGTACTTCCCTCAAAAACTCCGCCCATTTTCCGCGGGCCCAATCGGAGTCGCTCTCCTGATATCTGCGCTCAACATAAGGAAGCACGCCTTCAAATCCAGAGGTGTAGCGCATCTCCCGACCATATTTTGAGCGCCACTTAACCTGGACCTCAAAGTTGTTTCCGTAGAGCACCGCATCACGAATCTTCTTAGGAAGCGATTTCCAAGGAGTCTTCAAACTGAATCCAAGTTCCTTGGCAAGTCCCTGCAGCAGTCTTTGGAAATATGAGTAGAGACCTTTGCCCTGAGTTGACCAAGGGATAATCACTCCATCAGCTATTGAGCTGTCTGGATCACCAACCACCAAGTCCGCATCGACTGCCATCTTGGTTCCAAGGCCTGTGCACTCGGGACAGGCGCCAAAAGGGGCGTTGAATGAAAAGGTTCGAGGCTCGATTTCGGTTAGCACTATCTCGTGCTCATTAGGGCAACTGAGCTTTTCGCTAAAGGTGCGCTGTTTTTTAGACTCTACGAAATCTACGACAACCTTGCCATCGGCTAGCTTCAAGGCTGTTTCAACTGAATCCGTGATACGCGATGTCGCATCAGGTTTCACCACGAGTCTGTCAACTACAACTGAAATGTCGTGCTTGAAGCTCTTCTTTAGAGGTTTAACTTCATTTAGCATCACCGTCTCACCATCAACAACAGCCCTTGCATAGCCTTGGGCTTGCAAAGAAGTAAAGAGGTCTTGGAACTCCCCCTTCTTCTGTTGGATTATTGGGGCGAGGAGCTGAAACTTGGTTCCCTCT
>JACCDG010273179.1_pt1 | contig 20471 bp, 34 predicted proteins | sample 7442471 | NCBI WGS metagenome assembly JACCDG01 (sample SAMN15323444, study PRJNA562643) | freshwater metagenome | isolation source: river surface water | place: USA:Blue River Watershed | collected 2017-08-17 | reverse complement strand
TACTGGCCTAGGATGGCACCAACAATCCAGTGAAGATGCCCACAGAGACACCCATGAATGCTAGGACGACTAACCACCCTAGGCCAGCTAGTGCGATGCCCTGCCAGAATCCTCCGCCGATTATGCAGAGGATGATTAGCAGGATGGTGCAGCCGCAGCCTGAATCGCCGCCATTGCTCGCCATATTATTGTTCGCTCTCCCAGTTTTTGTCGTAGTCTTGGAGCCATCGTGGGGTGTCGCGGTTGATGGTTTCTCCTTTCTTTTCCATGTGTTCGATTTTCTGGCTTAGTTTGTGGTTGGATTCTAGGAGGCGTCGTTCGAATCCTGTGAGGGGTTTGGCTTCTTTGACTTTCTTGGGTCGTTCGATTTCCAGGTTTTGGATAGCTGGGAGTCCGCAGGTGCAGGTTGGGTCTGCTAGGTTTTTTAGGCGTGTGGGGACTTCTCCGCTGATGGGGATGTCTGGGTGGTTTTCGATGGTTCCGTCATCGTGCATGATGAGGTAGCCGTCTTCGTATTCGAATTGGACTGCTTTGATTGGTCCACAGTTAGTGCATTCCCATTTCATGGCTCTTCTCCGATGATGCCCATGGCTGCTCCATGGGCTAATTGGTCTACCTGTACGCTATTCCTGGGGGCTATATAGCTTCCCATCGGCAGCGGCAAAGAGAACACCATGTTCAGTGCTGATGCCGCCGATTTTCGCTATCAATCCATCCAACTTGTCCAGGATCTTACGGAGCCGACAGATCCCACCGAGTTTCCGGATGACCGGGAGTGCCTCTAATGCTTCTTCCAGGGAGACGAGCTCTTGTGGGTCATGTGCCCACGATTTGGTATCCAGGGAGTCCTCTGGGGTCGTGGATTTGGCGACGCCGCTTGGGTATGGCGGTGGTGATGCTTTGAGGATTTTGATGACTTTGCCGCCGCCGCTTTGCCCTGGATAGTGGGGGTAGTTGCGGTTGATTCGTACGCCTTGACGTGCTTTGGTGAGGACTTCTGGGTACTTGGATAGGATGGAGCGGGCGTGGGCGGTTTTGATTTTTGGTACGAGTTTGTGGAGTTCTTGGGCTCGTTCCCAGCTTTCGCTTGTGGCGATTTGGTTTGGATTCCAGTCTTTACGTGTCATGCTTTTGTCTTTCTTGAATAGAGTGAGTTGTTGCATGGTTTACCCTACGAGGACTCGGTAGGCGATGATGAATAGGATTACGGCTGTCAGTGGTGTTGTTGCGATGACGGTGATGGCTAGCATCGCTAGTACGTCGCTGAGTGTGAATTGTTTTGACTTCATGGATTTATAGCACGAGCATTGGAATACGAAAAGGGGGAGTCCCAATTGCGGAACTCCCCCCAGGATTGCTTTTGGTTGTTAGTTGTTTTCTGGGTCCGCTCCTTCGCTCATTTCGATGCCGCTGCGGTCCAGGAAGTAATCGGTGAATTCGGGCATGGTGGTCTTGGAGCCCTCTAGGTCGTATTCTTCTCCGCTTCCGATTAATCCGCCGATGGCTGCGTGGATCGTCTTGGCTGCGGTTGGTTCGCAATGATGGGTTGCGACTTCCGTAGCGAAGTTGATCATGTCGTAGACGGTGCAGCGTACGGGGAGGGTTCGCATGCGTTTGTTGCTGAGGGCGTCCGCGTGGGCTACGCCGTAAATCTGGCTGACGTCGCCGGTGAGGCGGTGCCATGCTTTCATTACGTGGGTAGCGTCACTTTCCTCGTCGGCAATCGAACTCGTCGCTTGGATGTACTTGGCCGAGAGGACTTTCGCCATGACTTTGTACATGGTGACGGATTCGTTGACGGAGCACCAGCTTAGCGTACTCGATTCGAGCCGCTTACGCAGGGCACCGAATCCCTCTTCATTGCTGAAACTCTCCAGGGCACGGTTGACGCTGAACATGGTGTTCTGGTCTTTACCGCTGCCAGTGTTGATGGTGGTCGTGAAGGCGGGAGCATACCCCACCAGCCCGTTCGAGCAGACCATTCGCATGCAACTGAGCATGATCTTGGGCGAGCCGTAGCCGTCGATGGGGACTTCGAAAGTGAACTTGGGGGCGAACAATTCCCCAGCGACTTGGAAGCCCTCCATGCGTGGCGGGGTGTGGGTGCTGCGGACGATGCCGAGGTTGTCCACGGCATGGCCGTCGAGGTACGTGACGTTGGTATCTTCACCGTTGTAGTCGGTGAGGAGGCTTTCGACGTCGGCGTACTTGACCACGCTCTTCGTCGGGTTCACGACCGCCAGGAGTTTGGCTTCGTCTTTACCCACCTGCTCTTGGATGGTGTATTTGACGTTGCCATCGGTGGCTACCTTGACGAGGCGTTCGAAGGCTTCTTCCGGAGAGAACAGACCGCTGCGGAAGAGGTTCATGTTGAGGCCGTATTTGCTGTACATGCTGGTCAGGCTGGTCCAGAACCGTTCGGTGGTCTTGACCGGTCGATCGTTGATGCTGACGGCGAAAGTGGGGCGTTGGTTCGCCTTCTCCGCTGGGATGCGTTGGATGTTGAAATTCCGCAGGTCCGTAATGTCAGTGGTGAAACGGTGGACGACTGGGGATTGGGCTGCAGCTACCATAGTGTGGTTTCCTCGAAACAGGGGTTGTGATTTCCGACTATTACGTTATAGCACCAGCGGTATCTACCGGATACTGGTGACCCAGTTCTCAACGACGAGCGGGGTTCCAGACCTTCTTAGCTTGCGTGAGGATCTTGGGCATTTCCACTGGCGGAGAATTCCCGATAGCTCGCAGGGAGTTCATGGCCACACGGTTAATGTGCGGGTTCACTTGGAGCGTTCGCCATTCTCCCTCGGTGTGGAGGTACTGGGTTTCGGGCATAGCTGTCTTGAGCATCGTCCAGTTGGTTTGTTCGCTCTGGACGATTTGCTTGATCGGGGTGGCGTTGTGTCGTCGGAACACGCGGCCAGCCATTTGGATGGTTGGGCCTTTAGCACTGTCTCGGACGAAGACGGTTTTCAGGTCGGGGGCGTCGATGCCCTCGCTGATTGTCTTCATGCCGATTAGGCAGGTAAGCTTCCCCTCTCGGAAGTCGTTGAGTTGCCGTTCACGGTCGGTGTCGGCATGGACTACTTCGGAGTCGGTGATGCCGTATTGCTCGATCATGGTCTGGGCTGCGTAGCATTGTTCCTTCGTCAGGAAGAAGATGAAGCTTTTGCCCCAGCGTTGACGTTCTTTTACGAAGAGGTCGATGACGTTGGGAATGGAGAAGTCTTTGATGGTGTAGTGGTCGTACTTGCTGAGGTACCCTTGGCGGATTAACTCGTAGATGCCGATGTCTTTGATGACTTTCTCAAAGCAGAGCTTCACGTGGTCGGTACGGAAGGGGGTCGCGGTGAGACCGATGATGAATTTGGGGCGGATCTCGTTGTGGATTCGTCCGGCATTCGTGGCGGCGTCGTGCTGGGCTTCGTCATGGAACAGGACGTCCACTTGGGGTGGGTTCTTGTCGAACATGCTGAAGAATTCGCATTTGACGTTGATACCTTTGGCTTTGTTCTCGGCTTCTGCTTGGTGCAGGAGGGTTCGGTTCATGCACATCCAGCCCACACGTAATCCGGTGGTTTCTTGGATCATGCGTGCCGCCATTAGTCCCATGCACGTTTTGCCGCTTCCCGTTGGGGATTCGACCATGACGGTCTTGAAGCCTTCCAGGGCGGTGAACCGATGGATTTTGGTGCAGATTCGCTTTTGGTAGGGGCGAACTTGGAGTGCGGGCGTTACGAATTGGTCGAATAGGTCTGGCATTAGTGCCTCCGATGGGGTTGGTGTGTCTGCATTTATAGCACGAGCATCTAGTGGGTGAAATGGGCGATTTTGATTTGAGAGTGTTTACCGTTACGGTGCCCATTTTTCGCTCCTGGGCGTCGTGTTATAACGCGATATACTGGTGCCGTTGTGGTGCTGGTGCGAAAGCAAATCGAGGGTTTTATGGCTAAGAAAACTGCTGTGGCGTCCGGTCCGGATCTTTTTGCTAAGGCTGCGAAGGCCGCTCCGAAGAAGGAGGAAAAGCAGAAGGGAACGGTGTTCGTCCTACCAATTGAGGTGTCGACAAATCCGGCTGACAGGGAACAGTATCGCTCCATGACTCCGGAGTGTGCTCGCGTTCACGATGCGATCTCGGACATGCACGTTCAGAATCGTCTCATGAACACCGCCCAAGGTAAGTTCAATACTGCGAAGGGTATCGCCATGCCCGTCGCACTGAAACTCCTCATCAAGAAGTGGGTCGCGGGGGGTGTACTGCCTGGGACGCCGATGAAGGTCCAGAATGATAAGGGGGAGGAGGTAACGCTCGTCTTCCAGGATCGTTCTGCGAATGCGGTGATTAGTGATGAGCAGCTTGAACAGTTCGAGGACTTAGTGGGGGCTGACGCCGCCGCTGAGATCGTGCAGGAGGCTCAGGTTTTCACTCTGAATCCAGAGGTTTTGGATGAAGAGGGGGTGATGGCGATTTTGAGTCAAGCCATCCAGAATTCGGGTTTGAAGCCCGATCAGATTGCACGTTTGTTGGAGGCGAAGAACATTCGCCGGTTGAAGCCGAATCTCATCAACGAGTTCACACAGAAGTTCGGGAAGGATGAATCCAAGGTGACAGCTGCCTTGGAGATCGCTGGTTCGGCATTTGTGAAGTATTTGAAATGCTAGAGTGGTAGGTCGGTGATGGTTGTGTAGTGGGGAGCCGGTCCGCAGGCTCCCCACTTTTTCCACCCGTAGCTCAGTTGGATAGAGCATTGGCCGGATACGCCAAAGGTCGTGGGTTCGAATCCTATCCGGGTGGACTTTATGGCAAAGAAGTACGAATTAACCCTCCCAGTATTCATCGTAAAACCGTTAGCCCATGGCAACGGTGGATGGTACGGGAGTAAAGTCATCCAACAATGCACACTTGAGGAAGCTCTAAAGTTCGTCCCAAGTGGTGACATTGATAGTGTTTCACATTCTCCGTATGATGGTCGAGTGATAGATTATGAGCGGATCTGCACAAATGAAGATCCGAATTCGGCCATCTACACATGGAACGACGAAATCTACAAGTGGCACGTTCTTTCATAAAGCTGGAATGGGCTAAACCACTTGGAGATCCTAAGTGTCCGTACGTTCGCCGCTGGCTACTGGACTGCTATTTCTTTAGCGTCCGGATACACCACTGGATTTCTAGCGATGACCTGCGGTACCCACACGACCACCCATGGTGGTATCTAACCATAGTGTTATGGGGCAGCTACGAGGATATAAGCCCAGAGGGAAACAGAACTCTCAGGGCTCCCGCTATCGCGTACTTCCCAGCTACGCATAGGCATTCCGTTAAAGTGGGTCCAAAGGGAGCTATAACTTTCTTATTAACAGGTCCTGAGAGGCGGACTTGGGGCTATTGGGTGAATGGGAAGTTTCGCAAGCGTAATAAGTATTTCTTTGAATGGGGCCACCATAAACCCCCTTGCGATTAAAACACGACGTGTTCCCAATATCCTGCGTAGGCACCTACGATTTTTTCGCCTTCTGATGTGATTCCCAGGAATGGTGCACAGTTTATTAGTTGATTTACGTTTATTTTACTGGCTTGTTTGATTAGTAGTGCTAGGTCTTGTACTACTGGTGATTCCGGTATCGAGTGTTGCGGTATATTGTGTATAACTTGATGGACTTTTTTCTTCTTAGTCGGCTTCGGTACGTATCTTCCATGTCTCGGTGTAATACTTAGACGTTGGTTCTCTCTCCTGACTCTCAGGACTGGTCTTATTACGCTGTATTTGAGTTCTAGGTTGTGTTGTTTTAGGTATTCTTTTATATATTCTATTTCGAATTGTAATGGGACTCGTTGTGTTTTGTGTGTTTCGTTGTATGTGTAGCCGTTTGATACGTAGATGATTGGGAATATGTAGTCGTTGTTGTTGACGTATCTATGGTCTGTGCTGAATTTGATGTATATCGGTGTACACTGTGGGAGTTTGCATTTTAGATAGATATTGTATTTTATAATCCCGTTAACGACGGTTGTTGTATGGGCATCATATAAATCGGCTGAAATTAGGTCGAAATTCTCATCTATTATTCTATCAACTGATTTACCGCAGATCTCTGGGATTATTGAGTCTTCCGATGTGATTAGGGACTTGCTTATAGTCCATCCTGGGAGGTTTGGCTTTATGAGCGATTTTAGTAGTTCTGCGTAAACGTTTTGGATTCTTATGCTATTCATTGGTGAATAATTTTATGAAGTTCTCATCGTCTATCCACCAATCGTGTTGTGCTGCGAATAGGTAGAGATCTTCTTTGTCGCAGGCTGTGGCTATGACTTGGCCAGCTCTTATTCCTTCATTCGTTAGGGACCATCGCCACACGTGATTTTTACCATCTACTGTATATCCAGCACATGGCGATATATATACCTGTGAGCCTTTGGGGGTTCTGTCTATTCCTCTTTGCAGGTAGAGGAATCTACGGTCCTGGTCGATGACTTTATGAGCCGAGGACTCTTTCTGGTTGAGTGGTTTTGTGTGCATAGAATTGGTTTACGGCACCCATTTTGGTGGTTTGGATTACGGGTACTGGGACGTCGAAGAAGAGCTTTCGCGTGGAGATTTCTTCGATCATGAATTTCTTCTTGTTGACTGAATCTCCGTATGCTTTCTCCAATCCTATGGAGATCTCGCTGAGTGTCCGTTTGGTCAGTTTGTCGAGTTGGATGTTGGAGACGTCTACTCGTATCCATTTTAGTACGGTTAGGGCGTAGTGCCGTAGGTCGAAGTTGGATGGGCTGCACATTTTTTGGAATTCTACTTCTGAATATCCGCTGATTCGGCTTATCCATCCGTAGATGTCGTTGGAGTCTTCTTGTGTGATGATTCCGCTTCTTTCGCTCCTGTCTGCCCAGTCACAGATGCTGGTCCGGATCATCGTTGGGTCGTCGTGGTGTTGGATGAGGATTGCTTGTATTCCCCTGAGGGTGCTTATGTGCTTGGTGTCCTCTAGGAATTGTTTGATTAGGTATTCTCGCACGTAGTCTTCGTGGGCTGACTGGCCGTCTTGGATGACGTTGTGCGGTTCGCCGTTGATTATCCATAGTTCTAACATGGGTGTCCTCCGATTTGTTGTAGCACCGGCGATATATATCTGGTAGCTAATATATTGGGGTCCCTGTTTGTTTGAATTTAGTTAGGTAGTTCGCTGCTGATTGTACTATAATATGATCGTCTTTTAGAAGACCGATACCTGAATTACAATTAGAACACAGAAGTCCGCGAAATTTACCAGTTTGGTGGCAATGATCTATATGGAATTTGATTGCTTCATTGTTACATATACTGCATAAGATATGTGGTAATGAAGCAATATATTCGGCTTCTTGTAATGTAAGGCCGTATTTTTGGCATTTCAACATTATATGGCTTTTTCTACCGAGTTGTCTCTGGCATTCTTTGCATGGCTGCCTGTATTCATTATGGGTGCATGGATAGAATTCAGATAATGGCTTATCTCCAGAGCATCTGCTGCATATCATACCAGTTTTGGTTTTTGATGTTAGCAGTTTCCTGCTGCATATAACACAAATTGTCGCTTTCTCTGACTTTTTATTGCCGCACTCACATTGACCACGTTTTGCTCTTCTTTCTGAATCTGCTTGTCTGCGGCATTCTTCACATATTGATCCACGTTTGTTTTTTGGTCCTCCGCAACGTGGGCACCGTCTCCTAGGATTATTAGTACTTTTCTGTTCTTTAATCCTGCAACTTTTGCATTGCTTAGCTCGTCTGTCTTTAATTCCACCGCATACGCAGTTTATTCCCTGAAGCATTTGTGAAAGTCCTTAGCATGATGTAATATACGGGCTAGGTTATCTGTTAACTTTGATGCAAAATCTTCATCGTGCTGACTAAACCCCTGCTTATGTGTATATTCGTGGACTGCAGTTACTACGATCTGCCATTTACCGCGTGGCGTGAAGTTCCAGCGGTTTTTGAAGGATCGGCTTCGTGAGTAGAGTTGTTCTACCACTTTGGCTGGCGAGATCAGGTAGTAGCTGTGTCCGTCTTGCTTGCAGTAGGCTGCCTCCGTTCCGTCTTTGTCGAGGATGAATCCAACGTTAAAGGGGCTTGTGTCTTCGAAGACTTCATAGATTTCCAGGAGTACTGCTGCCCAGTTCTTGACGAGCTTGGTGCTGTAGTTGGATAGGTATCCTGGGAGGTAGTAGTCTGGGATGGTCATTCCGGTGCTGTTTTCGATGAGGAATTTGTAGCCGAGTGGGCTGGATTTGATTTTCTCTTCTCGGACTACGGTTCCTGTCATTCCTCCTACTTTGAGGCTGTTACCTTCCCCGGCTGAATCTGGGACCACTTCGGTGTAGCCGTTTTCTAGCTTTTCGGCGTAGCCTGTTTCGGTTTCCTTGCTGGAAACGGATTCAAGGATTCCCTTGATTGCTTCTACGCTTGGTCGGTAGGCTAGGGAGCTTCCGTCCCATAGGTGGCGTTCGATGTTGTGCTGGGTGAGTGCGGAGCGGCGATCTACGGCGAGTTCTTGGATGAAGATGTCAAATTCATCCTGGACTTTGTAGGTCAGAGAATCGCGGCTGCTTTGGAGTACTTCACTGCTTTGGCCGTTTAGTTCTATGATGACTTGGCGGTTGAGCAGACAGTGCTTGGTGAACATGGGTACGCCGTTGATGCGTACGACTAGTTGGTTTTCGGCGTTTTTGTTGGTGTAGATGTCTCCCCAGGTGAAGCTGCGTCGGTAGGTACCTCGGTATCGGTGTGTTGGGAGTTCTTCACCGTTGAGGGTGATGGTTCCTTTCCAGCGTGTCAAGGCGGCTAATCGTTTGATTTGGGCTCTCAATGCGGTAGCTTCGTCGCCTTTCATTACGATTGTAGTCTTGGTGCCATGAAAGGCTTTCTCTACCTCAAGTAGTTCAAATTCTCCGCCACACCCCTGAACCACAAGATTACCAGTCTCAATCTTATATGATTTGTGGGCCAATGCGATTACGATCTTGGCGATCCCAAATCCACCGACGTATGCAGTACCTTCTTTGGTCGTGCCGCCCAGACTGAGAAATTTTTGTAAGAGGATCTCTTTGGTCATCGGTGGGCCGTTATTCTCGGCTATGGCTAATGTGTCTCCATCATGTTCTGTGATATCGAATTTGAGTTCATTTGCCCCACAATCAATCGAATTTTGGCAGATCTCACGTGGCCAAGCCCATCGCCAGTTAGAGTAGGCCCTTAATTCTTTGTGGAAGTAGTCACTACCAATTCCAACATTCATGTCAAGTTCCTCGTAGATAACTCGTGAATTAGTGCCCACATCCATTATAGCACGAGGAATATATGAGCAGAAGTCAGCGAAGATACCGTCAACGTGTGGTAGACGGGGTATGCACCAGATGCGGTAAAATTCCGCCACGACTACCATCAAAGCAATGTCAAGGCTGCTTAGATAAGATCAAAGCCAGAGATCCTAAATTGGCTAGCCGCAATAAGAAGGCACTGCGTGAAAAACGAAAAGAAGCTGGTATGTGTGTTTATTGTGGCGAGTTAGCTATATCTGGCAAAATAGCTTGTGAACAATGTCATGCTAGATCATTAAAGACAAGCAAGAAGTATCGCAATAAAGTATTGAATTCTAAGCTCTGTATACGATGTAAGGTTGACGTTTCATATCAGTCTTATAAGATCTGTCAAGAGTGTAGGCGTAAAGAGCTAGCAGCTAAGAGTAAAGCATACCTTGAATTTGGAATGTGTAAGACTTGCGGTAGAAAACCAATTAGGGCACCAGATAAAACTTTGTGCCAATACTGTTATGACAGATTGAAGAATAATCGCAAAATCAGGCGACAAACTCTACGACAAGAAGTTCTAAATCATTATGGTGCTATTTGTAGTTGCTGCGGAGAATCGCATATTGAATTTCTTACTATCGATCATGTCAATAATGATGGTGCCGCACATAAACGAGTGGTCGGTCGCGATACTTACTTGATCCATCGTTGGATCAAATTAAACAATTACCCGCCTACCATAAGAGTCCTTTGCTATAATTGCAACTGCGTTAGAAACAGCTACGGATACTGCCCACATGAGCGTGAACGTAGTCAGTAGTATTGGGCATTTTGTATTGGTGCTACAAGTGCGTACGTCCGATTTCCCACACTGGAGACGCTACGATGTGTGCCACTGCGAATCGCTGGAGCTACGAGGATCATGTGCGGGCTAAGTTCCCGCTGCCTGATGATGTACGTGAGCTAGTCCATGGTGAGCCGCTGGAGTGTAGCACCGTTCTTTTTGATCGTGGTTATGGGAGTTCTGTTGTGTTCCGGGAGTGGGGGATTGATTCGGAGATTATGGTTGTTGAGTCTGGTGCTATAACTGTTCGTGCCAATTTCTGCTGGTACGGCATTCATAAGGGGGACACGATGAAGCGTGAGCGTTTGGTTTGTTATGCTCCTGGGAATGGCTCTTTGGATTTGGTGTGGCTACGTGATGGCGTGGCTACTGGTCGTCAGTCTACGATGGCTGATGCTCGTCGGTACATGAAGACTAAGGATGGGAAGTTCCTGGATTCTCATGGTGGCTGGCGTCCGATGTTTTTGAACGGTCTACCTACGCTTGTGGCGTATGTTGAGCGTGTTGGTCCGAATCAGGTCAAGACGTTTTTGCCGAGGACCAAGGATGAGGTTCCTGAGATGGGCGTGTTTTCTTATCAGATTATGCCCGATCAGGATGATTGGTTGGCTCGCAAGATGATGAATTGTGAGGGGATTTCTGTTACGTGTCTTCATGATGGTCGGGTGGTGGATGTTTTGAATTGGTCGCTTAAGTCGAAGATTGCTCATTTTTTGAATTTCGAGAGCGAGATTTTGGCTTGGGATGAGGCGGAGCGGTCGCGTCGGGTTTTTAGTGCGGTGTCGTGAGTTCTGTGTGGTTTGGTCCGGTGCTATAATGGTTGTGGAGGACGATGTACTATGATTTTGGCTCATGAGTTTGCGAAGGCACTGTTGGCTATGCCCGAAGACGCGGTGCTGTTGTTGAATCTGTCGGAGGGTGCTCGACCGCTTGTTAGCTTGTGTAATCCGGAACTTGCCACCTATACGGTGATGGGTGCTCCGGTTGTGGAAGTGAACATCGGTGATCGTGGGGAGTTTCAGGTGGATTCTCCTGGTGATTTCGATGATGTTTCGTCGGAGCCCGAAGCTGGCGGTGATGGTGGTAATGTGATTTGGTAGTATTTTCCGGCCAATTGGCTGGTGCTACAAGTGGTTGTGCCGGTTAACGGCGATTCGAGTAATCAAGTTCCTTTTCTTTTTGTGGAGTGTGTGTCATGTCTACTGAAGTTGTCGGTCCTGTTGCTGGTCGTAAGTTGGGAAGCCGGATCATGTGGAGCCGTGCGAAGCGTCTCGCCGCTGCCAAGGGGATCTCGGTTGCGGAGGCCCGCAATCTGCTCAAGGAGAATCCGGAGGCTCTGGCGAACATCGAGTACAGCCAGGCTGTGCTGAATGAGAAGGAGTCCGAGTTGCGGAAGGTCTATCCGTACATCGTGAAGGGCTCGATCAAGTTCCACGTGTCGGGTGTTCACAAGAACAAGATGACCGTCGAGATCACGTGCCAGTGGCCGGGGTGCACTGAAACCCGCGAAGTGGCGACGAGCGATCTCCATCAGGTCAAGTACTGCGAAACCCACACCCGTGAGGCTCGCTTGGCTCGCCGTCGCGAGAAGTGGGCTCAGGCGAATCCGAAGAAGGATAAGCCGGTGGTCGTGAAGGCTTCGAAGAAGAAGGCGAAGAAGGCGAAGAAGGCGAAGGAAGAAGCGTCGGCCTAGTAGGTTTCGGTCGGTTCATCGGTGGGGGATTTCGGTCCCCCACCTTCGTTGAGTGAGGTACTGATGAACGGGTATGTCGCATTTTACCGTGGTAAGCGGTTGGAAGTGAAGGCCGAGACATCGTTGGCTGCTCAGGAGAAGGCCGCTAAGCTGTTTAAGGCCAAGAAGAGCTACGAGGTATCGGTGGTTCTGGCAGAGAAGGATGGTGTTCAGGTCGTCCACACGCCGAGCATGTGATTTTTGTCGGCGGTGGCCGGTGCTATAACGCTCTATCAGTTAATTCGGTATCCAGAAGATTTCACGCCTTTCCCAAAGGAGATTCTTATGAAAAAGAACGTTCTTTGCAACCTCTAATTATTTTGCTTCGTCGGCCTGTCAGCGTCAGTGTCAGCGTCAGTGTCAGATTCGGCGGTGAGGGGTATCGTGCCCCTCCCGCCCCTTTTTCTCATTACGTGAGGTCAACATGTTTCCGATTCTACGGCATATGGCCGTACTTTCCCTTGTTTTTGCTCTTGTTTTCTGTGTCGTCTTCGTCGGCCTCGCTGATAATCCGGATGATTCGGCTGGTGCTACAATTGGGAGTGCCCAAATCACCCCCATCGGAGTCCCAAGCGATGACCATCGGCAACTGGACAATCAGCACTCGCGACGAATCGACGATCATCTACCCCTACACGCGGGAGGGCAAACGGATTCGCGTCCAATTGCCAAAAGCGGTGATGCAGTTGAAGCACGACAACGGCTCCACGGTCGAATTCTCCAAGTACAAGACACAGGGGAAGTGGTTCTATCGGGACAGTCGCTCGAAGGAATCTGTAAGCGTACATCGGGTCGTTTCCGAAGTCGCACGCATGTTGGCTGTCGATCCAGCCACTGCACGTGAAGTCATCAACATGCACCTCGCAGTCTAGTGGTCGCCGCCTCCCCAGCCACGCCGGTTGGGGAGGCTTTTTCTATATCAGTGAGAAAATTATGAAAGCATGGATGCTAGTGATCCTCGTTGCCTCATTCGGCGGATGCGCCACCACAGCTTCATTCCAAGCCGATAAAAGCATATACGATAACGACTGGAGAATGGGTGTAGTTGTCCAATCCACCCACATACAATGAAGCTCCCGCCAGAATTCACATTCATATCGACCATCCTGATAGCCGTATCCCTGGTAATCCTCATGTCAACTATATCCATAATGGATAGGGCTGGCGTGATCGATACAACGTGGCATAGTCCCATTACAAACCACAAAGAGGGGATATCGCCTAAGCTGCTAGTCAGGGATCTAGTGCGGGAGCGTCTAAAGGAGTCTGACGGTTGGAGCGTGAGCCTGGGCGATAACGACCAATCCAAGGATGGGCTGCTTGAAATAGATGGCCCATATCATTCTAGGGAGCATCAGGAGTATCGAGCGTCAGGTGGTGCTAGGAAGGGGACTAAGAAGTACCACTGGAAGATCGTGTTTAGGTACGATCATCCTCACTTGGACGATAAGGATGCTCGACGAGATTGGTATAGTGAGAAATTTGGGAATCCGCCAAATCGTGATAAAGTTCAGGCGTATTTTAGGGATGTGAACTTGTATACCATTGAGGAGTTCGAAGTTTCTCCTAATTGAACATATGGTAGGAGGCTGTATGTTTGGTCTTGCTGTAATAGCCGACGACGGGCATGTTTCTTTCTATTTTGCCCACGATGCGGAATCGAACAGTATCATTCTAGATACTGAACCGTCCACATACGCTAAGCTAGCGTGCCACGCCAGGGATTTCATGGAGGCCGATGATACGGTGGATGCCGTTATACACAATTTCTCAATGGACGAAGTACGAGTTATAACTGGCGAGAGTGAACACACATCGATCTACATTCAGAAATATAGAGATATCAATTAAGTATCAGGCCGCCTTGGGTTGTGCTACAATGGATCATCAGCAACTACCTCTAAAGGTGCTATATGCCAAGCAACCGTGTAATCTCGGAATTCAAGCGTGGAGTTCTCATTAGCGGGATCTACGGGATCGTCATGCGTATCACTGACAATTACAAGTACGTGAAGATGTTCGCGATCATCGATGGGAGAATTGATGAGATCACTGGGATTGTGGCTGGCGTGATTGGACGCGGGCTACATAAGGATATGATTCGGGTAAAGGGGTGCAATTTTTGTCCGGTCTCGGCCATCGGCGATGAGGTTTCGGAAGCCATCGGCGAGGATGTCAGGTGCACTAAGCTATGACAGGAATCCTCCTATTACTTGGCGTGATCATTTTTTGTGGCTTCGTCGTTACGATGTGCGGAGCCCTGGGTGGTCTTTTGTTCAATTTGTTCGCCCTCGATGGGTCTAAATTCATTTCGTACATTGTGTATATTATGGCGTTGATGCTTTTGTTTTCGGCGTTCATATTAATTGTATTCACATGTGCTGGTGGTCCCTTCCCAATCAAACAATGAATTGGAGGCCACCCATGACACCAGAACTAGAATTACGTGCGATAGCTCAAGCTATCGTCAAAGAAGTGGCTCTAAGCCACCCCAATCCATTTGATGCCAATGATGAACTCATTGACACGATCACAGCCAGATTAGCACACTACTTGGCTCAGAAGGAGAACGGCCTTGAAGTTAGCTCGATTTAGCGATTCAATCAACTACATGCCCCCATATATCCGCGAATGCCTAATTCGCGAAGCCCCGCATACACGCCTACATAAGTCAACCCAATTGCCTAAGTCCCTGGAATTCCTGAGGGGCACATTCTTGGACTTGGGCTTTGAGAATTTGGGATTATCTCCGGATGATTTTCGGTCCATCATGCTTGCTTATGTCGGCGATGGCGTGTTGATCCCCGGCAGTGAATTCATCATGCGTTATACGCAGTCTGGGACGGTCTTAGAGACTATGAATCCGGACCATAAGTACGTTACACTTCCTGAGAATTGGAGTCAGGGGGTTCTGGTTTGGATGAATGATGAGCCTGGGTGGATTGGTAAGCGTGTTCGTCCTGAGCAGTATGGTAATGTGGATCTTGGCTCGTATATTGAGTCGAGCGATGGCTATTTATTGCGGACTTAGTTTCTTGGTGCTATAACCAAGCGACTGGTGATTCCCCGCTCTGGTATCGTCGGGGGGTGTGCGGACGACTGCTGGTGCCTCAGTGAACGAGCCTGAGCTGTACTAAAATGCTCTTGGTACAGCAAAAGGGGCACCCTCCTTTTTGGATTTAACTATGTTCTTTGTTCGTCACGCCAATGGCTTGTTTCCACAGCATTCTGGTGTTGAACATACATCGGACGATAAGTTCGTTTTGCGGGTAGACCCAGGTTTACATTTTTGGGCTGTGACGATTCTTGAGATTCACATTTCTAAAGTTGGGGCTAAGACTGTCTATACGGCTAAGCCCAGCGTGATAACTCCCATTGAACTTTTACATAAGCTCGCTACGAATGAATGGGTGGCCGACTATGCCGCCCCCGCTTTCCAAGCTGGAACCCATGCGGATATGGATGAAGCTTCGTAGCGTTATTTAGGTTATCTCCTGTTTCACATTTCAGTTTTCTAATTTCCAAGCGGGAACCCATGTATGAGTACGCTCAATCTGAACACCTTCAAGCCGGGTGCCATCAAGTTGACTCGCAACGAGATCCTTGAAATGATTGCTGAGAAGTTGAACTCGGACAATCATAAGAAGGGGGAACGCAAGGCTCAACTAACACGCGAATTGGAGCAACTTGTCAATGAGTCCCTGAAAACCGATAAGCGGGTGAACAAGATAGCTAAGCTTGCTGAACAGTTGGGCGGCAGGTCATCGATTTTTACTGAGGGCTCTAACGTCCTGGGAATCAGGATTCGGTTTGATGCTGCTCCGCCAGCTAAGGTGGTGGCTAAGATTGAGGAGTTGAAGAAGGAGTGTGACGAGATCAGTTACAATTATCGTCATTGGCACAAGGATGATGTTCTGAATACTCTCATTCACTCGAATGCGGAGGTTCAGAAGACCGTTGCTGAAATGGCTGATACTGTGACAGCCGCCGTGAACAGCCAAATCCCCAAGCTAATGAATAATGAGGCCTCGTAGTACTATCGGGATTGGTTTATTCGTGCTATAACTGGGGGCAGTCGGAACCGCCCCCAATACTGGAGATAGTGCGATGCCAACCCAATTCACCAACGTGACCGCGACCGAAATGGACAGCCTCCTGAGCCCTCTCGGCTTCAAGGAAGTGTTCTTCCCAGGCACCAAGGAGACCGTTTACCAACGGGACATCAAACACAATGGCCTGAGCCTCATGCTCCGTGTGTACACCGGCATCGTCGGCAATGATAGCCGCCAAGCTGGTCAGGACGCGATCCGTGTGATGTTGTTGTATCGTTCGGAGAATCGCGATGTGGTGATTGGTCAGGCCACCCGCGTGCATCGCACCCAAAATTGGGCTGGTGCGTTGTTGAATCGTTTGGAGGAATTCCACCTTCTGCTACCTAAGTGTGCTTGCCCTCGCTGTGGTGCACCCATGGTGAAGCGGAATAGCCAGCGTGGCGTCTTCTTTGGCTGCTCGAACTACCCGCAGTGCAATGGGATTGTGTCGGCTGACTTGAACGGTGAACCGGTCCCCCCGAAGGAGAAAGCGAAGCCGCAGGAATCGGTGGCGGTCAAGTTGCCGAACATCGTCGCGATGTTCAGCCATGCCAAGAATCACTTGAAGCATCCCAAGATGGTGTTCAGTGCTGCTGGGAATCCGGTGCGGTTGATGCTGGCTTCGGACAAGAGCAAGAATCCTGGTTCGGTGAACATCAACGATGATGGTGGTTTCAATTCGAGCGTCTACTACGGTCGCATCGACAAGGATACGGGTGAATTTTTCGCTCGTCCCAACGTCCCCCAGGCTGTGCTGGATTTCTTGGTTGAGTTGAATGCGAATCCTGCGAAGGTTGCTGGGGAGCAGGGTCGGTTGATGGGTGCGTGCTGCTTCTGCTCGCTCAAGTTGACCGATGAGCGGTCTTTGGCGGTCGGCTACGGTCGCCAGTGCAGCTTGAACTACGACCTTCCGTGGGGTACGGCACGAGCTAATATCTCCACTGTGGTAGATAGCTTGGAGGACCAAGCTCATGAAATCACAGCGAATTGACGAAACCGGTAACGTCTATGGTAAGCTGACAGTCGTCGGATTTTCGCATTCGGCGACTGTCAGCAAGACATTAAAACCAGGAGATAGAAGTGGAAGCCGTACACTTGCTTTTTGGCGATGCAAATGCGAGTGTGGTCGTGAAAGGATTGTTGTGGGCCGTGATCTTAGAAGAAAGGACAAAAGGGCAGTAAGAACTTGTGGGACTTGTCCGAGAATAAGTCATGGTATGTCGTATAGTTCAGAATACATCAGTTGGCATATGATGATGTCAAGATGCACAATGCCAGCTTATAGTGGATATCCGCAATATGGTGGTCGTGGTATCACTGTCTGCGACAAATGGTTAACCTTCTCTGGTTTCATTGAGGACATGGGACCAAAGCCAAGCCAGTCACACACAATCGATAGATTCCCAAATCGTAATGGGAACTATGAACCAAGTAATTGTAGATGGGCCACAAAGGCAGATCAAAATCGAAATATGGAAACGAATGTGTGGATTGAACATGATAATGAAAAGCTGGTTCTGATTGATTGGCTTAAGAAGCTGGGTGTTCCAGTTTCGACCTACTACAGCCGTCGTCGTCGCGGCTTGCCTATTAAAAAGGCTCTTGGACTATGAAAACTATTTTTCCTATTGCAATGGTCATGATAGCATTTGGTGTTGTTGGTACTCTGGTTTTAGCTATATTGTCACCAGACCCAAGTGGCGTATCATTATGGTGACTTGATCACCGCTTTCGTGCGATGTGAAACGCCTTTCGAAGCAAGGTGTAAGGCGATAGATGAGCTTGACACACTGCCGGGTTGCAACCATCTGTATCCAGAAATGAATCCTGCCAATATTCGCCGTCTTATCTGTCTGAGCACTCCAGTCGAAATTTCCTAATTCTTGGTCGAAAGGAACACAATGAGCAAAGCACAAGTGAGTCAATTGTTTGAAATGGGCTGGAATGACGTTCTAGGTAATCTCAAGCGTGCCACCGCCGCCAGTGAACAAGATAAGCGGAAATTTTGCCAGAACCTCATCGACGGCAAGATTTCGACAGCCAACAACGATGATGACTACATCGACGGTACCAAAGAGGCTGCTCAAGCATTCTTGAACGGTGAACAAATGGAATTCAAAGGCCCAGATTGGGTCGTAGCGGATTTGGAGAAGAACTGCTAGTTTCTGGTTGTCTTGGGTGGTGGTACAATCGGGTGCCACCACCCATTTCTTGAGGGCACCATGATTACCGCGAATGACATTCTCGACTACGCCGATAAACACAACTTGGGGCGTGAGAAAATCGCCGAACGACTGATTGAATACCAGAGGGGACTATTCGGGCAGTACGACCGAGACGAACTGCTGGAAGTCCTCATGGACTGGTGCATCAACGGCGTCACTGGATACGAGGAATACGACGACGATGACTACTTAAAGGACTTGACCGCCTTGATTGAGAGTGATGGCGGTGAGAACTTCCCAAGTCTCCAGGAGTTCTTTGCGTAGTTTCTGGCTGCTCTTGGTGGTGCTACAATGTGGGGTACCGCCACCCACTTTGGAGAATAACCGATGGTTTACGTTGCGAACTTCTGCGACATCCACATGTTCGAGGCCTTCGAAGTAGATCCGGACACGACTCTGGAAATGATGGCGTCGCCGCAGTTTGTGTCGGTTTCAACCGAGTTGAGCGAGGAATGGTTCGAGTATCTCAGGAGTGAGGCTACGAAGGAGTTCCTGGAAGTCTACGGCTTGACGCAGGACGATGGTGTTGTCCCTCCTGAGTTGGTCTGGTCCACCGAGCTAACCGAGTTAGATTATCCGATGGGTTCTGGCCGTCCGAATACGTGCTTGTTTGCTCGCGACAAGCAAGATGGCGACCTGCTGATTCAGGTGGTCATTCAAGAAGTGGCACCATTTGCGAAAGGGTAATTAGTTTCTGGCTGTCTTTGCTAATGCTACAACTGGTGGCAGTCGGAACCGCTTCTAATACGGGAGATAGTCATGATCATTGAATTCACTCCGGCCCAGGTAGCCGCTCTTCGGGAGTTGATCGAGGGCGAGATCGACATTGTGGACCGTAATAAGACCGACGCGGAGTACAACTTCCCAGAGGATGTCCCTGGGTTGGCTGCTCAGTTGGTTGAGCTAGATGAGTTGTTGGCCAAGTTCCCCATTCCATCGGAGTGAGATATGCGTCGGGTCCAGACCACGTATACGTTTTCGTCTTTTGTTGCCGCTGTCGCTTTTAAGAAGTGGCTGAAAGACAATCAGAATGATGGGGATTACGGGTATCCACTATTTCTCGATCTCCGCAGCGTCGGGGATGGGAAGACGTGTGTTGAGTATTCCTGCGAGTCCCAGTTTGCTGGCGGTGTAGCCGCTGGGATGGAGGCTCTAGCTTTGGATTCTTCGTTTGCTGTGCGTTCACGATAGTGAGCGTGATCATTTTCTCGCTCCAGACTTTGTGCTATGAGAGTGCAGATTTTTGATTCTCATTGTTCTGGAGTGTATGATGAGTAAGTTGAACCAAGTTATCGCTGTCCAAAGCACGAAGAAGACACATGCTCGTACGGTGCTCACTCAGAGCCATCATGTGTTGCAGAAGCCTGACTTGTTTGCAGGGCTTGTTCGCCGGTATACGCCAGTGGACGAAGCTGGCGAGAAGCATCCGGATGAGGAAGCCCTACCGAAGGCGAATGCTCGTGAAATCATCGAGAAATCCAAGACGGCCCTCGTTGAGATGTACGACGTCGTGGCTACCCAGGATTGGGGAAATCGCATTGCGTGTGCTGATGTGGTCGTCGGCGGCGTGACGATCATCGAGAAAGCCCCAGTTACGTATCTGCTGTTTCTTGAGAAGCAATTGATCGATGTGCACACGTTCGTCGATAAGTTGGTCACTCAGGAGTCCGGCTTTGAGTGGCGTCAAGATGAGCAGACTGGCATCGCCAAGTCTACTCCCTACCGTACCACGAAGACCAAGAAGGTTTTGCGTTCTTTCGTGAAGGCGGAGGCGACGGACAAGTTTCCGGCTCAGGTTGAGACTTTCAATGAAGATGTGATCATTGGGTACTACGAGAATACGAAGTATTCGTCTGCTGTTACTCCTGGTCAGAAGGCTCACATGCTGGAGCGTGTGCGGTTGATGTTGGATGCTGTGAAGTCTGCACGGGAAGAGGCGAATTCTATCTCGGTAGACAATCACGCTGTCGGCAAGAAGATCGTCGATTTCATCTTCGGATAGAATCAGCGGGGGGTCAAGAGGTAGGTCTAAAGATGCCCCAGCCTGGCCACTCTTGACCCCTCCAAAAATGCGGCGACGAGGGGCGTAGTTAGCCACCTAGTTACTTCCATCAGTTAGGTGGGGACGCTACAAGGAAATCCCTCGTCGCCGTTTTTCTACACGTATCCCTGGTGCTACAATCGGGCAGACCGATACCGCACCTTCTACTGGAGATACGTGATGCTAAGCCAAGAAGTACGGCCAGAACCCCAAGAGGGCTTCGATTCTCAGGCTCGTTAGGCTTACGAG
>JACCDG011070750.1_pt1 | contig 20476 bp, 25 predicted proteins | sample 7442471 | NCBI WGS metagenome assembly JACCDG01 (sample SAMN15323444, study PRJNA562643) | freshwater metagenome | isolation source: river surface water | place: USA:Blue River Watershed | collected 2017-08-17 | reverse complement strand
GCATCACTCCTGATTCAAGTTCATATGCCTTAAAATATAATCGTGGGCTATTGCCACATTTTGATAAATTAGATATCTTAAAATATAGTTTATCAAGTATGGCTTGTATGCCATGGGAAGAGGCAATAATTAATATTGAATTATCAAAATATTATAAGATATTTGAAGATAATATCAAAGAATATGTGGAAAATGAATTCAAAAATATAAATTTCACATTTTCAAGCAAGCGATGTAAAAATCAAAAAGATTGGCAAAAAATTTCTGAATACTTTTTATCTAAGGGTGATAAGATAATTTTTTATTGTGGAAATCATGATCATATATTTATGTCACCAAATTTAGAAGTGTTCACCATGTCAGAAGATTTTTTACTTCAAAATGACAATTTATTTACATCTGTAATGTATTCACACAGATCATTCATGCACAGCTTGAATGATAATTATAATAAATATTTTGCATTTGGTAAATATAAAAACTTTGATGCCATGACTTGTTTAAAATCAAGAACATTTTGGGAATTTTGGAATTCTTTTGATGCAGGTGATAAATTTATGCCAAGAAGTGATTGGCTTGGTTCTGTTGAGCATAACATTGAATGGGAAATATACACACCCCATAATGTCTTTTGTGAGCACTTTGACGGAAGTGGATTTAGTGCAAATTATCCAATTAATAATGATCCACCGCTAATCATACCCGAAGGCTTTTTTAATAATAATATAAATATTAAATTTTGTGGAGAAAAGAAAAATAATTATTTTTATATTAATCCAAATATTGAAAATCATGCATGTGTAGACACTCTTGGAGCTAATTCTTTTTGGACGCTAGATGATATTCCTTTATTTTGGAAGAAAAGGATTTCTCATATAGAAATTGATTCAAATATAAATTTAGAAAAAACTAAAGACAACGCAGTTATCAAAAAAATAAAATCATTGCACCCATATGTGTTTTTGGGTGATAATAAAAAATTACAGCTTGAGACTATTCTTAGATATAAAAATATTTTATTTGATTCAAATGATTTTATTAGATCTTTTAAAGAAGGTCTGCAAGAATATTAGGATAAAAAAATAAATTAAGGTATATTCTCTGGAGAATTAAAAAATGTTAACAAAATTGGCAGAAATAGCTAGTGCATTAGATGCCCAAGGCAAATATCAACAAGCTGATAGAGTTGCGTCTATTATGGTGTCATTGGCAAAGAAAAATGAAGAAAAATCATTGGTAGACAAGATTTTAAATTTGTTTGAAAAAGAAGGCATTAAGTGCCCAGAGTGCAATGGCGATATGGAATTTGAGCCTGGTGAAGACAACTATGGTCTTTGTAACTGTGGCGATGAAGATTGTGATTGCACTATTGATATGAAAGATGAAGTTGAAAACTTCTTGAATGATATCGAAGCTGGTGATGTTAACTGTCCAGATTGCGAAGGCAAGATGGAAATGAAAGGCATGAATTGTGTTTGTGTAAATGGAAAATGCAAATGCAAAACTCATTCTAAAGATATGATTTTAGATGGTATCTTTGGCAGTTCTTCTGACTCCACACGAATAGCTTCTCATAATGGAGATCATGAATTTTCCATGGCTAGAAGACAATTATTAGCTGCTAAAGAAGCTATTGAAGAAATTCTTGAAGCTATGGGAGACGAAGAAGAGGGCGATCTAATGGCTTGGACACAAGCTTATTTAACTATGGCGTCTGATTATCTTCAAAGTGTTAAAAACTATATGCATGGAAGCATTCATGAAGATGCTATGCATGATGATGAAGATATGGACCATGACCATACTGTCACTGCTGCAAAGAAGCCTGAAAATGTTAGACTTAACAAACCATTCAGAACTCCCGGTGGTCCTAAGAAATTTGCAGTATATGTAAAAAATAAAAAAGGCAATGTTGTTAAAGTGACATTCGGTGATCCTGGCCTTAGCATCAAGCGAGATGATCCTAAGAGAAGAAAAAACTTTAGAGCGCGTCATAATTGCGACACAGATCCAAGAGCTAAAGATAGGACAACAGCAAAGTACTGGAGTTGTAAATTCTGGAGCACCCCATCAGTCTCAAGTTTGTTGAAAGGTTAATCATATGAAAGAAGTATTATCAGCATTAAATAAAGTTATTGTTGAATTAGAAAATAAAGGCAAAATTGCACAAGCACAAATGGCAGATAGCATTTTTAATAAAATGTATACTCCACCTTTTGGCCCAGAGGGCAGTGATGTTGAAAAGCCAGAATTTGATATGCCTATAGAAGACGAAGATCTTCCAAAGCCAATGCCAGTAGATATGCCAAAGGCACATTTCCCAGAAGATCACGCAAATCCATTTGCTGACAAGCCAATGACTGAGCAATTCAAATTTCAAAAGAAGAAAAAACCAAAAGTAAAAATCAGAAGAATTAAATAATAAAAAGCCCGCTTTATGCGGGCTTTTTATTTAGCTTGTTGCTAATTTTTCTAATTGTTCAGCGGTTAGCTTACCAGCTCTTGTTTTGGCATATTCACCATTTTTGAACAAGATGGTAGCTGGGATAGACATAACATCATATTCTTGAGCAAGCTCCGGAAACTCTTCGCAATCAACTGAAAAACAACTTACATTCTGATTGTCTTCAGCAAATTTATCAAATGTTGGAGCATAAGTTTTACAAGGTCCGCACCAAGGTGCCCAGAATTTTACAAGAGCTACTTCTGTTTCCCCGACACTATCTTGAAAAGTAGTAAGGTCTAATGATTTAACCATTTTTAGTTCTTTCTTAAATAAATTGATAAATAAATTATAAAATAATTGTATCTTAAAATTATAAAAATATATTCTTTAAAGATATGAATACACATATCACTCTGGTCATATCCGCCATAGACAAAAAGGCTTTGAAATCAGCCCTGGAATTTGCTTGTAGAACAATAGAACAAGATGATACAATGTTTTTTATTCATGATGATTATCGTATGTCCTATGAAATGTTTGATAATCAAACATTAAACACTTTTGGAGTTGATCCAGAAGAATATCTGTATCAAGAAATTTCATTTATGAAAAAAGAGGACATTTAGTCCTCTATTTCATTTTTATTCTATTCGCCATAGCATCAATGGCTGAATTAATTTTTTTATCAGTAAGAAATTCATAATCAATTTTTAATACAGCCTCTGTATCAATAATAGATCTAACCAAATTAATTATTTCTGCATGATTGAGATAGTATGGTGGTGGATCTACTATCATTTCTTTTTTATTTATCATCAATTCAATTTCTTCTTTGGATAAAATTTTTAAATTATCAATTTTATCATTGAGCTCTTTGATTAATGCATCAACTTTTTGCTTGCTATAATATTTTTTATTGTTTTTATTTCTTTTTAATCTTTGCTTTAGTAAGTTTATCATTCTTCTGCCATTTCATTTTTTAATTTTATTAAATCATTCCTTAAATCTTTTATTGATTTATATCTGTCTTCAGGCTGTTTTTCTAAGCACTTAGATATAATATTTTTGAATATAGTTTCATTTATGTTTGGCTTATGATTGATCAAACTATTAAGATAGGCTAGAGGCTTTGAATCTTCAAATGGAACCCTTCTATGAATAGAATAGTAAAGTAAGTTGCCAATACAATAAATATCACTAGATTGATTTACAGTTCTATTGAGAATAGATTCAGGTGCATTCCATTTGGGACAAATAGTACTTGGTTCAAAGCAATCTATTAATTTAAGATCATTATTTAAAAACCGGACATGTTCTGGTTTTAAATCTATACCAAAAATATTATATTTATGTAAATGTTCCACTGCGTTTGTCAGTTGGATAAATATATTTAATAATTGGTTATCATCAAATATGTCATCTTCTAAAGATGTTTCATACCATGTGCTTGTCACCTCTTCGTTTTGAATGAATGGTATGTCTATATTTGGATGATAAAAATTTTTTATTTTATTTTCAATTTGTTTTATTCTGAAGCTACCCATTTCTGTTTTGGGTAATTTGACAACTTTGTCATCTTCTTTTAAAATTGAAAAATGATAGCTTGAATAAATTTCATTTACCATTGTTCCAAGCCTGCTGTAAAGTCTTCCAGTAATTCGCGCGAAAACCTAGAACCATTTCTAAAGATCTACATAAATCTTCATCTAATGGTTCAGTATCTTCAATAATTTTAAGCATTCTTTGATAACTTATTTCAAGATCGTTAGCTAGTTGCTGTATCGATATATTTCTATAATTAAGAATGCTTTTGATTGATTCGCCTGGGCTTTTCATGTATAGCTTCCTGTCTTATTTATTCTCAAATTGCCTTATCTTCGCCTTTGAAGGTTTAAAAGTTTAGTATAATCAATTATATTAATAATCGTATTGATTAAACTATAAAAGGTATGGATAAAATTATGATCGGCGCTTTAATTGCAATGCAAAATCAATTCAGAGTATTTCACTGGCAAACAGAATCATATGCCCAACACAATGCATTTGGTGCAGCTTATGAAAGTCTAGACGCTCTCATTGATGAGTTTGTAGAAATTTATCAGGGGAAAAATGGCATTGTTAAGCCAGGTGATGGATTCAAAATCAAATTAGAAAATCTTGATGAAAGCCCTGCTGACATGATTGATGTATTTATTGATTTTTTAAAGAATGAACTACCAAGTCAATTAGAAAAAACTGATACCGATCTTTTAAATATCCGTGATGAGATGATGGGTCTTCTCAACAAGACTAAATACTTATTGCTTCTTAAATAATTGAAAAAGATATTCTTTGATGTTGGTGCCAATTTTGGCACTTCATCATTGCAAATAGCTAAAAATGACCCAGATACAATTGTATATGCGTTTGAGCCTACACCAGAATTAATTTTGCATCTTAAAAGATCTTCTTTTGGTCTCAAAAATTATCATGTCATAGGCAAAGCTGTAAGTGATTATGAAGGCAAAGCCACATTTAATATCGCAGGCCAAGCAGACTGGGGATGTAGTAGCTTATTAGAATTCTCTGAGAAATCTAAAACAGAGTGGCCTGGCCGATCTGATTTTGTGGTTACCAGGCAAATAGAAGTACAAGTAATTAGATTATATAATTTTATCATATTAAATGATATTGAAGTAATTGATTATTTTCATTGTGATACTCAAGGCTCTGATTTAGATGTCCTTTATGGCATGGCTGATAAAATTTCTATCATCAAAGAAGGTACTATTGAAGCTGCTGTGAAGCCTGAAATTCTTTACAAAAATCAAAATAATTTAATAGATTGTATTGAATTTTTAAAAATGAATAATTTTGAAATTATTTCAATAAATAGTAATGACCCAGCTTTCAACGAAGCTAACATACATTTTAAAAATAAATTATATATTTAATTTGATAAAATGATTTAGTTTGAAATCAAGAAAAGCATCTAGTATCCATTCTGATTTATCCTCAAAGTTATGTATGTTTATTTCTTCTAGATCAAATTTTTCTAAAATATCCATATGTTTATCAAAATAAAATGATGTTATATGGTCAAGAGTACCCAAAGCGCCTTCAGCCCTAACCAAAGCCCTGATTGCAAATTCGATCATATTGACAGCAGTTTGGGGCTTTTTGTATTTGTTTGAAAAATTCACTGTGTAAAGCATTGTCTCGTTTGAAGGATTCATATGCATTTTTTGCCCAGGAAAAACTGCGTTCAGCAAAACAATCATATCAACTTTATAATCTTTTAATCGCATCAAAATATCTTTGACAATTTCAACGCATGTTTTGATCTCTGGATCATTAAAAATAGTACCCAAAATTTTTAAAGAATTATTAATTTTATAATATTCATTCAAATATTTATAAGTGTATTCAATATAATATTCAGCAACAAGTAGATTTAAATAAGCACACTGGATAATCTCTTTGAAGTTTTCAGGGTCAAAATATTCATGTGTGTTTAATTCACTTTGATAAAAGTGTTGTTCGAGTTCAGATTGATACTCATCAGAATATAAAATAAATAATTGTTCTATATTTTCCATATTTAATCGCCATTATTTAAATTGTACAATCAAACATTACAATAACCTTATTTTATGAGAGAGTAAAAATGATTTCCTTCCAAGGTTCTGGATTGTATGTTGGTGATTCACCTGAAAAAGTTGTTAGTGATACAACTCATGTGATTATGTGTGATTTTGTTGATTATGATAAATTTATAAGTTTTGATAGTGTTTATGATTATATCTTTTTAGATGACATTGTTCAAAAACTAGATTCAATTGAAGAATTTTTACAAAAATCATTCAAAGCTATAAAATCAGGCGGATATTTGTTTGCAAAAGTTCCTGATTTTAAATTATATGAGAAATATATTTGGCCATCAATTTATATGATCGACCATAAATTAAGTTTTTCAAATGAAGTTCAAAGATCTGAAGCAAATAGGGCGAACCATTGGCATACAGACGACTTAACAAATTTATCTGAAGAAATTGGTTTCCAAAGATTCTGTTTTGAGATTGATGATGAGAACTTTGACTATGAAAAGCCATTACTTGATAATCAGGCAAAACATGGAGCTTCTTGTCATTTAATTTTAAAATTTAAAAAATAAAATTGAACATTTTTCAACGCATACAGTCAATAATAATAACATCCCGCTAAAATTAAAATTGGAGAATGATATGAATAAATTTTTGATTGTTGCAGCAATAGCAATGATTAGTGGTGCATCTTTTGCGCAAGGTGGTGGACAAGGTCGCCAAGGTCGCCAAGGTCAAGACCGTGGGCAGGGTGGCCAGCAGGGCCGTGTACAGGTTGTATCCGTTCCTGTAAGCGTACTGCGTGAGTCATTGCCATTGACAAAGGAAAAGCTTGACACTCTTGAGGCAGATCTTAAAGTTCTTGCAAGTGTTCAGCTTCCAGCAGAGGCCGTTCTCGAACTCAAGCTCACTGCTGATCAAAAGAAGGCTCTTGTTGATCTTGCGAAGCAGTCACAAGAGAAGGTTCGTGAAATGATGCAGAGTGGAGACCGTGAAGGCGCTATGGCTATGCGTGAAGCAGTCGCATCAAAGGTCAATGCCGTTTTGACTACTGAACAAAAAGCTGTAGTTGCTAAGTACCCTGCTCCACGAATGGGTGGTGCTGGTGGGCGCGGTGGTGGGCGTCCAGGCGGACCTCCTCCAGTTAAGTAAAAAAGAGGGGAAGAAATTCCCCTTTTTTCTTGTTTTAAAGTTCCGAAATTTTCGGAACTTTTTTGTATAAATTTTGTCAAATAAAATACATAATATCTATACAAACATATCTTTAAGGAGAAATAAAAATGCCTAAGACAGTTGGTATTGACCTCGGTACAACAAACTCTGTAGTGAGTATTCTGGAAGCTGGCGAGCCTACAGTTATCGCAAATGCGGAAGGTGCTCGTACTACTCCTTCTATTGTAGCATTTTCAAAGTCAGGTGAGCGACTTGTTGGAGCACCTGCAAAGCGTCAAGCTGTATTGAATCCAGATCGCACTTATACTTCTATCAAGCGCCATATGGGCACTGATTATCGCACAGAAATTGATGGAGTATCATATACTCCTGAGCAAATTTCAGCAATGATCCTTCAGAAGCTTAAGTCAGATGCAGAAGCTTATTTAGGAGAGTCGGTGACAAAGGCTGTTATCACAGTTCCAGCCTACTTTAATGACGCACAGCGAACTGCTACCAAAAATGCTGGTGAAATTGCAGGACTTGAAGTTCTTAGAATTATCAATGAACCAACTGCAGCTGCACTTGCATATGGTCTGGACAAGAAAACTAATGAGACAGTTCTCGTTTATGACCTTGGCGGTGGAACTTTCGATGTAAGTATTCTTGAAGTTGGAGATGGAGTATTTGAAGTCAAGTCTACTTCAGGTGACACAAACCTTGGTGGTGATGATTTTGATCATGCAGTATTGAATTATCTTGCTGAAGAGTTTCAAAAGAGCAATGGTATTGATTTGCGCAAAGATAAGCAAGCAATGCAGCGTCTCCGAGAAGCTTCAGAAAAGGCTAAGATTGAACTTTCAAGCAGCTTGACTACCAATGTTAATCTTCCATTTATTACTGCTGATGCTGATGGTCCCAAGCACCTTGATGTAAATCTTACTAGAGCTAAATTTGATGATCTTACTTCTGGTTTAGTTAAGAAGACCAAGGTTGCAGTAGATCAAGCTCTAAAGGATGCAAAGCTAAAGGCAACAGATATTGATGAGATTATTCTTGTCGGTGGTTCAACTCGAATTCCAGCCGTCCAAGAATTGGTTAAGAGTCTTACTGGCAAGGAACCAAATAGATCAGTCAATCCTGATGAAGTTGTTGCAATTGGAGCTGCTGTACAGGGCGGAATCCTTGGTGGTGAAGTCAAAGATGTAGTCTTGTTAGATGTAACACCTCTTTCATTGGGAATTGAGACAATGGGCGGAGTTATGACTAAGCTTATTGAACGAAATACAACAATCCCAACTCGCAAGGAAGAAGTTTTCTCTACAGCTGCTGATTCTCAGACAAGTGTTCATGTCAAAGTTTGTCAAGGAGAGCGAGAAATTGCAGCCCATAACAAGCAACTAGGAGACTTTGAACTATCTGGACTTCCTCCAGCCCCACGCGGTGTTCCAAAGATTAAGGTAACCTTCGACATTGATGCCAATGGAATTCTTTCTGTTTCAGCAAAGGACGAAGGCACTGGTAAGGAACAGAAGATTACAGTTACTGGGTCTTCTAATCTTGACAAGTCTGATGTTGAACGCATGGTCAAGGAAGCTGCTATGTATGCAGAAGAAGACAAGAAGCAACGCGAAAAGGTTGAAAAGAGAAACTCAGCTGATAGTCTTATCTACAATGTTGAGAAATCCATGAAGGATCTTGAAGATAAGGTCGAAGAGTCAGAAAAGACTGATATCGAAGAGAAAATTAAGGCCCTCAGAGACGTTATTGACGGTGAAGATACAGAAGCATTTGACAAGGCTTTTGGAGACCTTCAGAATACTGCATTCTCACTTTCTCAAAGGATCTATGAGCAGACTCAACAGCCACAAACTACTGAAGATGATGTTGTAGATGCAGAGGTTGTAGAAGAAGCTTAATTCTTCTTAAAATCTGACATAAGCCCTGTATAGTTATAGATACAGGGCTTATTGTTTTTGTACGATAATAATTGATGTAAAGAGTGATGAAAATGAACCAAAATATAAAATTTTTATTTGTTAATTTTTCTTTGGTCACAATGCTATCTCTTAGTTTTAGCGTTGGTGCTTTTGCACAGCAAAACTCAATTTTTCAACAAGTTTCAAGAGCTCCAAAAGAGTTATCAAATCTTGCTCCTCCAACACAATACATGGATAGTTTTTTAGGACAAGATAAAAAAGGTCCTTACACACTCACATGGAAAAATTTCAACTATAGTCCAGGTAATCCTGTTTGGGTATCTATAGATAATCAAATTTTACCATCAGCATCTTATAATTTAGATATAGCTAAGGGTGAAGTGACTTTCAGCTCGATAATCAAAAGAACTCAGGTTGTGAGAGTTTCTTACGGTTATTATTCAGAGCTTGCATCAAAAAATACTAATCCTACAATGATTGCTCCTTTGACTTTCAGGCTGGCATCTTTAGGCGTAAATAGTTTGAATATCACTACATTCAATAACAATGCTACACAAGACCCTAGTTTTGTTTTGGGGTTTAACGGTAAGGGTAGTGGACTAACAAGTAATTTATATTTTGCGCCAGGCCAGGCTAATGCAATTGACCAAAGTGCTTTAAGGCTTGGTTATAATACAGGCACTTCTAAAAATGGATTGAATGTAGATTTCTCAAGAAATGGCAAGGGTTTTGCTCCTGCTTATGGAAAAGCTTTTGGGATCAATGATTCATTACAAACATTAAATTTTAATGGCAATCTTTCTTCTCAGGTAAGTTCATTATCTTTCGCCCGGAAAGATACAAGAAATCTCACCAATAATCAAGGTGGCCTAAATCAAAATGCTGCTTTGAAACTAGGCGGTGGAAGAAATCAACCTTTATTAAGTTATTCAAGTACTGACCAAGAAGGACTAGATGCCAAAGGTGTTTTTAATTCTTCTTCAGTTGAAAATGGAAATTTAAATCATAAATTTGGCGCTTTAGATTTAGCATATAAAACTAATAAAACAGATACCACAATTGGTAAAGCAAGAACTTTAGTTGATCAAGAATCTATAAATCTTGGCATGGCTGCTAATGCTAAAACTAGAATGCCTGGTTTTTCTTTCAATAGAACAAATGATTCTTTGCAAGCAGGTTCAGCTTTAACACTTACAACCACAGATAGAGCATCTGTTACAGCTGGATTGGCCGGAGGCAATTTATCTTTTAATTCATTACAAAAAAATATAACATTACCCAATAATAAAACTCAACAAGTAGATCAAAGATCTGTTAATATAGGCTTCAATGGCAATAAAACAGGTTTTTCTGGTTTGTCTTTTGGCAGAATAGAAGATGACAGAACAGAACCATCAAATATTAGTACTACTGTAAATAATAAAGGTAGTATAGGTGGAGTTTTTGCAAAAACAACATTCAATTTAAATTTTAATAAAATTGATACAAATATAAATGGTAAATCAAGATTAGATCAAGATCAAGAAAATATTTTATTTAGCCTACCTAATACAAAAACTTTGCCAGTTGCCAAATTTACTAGAAATGATGATATCAAAAGAGATGCTAAAGGTGTATTAGTTGGTTCAGCAAATGATGCCACAGATATCAAAGCTAAAATTTCTGGCTCAGATTTAAATTACAAATCTACAAAAGTTGACACTTATGCTCCTGATGGTAAATTTACTTCAGTTGATACAAACTTAGGCACTTTAGCATTCAAGGCTGGTGCTGGTTCGTTTAATGCTGAGATTTTAAATACAAATTCTCTAGCTAATAATATTCCAACCTCAGTCGAGCAACAAAAATATAGTTACAGTTTGCCTGGGAATAGTAAGGGCTTTTCTGGCTTTAAACTTCAAAAGGCAGATACCTCACTTTCAGTCCCTGGGTTGCAGACTGACACAGTTGCAAATGAAATATCTTATGGTACCAAAGTTGGCGCTTTGAGTTTGTCAACAAATTTATATAAAGCTGATTCAATATATTCAAATAATAGAGTTGGTTTTTCAGACAGACAAACTATTGGAATAAATTATAACACATCAAAATACTTAACTTTTTCATTCAACAGGGGCGGGAATGTAGGTCAAGATGCTACAGGAGTTAGACTTGGTAACGTAAATGACTCTTATGCGTTAACATCAAATACTTCTTGGCTACAATGGAGTGTTAAAAATTTAGTTGCTGATGTTGCCACTGCTGATAAAAGAAGAATCTTCACAACTACTGATTTATATTCTATAAAATTACCATCAAAAAAGAACATGCCTGGAGTTGAATTAGAAAGAACTGATGCAAATGCTGAAGAGCTTACTGCAGTTACTAATGTTGTAACTGATAAATTAAAATTAGATAGCAGAGTTGGTTCTGCAAATTTATCGGCATCTGCTGGTCAGGCAATAACTGAAAGAAATAATGACACAACTGTAGGTGTTGCAAAAGACAATTCCTTGAGTCTTTCTACGCCAATATGGGGTAGAGGAACAGCAGTTGGTGTTACACTCAATAATTATAATTTGACAAATGGTTCTGTAACAGAAGATAAAAATGGTTTGGGTTTGAATATCACTCCATCTAAAGGATTGACTTTATCTACAGAGCAACAAGAAAATTTGATTTTCAATTCAAATGTTCAAACTAGATCTATATCTGGTCAGAAATATTCAATCAACTATAGCCCTGCACCAAATACAACAGTTCTTACTTCTTTTATTGAAGCCACTGACGGAATCAAAAGAAATGAAATTTATGATTATAGAGCTATTCTCGGCAGTAATAAAACCTTATTTAAAGTAGATGGTTTATTGAAAGTCAGAAATGCAACTGATGCTAATCCACTTTTAAACACTGATTCTGCTAATGCTACAATAAATATAAATCCTGTAAAGAACATAGTTTTGAGCGGTAATTATTTATTAAATCCTGATGACCCAGCAAAAGTTGGAACTTATATCCCAATTGAAAAAAGACAGTATGCTCTAACACATAAAGCTGGATCATTTGAAGTCACTGGTTCGTATTCTGACACTGAGCATTTAAGGGGCACTACAGCTGATATTTTAGCTAAAGCTGGCGGATATTACTATTATGGTGAAACAGGACTTAGAATCGGATGGAAAGCTGGTGCTAGTACAGTTTTTACAAGTGAATACAGAGAGCAATTTTTCAAGGGTGGGGTTGCCAAAGGCAATGAAACATTTTCTCTTGGTTTTAATCATACAAGAGCCAGTACTACTTTTTCTCTGTCAGGAACATATATAGACAATAGAGCTAATCCTAATGTTCGTCCAGATTATCGGGCTGAAGCAAAATTGGGATATAAATTTTAAAATAAAAAGGTTTAAATTGAATTGGAAAAAATAAAATTATTAAATAAAATCATGTTTGATTCCAGCCCAATTTCATATGCTAAAATGTATGAATTTTATGGGCCAATGGCCGTTAGATTTGGTAAAAAGTATAATGATGATAGTGAATACAGAATTACACAAAAATTTGATATAGATCATAAGCCATTAGATAGTTTTTATTTAAGCAATCGATCTTTAGAGAAAACAACCTATATGGAAGTAAGTGTCGAAGATATTTCTAGGTTCAATTTCAATTTTATAAGATCTGAAATGAATCATGGTATTTATAAAAACAATAACCCAGCAACAGTAGTAAAATATTTAGGCAAAAAGAAACAAGTGGTAAACTCGCCTTATATGATTGATGTCAATTTTGGTGATTATATAGTTTTTTCAAATGGGTTAATGATGGTTGTTCCACAAAATAAATTTAATTTACTTTTTAAATAAAACAAAGAGGTTTTTATGTACATAGATCGCCGAACAGTATTAAAGGGATTTGGAGCTACTTTAGCTTTGCCATTTCTTGAGTCGATGATGCCTTCTGGAGTATTTGCTGCATCAGTGCCAAAAAGCCCAATTAGAACAGCATTTATTTTTGTACCAAACGGCATAAATATGGAACATTGGGTCCCTAATGGCCTTGAATATCCTTCGACATTAAAACCTCTAGAGTCTCTCAGAAATCAAATAAATATACTGTCAGGCTTAACACAAAAGAATGCTTTTGCGCTTGGTGATGGAGCAGGAGATCACGCTAGATCTGCTGCCGCCTGGCTTACTGGATGTCATCCTAGAAAAACTTCTGGTGCAAATATTAAAGCTGGCATTTCTTTTGACCAGTTATTAGTAAGGGAGTTCGGCGACAAAACTAGATTTGGTTCTCTTGAACTAGGCTGTGAACGAGGTGGTCTGGCAGGAGATTGTGACTCGGGATATTCTTGTGCATATTCTAATTCTATCTCATGGAGAACTGAATCAACCCCTGTGGCTAAAGAAGTGAACCCCAGATTAGTATTCGAAAGACTGTTTCAATCAGAAGATCCATCTGAGACGGAATTACAAAAAGCACAAAGATTAGCAGAAAATAAATCAATTTTAGATTTTGTAATGGAAGATGCAAAAAATCTGAATAAAAAACTTGGCATCACTGACAGGTCAAAACTTGATGAGTATATGTCTGGAATTAGAGAAATTGAAAAAAGATTAGTTTTTAATGAAAATGAATCTAATTTTTCAAATCTCAAGCAATTTACAAATATCGATCTACCATCAGATTATGGTGAGCATATAAGATTAATGGGTGATTTGATGGTCTTAGCTTTTCAGACTGATACAACCAGAGTGAGTACTTTTATGTTTGCCAATGAAGGATCTAACCGTTCCTATAAATCAGTGGGAGTATCAGATGGGCATCACGAAATGTCTCATCATCAGAGAAATCCTGAAAAACTTGAGGCCTTGAGAAAAATTAATAATTTTCATACTTCTCAACTGGCTTACATACTTGAAAAAATGAATTCTATCAAAGAAGGCGACAAGACCCTTTTAGAAAATTCTATGGTTTTATACGGTGCTGGCATTTGTGATGGTGACAGGCACAATCATGATGATTTACCTTTGTTATTGGCAGGGAAAGCTGGAGGTAAAATTTCAAGTGGAAAGCATCTTAAGTTTAAAAATGGTACACCTATGTCAAATTTATTTTTATCTATGTCAGATAAACTTGGAGTGCCTCAAGAGAACATTGGTGATTCGACAGGTAAATTAGACCAATTAATTTGATCTGTGCAATTGCGTTGGGTATTTGTATAAGTATTTGTACGAGGTTTAGCTTCGAAAAGCTTCCTTGTTCAAGGGAAGGGTTAGGGCGAAAATAAAGAAGCAGGTCAAAGAGTTTCTGAGTGGTACTCGTAAAACGCCGTGGGTAAAAGCCCACTCGCCCTAGTTTTTTCTTATGATACTATTTATAAATGTTTATTTAGATTATAATGGATTAAGTCCATTACAAATGCCTTATGATAGACTCAATCTTTCAATTCATCAAAAAGATGAAGTATTTTTATATACACTCGAAAGCTACAAAACAATAACTTGGTCTAAAGTTATTGTTTATTGTGAAGTTTCTGAAGATTTTCCAGATAAAAATAATTTTTATGATAAAATTATTGAGATATTTCCAAACGCAGAACTTCATAAAACCAGAAATGCATATCAAGAGCAATGGCAACTGGCCATCGATACCTTACCAGATGAGTTAATATGGTATGCTGGCAATCACGATCATCCATATATAGCCCCTAACCATGATCAATTGAATAAATTAATTGATAAATTAGAAAAAAGTGAAAATTTTTATAAGGGCGCTGTGTATAGTCACCACCCAGATATATGCACTACCATCATGCATGAACCTTCATTTGAATGGCAATATGAAGGTGATGGAGTGTCAAGTTATTATGTTTCTAGAGCCGAAGGCATAATGATTGTAAATAAAAATTTATTTAAAGCATGGTGGTTTGATTATGAATACAATGGAGCTTTTATTCCAAGGGCTGATTGGCATGATGTTACTTGTCAATCACCTCATTGTAGAATTTTTCTTCCAGTAAAAGAATTATGCCGTCACTTTGATGGGCATAATTTTTCAGCATATTCATACGAGAATAGAGATATCACACCTCTTGAAATACCCAATGGTTTTTGGGATAATGATATAAAAATTGATTTTTATTCTGATGAAAGACAACCGGATAGATTATGGGTCAATCCATGTGTGAAAGATTATTATTCTGTAGACACTAATGGTGTTGATTATAAATTTTTAGTCGAAGATGTTCCTTTATTCTGGAAAGATAGAATAAGTGATATCAAGGTTCATAAACAAATTAATAAATCCCTCAAAAAAGCTCGCAATTTAGCTTTTTACCATTCTGCTAATGCTAGGAAGTTCATGAACAATATGATGGTCCGTAAAGGTGTTAATTGGGGTGAATTAAGAGAGCGTAGACACAAGATTCCTTTGTATTATATTAAAGATCTTTTCAGATAGGTATTATTTTTTAAATCAAGAAATAACTGAACATGTGGTACAGATTTTCTCAAGAGCAAACTCAGGAACAGCCCAAAGATTCACTTCATATTTTTGATATTGATGATACATTATTTCATACCAATGCTAAAATTGATGTAATTGATCCAATGGGTAATGTAGTTCAGTCACTTTCCAATCAAGAATATAATAATCACTCTTTGCCCGAAGGGTATTCTTATAACTTTGATCAGTTCAAAGATGCATCAAAATTTGCTACAGAAAGTAATCCAATGGACGCTATGCTTTCAAAAGTGAGAAAGATCTATCAAAATGTGCAAAATAAAAATGCGACACAGGGAACAGATTCAAAAGTAATTCTTTCTACAGCTAGATCAGATTTTGATAATAAGGATACTGTAATTAAATTTTTTAGAGATCATGGCATTCCAATTGATGAGGGAATTCACTTGCATAGAGCTGGCAATGTTCCAGGTACACAATCCCCAGCTGAAAAGAAAAATTTTATTTTGCAAAGTAAATATTTGTCACCAGGTCATAATTTTAAATCTGTTCATTTTTATGATGACAGCACTAAGAATCTTGATGAGTTCTTAAAGATACAAGGCTCGCATCCTGGTGTTGATTTAAAGGCTTTTCATGTAAGACCAGACGGCTCAACTAGAACATGGAATCAAAGAGCCAGAGAACAATATCTCCAAGAAAATCCATTATATAATCCATAAAAAATATATTTATTATCCTAAAGAGTAGATAATTAATTTATATACTTATTGAGGATTAAATATGACACATAAGATGGTTGATCTCTCTTACAATTATAAGGCTCTGGAGCCTGTTATTGATAAGGAGACAATGGAAATTCATTATAGTAAGCACTACGCGGCTTATGTATCTGGATTAAATAAAGCGATCGAAGACTCTGGTAAACTAGGAGATCTTGATCTTGTTGATTTATTGCCAAAAATTCAAACTCTTCCTGAGTCAGCTCGTGCTCCATTTAAGAATAATGGTGGTGGAGCTTGTAACCACGAACTATATTGGAGTATTTTAACTCCAGGTGGTAAAATTTCTCCAGGCACTGAACTTCTTTCAGATATTAAGGATACTTTTGGTAGCCTAAAGCAAATGATTTCTATAATGAATGATGCTGGTATGAAGCGTTTTGGTTCTGGGTGGGCATGGCTTGTTTGGAACAACGGTCTTGAAGTTTGCTCGACTGCTAATCAAGATAGTCCTCTCATGGGCAAAGAGGTTGCAGGATGTGAAGGCATTCCTCTTATTGGAATTGATGTGTGGGAGCATGCATATTATTTAAAGCACCAAAATAAGCGAGCCGATTATCTGGCTGGAATTTGGGATGCCATTAATTGGAACAAGGTTGACGCACTTTATAAAGCTGCTAAATCATAGTTCTTTGGGCAGTTGGCTGAGAGGTCTAAAGCGCTCGCCTGCTAAGTGAGTGTGGTCGTTAAAAGCCACCCAGGGTTCGAATCCCTGACTGCCCGTGTTTATAAAAGAAAGTTAATTATGTTTAATTTTATTAAAAATAAAATAAGAGAATACAAAAGAGTAAAAGAATCAAAATTTATTACAGATCATTTATTAAAAGCTGTAACTACATTCGTATTTAATGATAATTATTTGCCTAATTTTTCTTTGATCGAAATAAATAAAAAGAAACATCCTTTATATAATATTGAGCCAGAAAATTTTAAAAAAGAATACGATTATCTTGATGATCAATATTTATCAGAATATTATCTAAGAAGTTTATATTTTCAATATCCTATGCTCGCAGGTATGATTTTTTATCACGGAAAAATAGACAAGAATAGTCCTATTGGTGCTGATTTTCTGCAAGAAGGCGAAGAGCCAGATTGTGTTATTGTTGATTTGCAAACAAATGATGGCGCATCATATGTTGTCGTTGAATGTCAAAAAGGCCAAAACGAAATCATAATAGGTGAAGTCAAAATGTATCGCGCAATCAATAAGTATTTCTTCAATCCTGGTGATATTTATTATAGAGAAGTTAATGACTTTGTTGTATTTTTTAAAATTTTAAAAGTTGAACTCGATGGTGTTCATATATTCTGCTATGGTAACAAATTGAGTTTCGAAGAGCTCGAAAATCCTACCAGTTATAGAATTGAACTTTCTGAAGATATTGATGAAGATTTTACAAACCTTATTAAATCTTTAGTAGATGGTGCAAATGATGAAAATTATTATAATATGGATTTACACGATCTTGATGGCACCATATATTCCCAATGTCATATTCCAGGCAGCCATGTTCCAGTAGCTTGGGACTACTTCATAAATTGGAAAATGGAACTCCACTCTACAACCACTGTAGAAGATGATGAATTAAATGGTTATAGGATATGGAAAGAAGAAAGTGGAATGTTCTTTAATTTGTGATTGAGTAAAAAATAAATATGATAAATTTTAGTAAAGCTTTTAGTCTTATGAAAAAAGGCATTAAAATTAGACAAAAATTCTGGCCCGAGGATTATTACATTCATATGAAGGGTGATCATATATATGATTCATTGGGCAATTTATATATATCTGATGTAGAAGAATTTTATAAAAATAATAAAGAAGCTTATGATCATCATTTTACTTATGATATTTATGATGATGATATAGAACCGCATTTATAATTCTTTTATAATATATTTTATGGACCTTTATGATACAAATAAAAATATTTATGAATTATCAATCGTAGATGCTTATAACAAAAATCATATTATAGACATCACAGAAGAAGAAGTAATGCATCTGTTGCAAGTATTAAAAATTAAATTAGAAATTAAAGATACTAGATATCCCGCTCCCTGGGATAGAAAAGCAGAACTTAAACCTCCATACATAAAAATTAAGCTCACCTAGTGTGGGCTTAATTTATTTTTGGAACCATAATAATATCATGGAATATTTAATAGATGTAAAAAACTTATTTTTGATGATATCAGAAGGCGCCTCCACAAGGGATTTGACAGAATTTGAACTAGAATCCTTGGCAGATTATATCATAACCGAAGGATACAAATATAATGAATTGCCAGATTCATTGAAGTTCAAAAGTGCTTTTGCTTCTAAGTGTAAACAGCGTGGCGTTATCTTGCCTGATATTGTCATGTATTATTGCTTTAATTAAGGATAAATAATGAATATTAAAGATGTGGTTATCATTGGTAGTGGACCAGCGGGGTTGACAGCTGCTATATACGCAGCTAGAGCTAATTTGAGTCCTTTGGTATTTGAAGGGTTGCAGCCTGGAGGGCAACTTACAATTACAACTGAAGTAGAAAACTTTCCTGGCTTTGCTCACCCGATTGAGGGCCCAGAACTCATGGACGCTATGAGAGAACAGGCAATTAGAGTTGGTACTACTGTAGAATTAAATTTTGTCGAAAATGTAGATCTCTCACAAAGACCATTTAAACTTACTTTAGATTCTGGTGATGAAGTGTTTGCCAAATCTTTAATTATCGCCACAGGAGCCTCTGCTAAGTGGATTGGTATACCAAGTGAGCAAGCATTGCAAAATCGCGGTGTTTCGGCTTGTGCAACCTGTGATGGCTTCTTTTATCGCAACAAAGATGTTGTTGTTGTTGGTGGTGGAGACACTGCTATGGAAGAAGCTATTTACTTATCCAAGATGTGCAATTCTGTTACTGTAATTCATCGCAGAGACACATTGAGAGCTTCAAAGGCAATGGCAGACCGTGCTCTCGCTAATCCTAACATTCAATTTGAATGGAACTCTGAAGTTAACGAAATCAAGGATGTGTCTTCAAATAAAGTCACAGGCGTTGTTTTGAAAAATACTGTTGATGGCACTTTGAAAGAACTGAAATGTGATGGTGTGTTTGTAGCTATCGGTCACACACCTAATACAAAATTATTTGTAAATCAACTTCCTATGGACGAAAATGGTTATCTTCTGACAAATGGGGTTAAGACTCCTGTAGAAGGATGTTTTGCAGCGGGAGATGTCTGGGACACCCATTATAGGCAAGCCATTACCGCAGCAGGTATGGGATGTCAAGCAGCGATTGAAGCAATAAGGTTCTTAGAATCTTCTTAAAAATATACCATAATTTCCTATAGTAATATCAATCACGCGAGGAAATATCAATGGACATTCATATCAATAAACTTACACTTTGTGGAACAGAAGAGAATATCGATAAGTTTTTGCAAGATCAGATTGTTGATGGCAGAATGTCCTTTTCTTCTTTATTGCCTCTGCCAGAAGATATTGAGCCTGATTTCTGTAAATATGAGACTGAATTTATTTATTCAGATTATGACAATGCTCTGATTTTCAAGCGCACAGAATCTGGATTCTCTTACAAGCATGTCAATGCAAATATTTATGCTTATTACAATGATACTCCAACTCATGATTGGCTTACCAGCAATTGGCAAGCAACTTTTGATATCGCTGATCAGGATTTGATTATTAATCGACACGAAGGTGTCGTTGAAATATTATTTTATACCAGATATAGTTTTCCATTTATGTGGTTTTATGAATTGTCCAAAAAATATAATAATCTTGCATGTGAAATGGAAATCATGTCTTATGACTATAGATATGTGAAACTTACTATCGTGAATGATTCTATTAATTTTGAGCGTGAGAATATGCCATTTTATCATCAATTTGATTCTATAGGTTTGGTTGAAGATTTAGATTTGACACCAATGAGGGCACTTGGGAATGACTAGAAGAAATGAATATTTCATAAGAGAAGACATTCTCAAATGCTACTCAGAATTATCACCCGAAAGAATTAGTAATACTAATCTCAATAAGACACAAATCAGAGCAAAGATCTCAAAAACCAATAAAGAATTAAAATATTTATTCAAAGAATACGGCAGAGTTG
>JACCDG010168726.1_pt1 | contig 20483 bp, 24 predicted proteins | sample 7442471 | NCBI WGS metagenome assembly JACCDG01 (sample SAMN15323444, study PRJNA562643) | freshwater metagenome | isolation source: river surface water | place: USA:Blue River Watershed | collected 2017-08-17 | reverse complement strand
GGTGAGGCTCCAATTCGCATTTGAGTGATATTTGAAGGGAATGCAGGGGCAGGTGCCTTGCCCATGAACCAGCTCGCCAATGTTGCACCTCCACGCATCGTCTTATTACGACGGTTTTTACGACCCTTACGCATATTTCTGCGAGACTTGCGAGATTTGCGCATGCAGACACGGCGCGACTTGGGCATTTGGATTTCTACTTTGAACTTAGAAATTACGCAACCAGGGTCTGAAGTAGTATACAATCCCTTTGAGTTTCCTCCTGAAGAGAAGCCGGAGGGGTAAAATGTCCAGAATTCATTTCAATAGACACAAGTTTCGGCTGACCTTTTGGTGAAACTGCCCTCAACCTGCGAACCCATTTAATAGGCTCATAGGCGTACACTTGCGTATCATTAACAGCAGTTTTGCAAAACACAAATACATTTGGGGTTGCGAGTGTTGTTGCTGCGTCTGCGGGACTCATTAAACCAACACTCAAAAAGTCTTCTAATCTGCTTGTTGGGTCACCAAACTCATTCGTTTCCATACGTGTGAGCGGCAGATCAGGGTTTGTTGTTGTCCTTAGTACATCCACATAAGGTACTTCAGCAAAAATGCCTCCAAACAGTGTTCCAGTAGGAGCTCTCATCAATGCATTTCCAACTAAGACACCTCCAGCGGATCGGCCATAGAGAACGATATCTTTTGCCGCAAGTTTGAATGATTTCTTAACTGACTGAATACATGCAACAAAGTCATCAACTGTTTTTTCACGACCATGACGGCGGCCAACTTTGCCCCACTCTTCTGTATGATCTCCGCCTCCACGAATAAAACAGTACACAATCGCCCAGTTGTTTTGAACTAATGGATTCCAACGTTCTGCAACATAGACTGCATGTGTTTCCAAACCGTACGCTCCATATCCATTTATAATTGCATGTTCAATAGGCTGACCTCGTTTGTGCACAACCACATAATATACAGATGTGCCATCTTTGGACTTGGTTGAACGTCGAAACATCTCAAATTCACCTTTCATTGGATCAAGGACTTGAAACTGATGATTTGGTCGAACCGCAATTCGTCGTATTGGTTCGTCAGGAGTCTCTAAAAGTAAAGTTGCTGTGCAGCGTCCTTCGTGAATTGCCCATGGATCAAGGGTAAAGGATCCAGCAGGAATATGTGCAAGGGGAGTTGGTTCCAATGTTTTGTGAAGTTTCCAAAGTGTTTTTGATCCATGTGTCTTTGTACACATCATTTGATGAGGCGCCGAGACCCAGCAAATTCCAAAGGAACCTCGTGGTTTTTGATACTCGGTTGAATAAATATCCTTCACTTGCTTCAGTTGTAAAGTAGGTAAGATTTGATACGTTTCTTTTACTTGAGCATCTTCACGTACCAAAAATACTGATTTACTTTCGCCACGTACAATCGTACAATTCCATCTTGGATCTGTTTCACGGTACAATCTAACCGCATTTTCACCAGTTTTTTTATTACAAGCCCATAGTTCATTTGACCAAAGTTTGTTTTCAACACCCAAATATAAACACCAGTCCCCCACAATTCCAACCTCGGGTCCAACAGGTGACTGTTTCCAAAGGGGTTTTGAAGAATGTTTGGACATTGCTACAAGCTCAAATAAAAGAGACCCTTTTCCAATATCATGAGTTGAAATACAAAGGGATTGTTCTGCAACGACATCATGAACTTCATGCTTTTTAATGGAGCCTTTCCATCTCCAATTCAAAAAAAATCCTGATGTTGGTTCTATTTCGATTTCACCAGATTGAAAGATGAACCCTGGAGATTTTTGTGCAGGTGTGAAAGGGCGAAATTGTTTTGCTACTGCCTTTGCATCTTTACTTTGAAGGACATCTTTCACACGCTTATTTTCTTCTGTAAGGAGTTTATTCCATTCTTCCCCTTTCATTGCCTCCATCCAGGCATCAGGATCCTTCCATGCAGCAAATCCTATATCGCGAATAGGTTCTGCAGTCATCGAGAGACCCTTCCTAGTTGGTCTAAACAATTGATTGCTTGTTTACAAAGAACGCTAACCAATGTCGGGACAGAAGAAGCCACTTGAAGTTGTAGTAGTAGTCTTCAAGGAAAGTATTGCAAATGCTGACGCTATAGTAGAAATTCTGGAAGAGGGTCTTCGTGCAGTCTCACGTTCCCTTGATACACCGGTTGCAAAGCTGCGCATTGTAGATCCTCGAGAACCACCTGTTCCTTGTGATGTATGTATTCATGTTGGTGCTCCCTATGCCGTTTGGTTTCCATGGGCAAAAGTACATTCAATGCTTGTGATCGCAGAGGACTTTAGCGAGACTGCTTGGAAAGGCCTTGCACAATCATTTTCCTCTTGGATCTTTTTGACGGAAGCGAGCCGTACACAAGCAGTGAACCGAGGAGTGTGTAAGGAGGGTAGCTCATTTGTGATTCCATGGAAGACAAAGGCAAATCTAACGGACTATTTGAAGTGTCCTTCGAGTTCCTCAGTAGACGACGGTTTTGTATATTTTGTTGGCAAGTCTTTTGATCTCGCGAAGGAGGTTGTTGCTCATTGGAAGCCTGAGTATCCTAAACTTAAAGTGATCAGTTCACAGACTATTGAAACGAATCAAGGTAATGTGGAAGTAAGTACAAAGCAGATTAGTTTGCAGGAGTTCATTCGACTAAGTGCGTTTTATCCAGGACAACTTTGTATTCATGAGCAAGATTCGTTTGGGAAGGCAGCAGCGGATGCCGAATTTGCGGGAGCCTTTGTTATACACAATACTCTAGATTCATATGCAGAACAGTATGAAGGTGCTGGGATTTCATGGGTTACAACGGGCGTAGTTCCAAGCGGAATTGGAATGCGAGCTGCTGGATTTGCAGATCTAGAAACCGAACTTGATGCTGCAGTTGCCGCATTTCAGTCAGCCGATTTGAAGGAGTTGCGCGTATTGCGTCGCTCTGGTGCAGTTGAACGGAATCGCAAGTTCCTCTGTGCAATGGAAGGCTGGTGCAAGGCAACATTTGCGGAAGTGGCTGGAAAGCCCGCGCTGCCGAAGCATATGCCTCCAGTTCTAAGTACTGGTGACTGCCCTCCAGTCAGTATTGTGACACTAGTCTATGGTCGCCCACAGTTCTTAGATCTTGCTTTTCACAACTTGATGCTCACAGACTATCCTAAAAACAAGTTGGAATGGGTGATTGTGGATGACAGTCCTGCGGATCAAAGTGGATCTGATAAGATTCAGAAGTTTGAGCAGATGTTTTATCCAGGTGTTGTGAAGTACTTGCCACTTGCAAAGAAGGCCACCATTGGTGCGAAGCGCAACTACGCAGTCAAAAAGGCTAGCCACGATATCCTAGTCTGTATGGACGACGATGACCACTATCCTCAGACAAGTTTCCGTCGCCGTGTTGCATGGCTACAGAAGTTTGGCAAAGGCTGTGTGACATGCACGAGTATTGCATTGTATGATCTAAAGAAGGGTATTAGCGCAGTAAACGTACCACCTTATTCCTTGAGTCTTGCTCAGCGTTGTAGCGAGGCCTCGATGGCCTTTACGCGAGCATTCTGGCAGGATAAGAATTTCCCAGTTGTGGATGTTGCAGAGGGAGAGGGATTTTTAGATGGGCGTGAATCGGCTGTTGTGGAAATTCCACCACAGCAAATACTCGTTGCGTTTTCTCATGGCAATAATGCGACGAGCCGTCGTATTCCTGATGTTGATACGAAGCCAGGTTGTTTCTGGAACTTCCCACGGCCTTATTTGGAGTTCATTCACGGATTGGCAGGTGTGAAGGTAGAGGCTGCTTAGAGCCAACTACGAAATCCTTCTGTAACAGGTGAAGGCCCTGGTGCAGGTGCTGGTGAGGGACCTGGTGAGGGGCCTGGTGCAGGTGCTGGTACAGAATTGAAAGGTGAAGGTGAGGGCGATGGTGCAGGTGCAGAATCAAAAGGTGATGGAGATGGCGCTGGTGCAGGTGATGGGGATGATGATGGTGCTGGTGCAAATGCAGGGCCTGGCGCGGGCGCAAAGGCAGGAGATGGCGATGGCGATGGCGATGGTGACAGTGCTGGTGCAATTAACGTCGATGGAGCAGACGATGGAGATACTGTACTGGGTGATGGTGCTGGAGCAGGGGCGGGTGCAAAGCCAGGTGCTGGTGTTGGTGCTGGGGCAGGGGCGGGTGGAACAGGAATATTATTCTCAATCAAAGTCTTATTTACTTTTGCAAGATCCTTCTTGATAGATGAGCACATAGGCGACCAAATTGACGCGTTCGCTGAGTCGCAATTATAGCGCAGAAAGTCAAAATCCAACTCACGCTTCATTTCAATCGCCTTTTTGCATGTTTTTGAAAGTGCAAACCCTTCTTCTACAGGGGTTCCATTATACACTTTGTACAAATATACAAAAAATAAGAATACAAATGAGTGAACGGCTGCAGCTAAAAGTGTTGTGCGACCACTCATAACAATCCGTTTCCCAACGGGCGGTATTGTAACAAGTATACCGGGACTTGTTACAATATACAGTACTAGAATCACAATCCAATTCATCCTACTCATACTTTCCAAAGTTCATTCACCGTAGCACATACGGTAATTGGGTTTATTTGCCGTTTCGAGTCCTTTCCAGATGGACGACAAGAAGATCGTGTCTGAATAGGAATTTGAATTGCGGGGGCTAGGATAGGTGAAACTAGATCAGATCCTGCTTGAACAGGCTTTACTTGCTTTGATCCAACTCCCCCCGTTGTTATATTGGAACCATATGATTCTTCACATTTATTCTGAATATATTTATCAGAAACTGCAGTAGCCTCTTTAAAAGTTGCTTCACAATTTGGTTTTTTCATATCTTGAAAGCACTTGAGGTCTCTGGTAAACTTTACGCCGATTGCGTCTAACTGATCTTTCAGTTGAGGACATGATAAAGAGGCAGGAGAGGAAACTGGTGCAAGATCTTCTGAATCAGTCTCAATTGGTTTAGGCGCAGGAGAAGATACAGGAGCAGGTGCTGGAACTCTTCCAGGAGAAGGGGAGGGTGAGAGTGAGGGAGAGGGTGCAGGTGCTGGAACTCTTACAGTGGAAGGTGAGGGTGAGGGTGCAGGAGAAGGTGATGGTGAGGGTGAGGGAGCAGGGGCTGGAACTCTTCCAGGGGAAGGTGAGGGAGATGGTGCAGGAGCAGGAGCATTTCTAGCGTACTGTTGACTCAAACTACAGTTATTGAGCTGCAACTTTTGATAATTTACAAGGCTATTTTGAATAATTTCTGGGCATTTTGCCGTCGCATTTGGACAGGTCGGTGATGGTTCAGGTCTGTCGCAGCAGTTATTTTGAGTATGTTGTGATCGTAGGGCATAGGATTCGTCCAATGCAGCTTGGCATTCTGCAGAAATTGTTGTGAAGAATTCAAGTACAGTTTGTTTTCGAAGATAGCATGCAATTCCTAAAAATACTAGACCATGGACAATCGCTGCTATCCAATTGGTTCGACCTGATGCAAAGAACTTTTCTTTGAGCGGTGGTATTGTAGCAAGTATACCGGGACTTGTACCAATATAGAGCAAGACTATAATAAGCCAAGACATCGCCTACTGGAGAATTAGATTATACATCATGATAATTTGAAATATTGACTCGCTGTTTCTTTTTCCCACCACCACATTGTATTGGTATATCATTGAGTTCAAACAATAGTTTGATAACAGGATCCTCCGCCAGTTGATGTAATGATTCGCGAAGAGAGGCATCCTCGCAAACTGACTCAGGATCTTGTAAAATGCGCTGAAGATCAGTGAGGTCTTCTTTAGACAAATGGTTTCCTCCTCGCTGGAAAGGTCTCGCAGCCATTAAAGCTCTCGCTTGCACTTCTGCAATCTTTTCACGCATGTTAATCAAGGCTTGAGGAGCAAAGGTCTCAAAAAGTCTGTTGTAAAAACTGGCAAAGATACTCTTAGCGGCGGCTGGAATATCCTGTTGTAACTTTAATTGGTACTCTGGTGAAATGAATTTCCAGATCTGGTGGAGGAGTCGGCCGAAAAAGCCGTATAAGAGAGGTGTTTTCCCAAAAAGGCCAAGCAGGGCGAGAAGACTGTCTGTAGATTCTCCATTGCTCATATCAAAGAGGGCAAGGGCAATTGTAAACATGCGACGTAAGAATTTTGATTCTAAGGGACCTGAATTTACAATGAGTCTTAATGCTTCCAAAAAATAGGTGATCATAGGAATCACAGCTTGTTTTGGAATTGTAATAGCAACTGGAAGCAGTGGTGGGAATGGACCAAACGGAATCTGGCCACCTTCATAGTGCTCAATAAATGCAACGGGACCTACCGTGTTTGCAATATCCTTTGTCCAAGCGTCGTAGTTTTGTAAATACTGTTGCAAAGTTCCTTGTGTTTGTTGAAATGCAGACCATTGTTGTTCCATTCCTGGCGAGTACTTGTCCCAACTCTTGCGAAGAGATGATCCTATACCAAGTGCACCGCCTTTTTGACCAACAAGTTCTTCTGCTACAAGTCTCATTCCAGCTTGAACAGATTTTATAAATGGCTCTGGATTGTCTTCTATTTTCTGCTGGATATCGTCAAGTGTCCGAAGAATTTGTCCTCGGCTAACAGACTCGTCCATCCTGTTTTCCGTCATATAAAAAGGGTTTGATTGAGGGCGCGCTTTTAGGCTAGCCGCTGCACATCAGACATCCCTCGCCAGACTCTGCGGCCTCGCGTGTCTTCTTGACTTCCTCCTCGTACTCACGAGCAAGTCGTGCCTTGAGTTCAGCGCGTTGGAGTGCTTTCTTCTGTTCGGGTGACATCTCCTCTTCTTCCTTGCTTGTATCTGAGTCATTTGACACGATACTGTCATCATCGTCGTCATCGTAGTCGGTAGTTGGTACGTTGCTTCCTGCAAGCATACGTGGATCAATGGTAAACTTCTGCGCCATGACTGGTGCCTTAGTGCGTAGATAGTAGCAACCCGTCTTGAGACCCTTCCTCCAGGCATAGAAGTGCATTGAGGTCAGCTTGGCATAGTTCGCATCGGCCACGAACAGGTTGAGTGACTGGCTCTGACAGATGAATGCACCACGGTCTGCCGCCATATCAATGAGAGTCTTCTGCTTGATTTCGTATACCGTCTTGTATCGCTCTTGGATTTCCTGGGGAATCTGGGCGACTCCCTGGACACTGCCATTGCGCATAATGAGCTGCTGCTTGAGCGCCTCATTCCAGAGACCCGCATCAATGAGTTCCTTGAGCAGGTATTTGTTGATCACAATAAACTCGCCAGCAAGAGTACGGCGCGTGTAGAGATTGCTGTTGAAAGGCTCAAAGCACTCGTTGTAGCCGAGAATCTGGCTCGTAGATGCCGTCGGCATTGGGGCAACGAGGAGACTGTTGCGGATGCCGTGAGCCTGAATACGCTGCTTGAGTGCATTCCAGTCAAGTTCGGTTGCAGTAAGTGGGGTCACATTCCACATGTCATACTGCAGTACACCCTTGGAGGCAGGACTTCCCTGGAAAGTTTCATAGGCACCTTCGTACTCTGCGATCTTACAACTCTCATCGAGGGCTGCATAGTACATGTGCTCAAAGATCTTCTGATTAAGAGTTGCAGCCTCTGGCGTATCCCATGACATCTTTAGAAGTGCAAAGACATCGGCGAGACCCTGCACACCAAGACCAATAGGTCGATGACGCATATTAGAACGACGCGTCTCCTCCGTTGGATAGAAGTTGATGTCAATCACACGATTGAGATTGCGCGTTGCTACACGCACAACTTCACGCAGACCCTCAAAGTCATAGTTATCGTCCTTTACAAAGGCTGGGAGGCCAATGGATGCAAGATTGCACACTGCCGTCTCATTCTTATCACTGTACTCAATGATTTCCGTGCAGAGATTGGAAGACTTGATCACACCAAGATTCTGTTGGTTTGACTTGAGGTTGGCTGCGTCCTTGTAGAGCAGATAGGGCGTGCCCGTTTCCATCTGCGTGTCCAAGATCTGGAACCAGAGTCGCTGGGCAGGAATCGTCTTGCGACCACGACCTTCCTGCTCGTATTTTAGGTAGAGCTTCTTGAATTCGTCACCCACTACATCAGCAAGGCCTGGTGCCTCATTGGGACAGAAGAGAGTCCAGTCACCGTTTGCCTCTACACGCTCCATAAACAGATCCGAGATCCATAGAGCGTAGAAGAGGTCACGCGCACGCTCCTCCTCTGCACCCGTGTTCAGCTTCATACGCAGGAAGTCCTCCACATCTGCGTGCCAAGGTTCCAGATAGAGTGCGAAGCTGCCATTGCGCTTTCCACCACCCTGGTCAACATAGCGAGCCGTGTTGTTGAAGACACGAAGCATTGGCACAAGACCATTCGAGGTGCCGTTCGTCCCACGAATGATACTGCCCTTGGCACGAATGTTGTGGCAGTGCAGACCAATGCCACCTGCGTACTTGGAAATAGCCGCACAGTCACCAAGAGTCTTGTAGATGCCTGCAATGCTGTCGTCGTGCATTGAGAGAAGGAAGCAAGAGGATAGCTGTTGACGCTGCGTACCTGCATTGAAGAGAGTTGGCGTGGCATGCGTGAACATCTTCTGGCTCATCAGGTCATAGGTCTCAAAGGCGCGCTCTAGATTGACTGAGCCCCATAGTGCAAGGGACACACGCATCCATAGATGCTGTGGACGCTCCACTGTCTTTCCCTTGGCGTCCTTGAGAAGATAAGACTTCTCTAGCGTCTTGAAGCCAAAGAAGTCAATGAGATAGTCACGATCGTGCTTCAGGTACGCATCGATTGTGTCGCCATGCTTTGCACAGATGTCCACAAGTTCTTGCGAGACATAGGACAGTGGCTCGCCCGTGGCTGGCATGGCCTGGGTCGACAGGATCTTCACAGCCTCCGTGAAGGAAGAGGGCGTATTCTTTTGGTGGTTACTGATGGTAATGCGTGCTGCAAGAGTACCATAGTCTGGATGCTCCGTGGCAAGATTTGCGCAGAAGGTGGCGGCAAACTCATCTAGCTCCGTGGTCTTCACGTTGTCGTGAATCTGGCCAAGAACTTCGCGCGCGACTGCAGTTGCATTGACAGAGAGTCCCTTGCTAGCCTTGGTAATACGCTGTAGAACCTTGTCAAAACTGACATCTGCACGACGACCATCGCGCTTGATCACCTTCATGCTGATGGGAGCAGAGATTGGCTTCATTGTGTTTTGGCGCACTGGGCTGGCGCCGTAGGGTCAATTTTTGAGGGGTGCAAGTAGGAGAGGAACCGAATGGAAGGAACTCAGTTTCTTGTATGGATCTTTTTATTGTTCTTTGCAGCATTTGTGTACAAAGGAATTCACAATCAAACAGCACGAATTGCTTTTCCTGCTGTTCGTAGCACATGGGAGAACTTTGAGCCTTCTGGAGCATTCTTTCCCGGTGAAGATGTAACAGTACCTAATTATGATTTATTGCGAGACACACTCAAAGGGTTTCCTGAACCACGCCAACCAGTGGGTCCCAATGCACAAGAGTGTTATTCTAAAGACTATACTCGCAAGTTTGAGAAGGCTGCAAGTTATGGCCAAGAAACCAATAACTATAAGAGAGCCTATCCTGACTCTTGTAGTGCCCCCAACCACGACCTAATCTTCAATTTCTACCAGCCACTCCAGTGTTAGGCTGGTGGTGGAGGCATTGCTGGCGCGTGTTTCCACTCTTTCTGATGCACCCACTTCGTAACAATCCACTTGTTGCCCCCTTTCACAGGATGTGCCTTGTGCTTTGACTTCAGTAAGAGTTGTTCGTTATTATCGGTTGACCAGAACAGGATTGCCTTTCCTTGCTTTGGCTTTATTTTAAGGCCGACCTCGAGGAATTCTGTTTCACCGCCTTCATAGTCGTCATTCAGATACATTAAAAGCGTTGCTCTGCGTTGTCCAGCATAGTTATTAATTCTGTCACAGTATTCCTTATCGTTATACACACAAGGATCATAGTGTTCGTCGAACTTTCCACCCTCATCGTACTTGACGACTTGACTCATCTCTTGATGATTAATTGGAATGCCTGTTTTTGCGGATGCAATCTGGGCAAGTTTTGCAAAAATGGGGTCGGCTTCATCGGGCAACCATGCTTGAACACTCGTACGATAAGTTGTATTGACTTCAGTATCATTTCCTGATCCGTACGATAGTACATCGCTTGGTTTCATTCCGTGCTTGACTGCGGCATCCATGATTCTTTCACACTCTTGTTTCGTAAGTAAGTAGGGATATTCCTCAATTGTGTAGTCTCCAAACGTGTGTTTAATCACTGTGTTTGATGATGGTCTGTTTAAAATCAAATAAGTCGCCGTTGCAACGAGGACGATAATGAGCCCAATAATAAGATGCTTGGAATATGGTTTGATTTTCTGGAATACAGCGTCCATGTCTACTCATAGGGTAGTTTGAAAAAGTCGGTTAAAAACGCCTTGTAAAATTGGCTAGGGAAGGTTTGGTTTTGGATAGTAGAATGTTTTCACTTTGTAAAGGTTCTCATCTTCCAATTCCAGAGGAATGTTGGCTCCTGCAATTCGATGGCGGGTGTCATGGAAATCCTGGAGTCGCATCTGGTGGAGCTGTCTTGTGGGCACCAGGATCGCCTCGTAAGAAAGTTGTTGAAGTTGGAGAATGGATTCCTCACGGAACCAACAATATTGCGGAATACACAGGTCTTTGCATTGGCCTAGAAGTGGCTATTCAATACGGAGTGAAAACACTGTGTATTGAAGGTGACAGTAATCTAGTTGTGAATCAAATGCTGCGTAAATGGAAAGTGAATCATCCAGGACTAAAACCACTGTTTGAGAAAGCGCAGGATCTACTGCAATTGTTCGAGTCGGTTGGAATTCGGCATGTGTATCGGCAATTCAATGCAGATGCAGATGCCATTACAAATGAGGTCATTTGGAGGAGAGGGTCGTATAAGAATGTATTTCAACAGCCTTTCACGAATTAAGGCCGTGTACGAGATGGCGATGGAGTTCGAGATCTTGATGGCGTGACAGTCCGAGATTTGCTTTGAGAAATTGTACCAGTTTGAGACGATGTACGCGAACGAGTCCCTGATTGTGAAGGTGTGCGCGTTTTTGTAAGTGAAATTGTTGGTGTATTAGAGGGTGTTCGAGTAACTGTTCCAGATCTACTTTTTGTCTGTGTACCTGTTGGAGTTCTAGATCGTGTTGGTGTTGGAGACCGAGATGCAGTTTTTGTTGTAGATGTTGTACTTGAAGGAGTAGGTGTCCCTGTTGCAGACGAACCAAGTGTAGACGTAGGAGTTTGCGTAGGAGTTTGGGTGTTGGATGGTGTAACAGAGGATGTCCGTGATTGTGAAGGCGTTCGCGTGCGAGTTCCAGAACCAGTTGCTGTTCTAGATTTTGTCTGTGTTTGAGAAGGTGTTTTGGTAGTGGATGTTGTACTAGATGGCGTTGCTGTTCCACTTGCAGATGATCCAAAGGTGGCAGTGGTGCTTGTTGTACCACTTTTCGTTTGACTCGGCGTTCCTGACAGTGTTCCAGATCGAGACGGTGTACCAGAAAGTGACGCTGTGCGACTTGGTGTTTGTGTGGGAGTTCGTGATCTCGACGCTGTAACTGTAGGTGTCCTTGAAGGTGTTATCGTCCTTGACGGCGTTTGTGTGGTCGTTGTGCTCTGTGTCTGTGTTTTTGTGTTTGATGGCGTTGATGATGATGTTAAGGATGCAGTCGAAGAAGATGTGGGCGAAGGCGTCTGCGAGGAGGTTTTGGTTGGAGTCTGAGATGGAGTCTTGGTTGGACTTGAAGTAGGTGTTTGTGTTGTAGTGGATGTTCCTGAAAGTGTTGGGGTCTGTGTTGGCGTCCCTGATGGTGTTTGTGTAGAGGTTGGAGTTTGAGATGCAGTCAAGGTTGAACTATCAGATGGGGAGACAGAACTTGACTGTGACCCACTAGAACTGATTGACGACGTTGTACTTTGTGTGGGAGACGATGAATCTGAAAATACTGGAGACTGTGTTGCGCTGACGCTCGGTGATGAAGAAACGGATGCCAGCGATGCGGAAGCTTCGGATGAAACAGAGGGAGAACTGCTTGCGGAGATGGATGCGAGCGATGCGGAGGGCTCTGAACTCTGAGAAATAGTTGGTTCTGGACTGGGAGTAGGAGAGGCTAGAGCAGAAGGACTTGCTGACATGGTTGCAATAGATGCTGAAGGTTCCGCAGATTGAGAGAGGCTCGTTGTAGAGGTTGTCGACTCTGTACTTGTTGGTTCGGTAGTTAGAGTTGGAGTTGAATATGCTGTTTGAGTACCAATCTCTGAAGGTGAATTTGATACTGATGGAGATATCGTGCCAGATCGTGATGTTGAGATAGACCGTGATGCAGTAGAGGACGCTGTATCAGATTTCGTTTGCGTTGTTGTTTTTGTTACACTTGAGGAAGATGTTTCAGTCCTAGATGCAGTAGTTGTCCTTGAAACGGAAGGAGAACCGGTTCCAGTGCGCGAGACAGTGGATGTTTTAGTTTTTGCGGGACTTTCAGATGCAGTAGAAGAAGACGAACTGCTAGAAGAAGAAGTTTCACTTGGAGAGAAAGAACTTGACATAGAAGAACTTGAACTGGCTGAGGATGAAGGAGATGGTGCAGATGTCTCGGTATGGGTTGGTGAGAGAGAGAATGTTGATGTGGATGATAAAGTTGGTGTCTCTGTAAGGACAAGTGTACTTGTTGGCGAATACGTTGGAACGCCCGTGAAAGTGGAAGAGGCTGTCTGAGATCTGGATTGGCTAGTGGATCGCGTATGCGTGTTCGAAGCGGTGGTTGTTTTCGATGTAGATAGGGATCCTGACTCTGTAGATGAAACACTTGATGTTTTAGAGTTTGTGATAGACACTGTTGATGTCGTTGTCCCTGTTGGAGTTCTCGTTTGAACCATGGATTTGCTCGAAGTTGGACTTGCAGAATTAGATCGAGAGGCACGAGAGGATGCACTCGTTGTCTTGGAATTCATGGAAGTAGTTGTAGATGTTGCAGACGGTGAAGGTGTAAGTGTAAGATCTGGGGTTGGACTCAATGTTGACACTTTGGATGTCGACGGAGTTGAACTTGAGGATCGTGATGCACGAAAGGAAAACGAAATTGATGCAGATGCAGTCGAAGAGGGTGAAATTCTTGAGGAAGAAGTAGTTGTCTTTGAGACAGTTCCAGATGCAGTGATGGTTGATGTGGACGATGCGCTGGGACTTCCTTGGCGAACTGTAGTAGTCTGTGTACTCGATGACGTCGGCGATTTTGTAAGGGGTTGACCCTTCGTGGCAGTTGAAGAAGAGGTAGAACTCTTTGACCTGAGAGCTGTTCCACTTGCACTTGTTGTAGAAATTGACGTTGCACTCCTTGTCGAACTTGCTGTTGGAGATAGGCTTTGTCTTATTGTGTAAGAGGATGACGATGTAGAACTTGATGATCTTGTACTAAGACTACTCCAAGAAGATGTTGCAGTCGTTGTATCAGTCGTCGTAATACGTGGTGACCAAGATCTCCTTGCGGTTGATGTGGAAGACCTTGTTGGATGCATTGTGATCGACGAGGTTGTCGTGGAGGAAGCAGAGCGTGTCCTTTGTGAGGACGCAGACTGAGTAGGAGTTGTCGATGCAGACCGTGTTGGTGGAAGAGAACGAGTCGTTGTAGCAGTGGAAGTTGTTGAACGAGACCGAATGGACGATGCAGAAGCTGTTTTACTGAAAAGGCTCGATCGTGTGCTTGTTAGAGACGCAGTTGCAGTACGTGTTGGCAATGCAGTCCAAGTGGGCAACGAAGTGCGGGTGCTCGACGAGGACGGTACTGGAGACCATGTTGCAAATCCTGTTGGAAATGCAGTGCGGGTAGTAGTGGCAGTTCGAGTTGCTGTCATAGTTTGTAGTGCACTTCGTGTGGCAGTTGCAGTACGTGTTGATGTTTTGGATGCAGTGGCTGTCATACTTGGTAAAGCACCTGTATCCAAAAGGCTGCGAGAGTTTGTTTCGCCTATTACACAAAAAAACGCGAGGCAGACGAGTAGACCTCGTATGGCCATCCTCTAGCTGGGCTGCTCGTTTTCAGTTTAGACATCGTCCATAATAGAACATTCAGCAGCCTTTCGCTTCCGTGTAGACTCTGGAACAACAAACAATCCTTGCTTAGCTTTTTCCACGTCCTGCCAGAAAGATTGAATCGCTGGTTGTACAGACTGAAACCATTGGAGCGAACGTTCAACTGTCTTCAAGTGTGTCTTGACACAAACCCATGGAATTGTTTCTGCAATGATTTCGGTCTCTGCAAGGGTCGGTTGCCAGTCTGGTTGATCCAAGGGCTGGTATTCATATCGAATCGGAATTTCAGTTTCTTTATTCACAACTAGAAAGATTACACCTCTGCGAAGAGATGGATCCGTCGGCTCTACGAAAGGCTTCTCTCCAACCATGGATGCAAACTGCACTTCAAAGTAATCACAGAGGGGTGCATCTGCAACCTCCATTTGAATCTGCATTTGCATATAGTAGTCTTCTGGAATTTCAGTTGTAATAGGGCGAGAAATAGGTGCCTTGAATTCAACGAGGCGACCTTTCCGTACGCCCTCTGTGACAAGGCCATCAGGACTGGCTGCAAGGTGATTCTGATCATTGTGAACAAGGCGACCAAGATCTGACACAACTGAATTTGTAAGTGTTTGATACAGCATCTTAATAACCGGCTCAAAGCGAATTCCCCAGTCAAATGGGCGCATCGAATGAGAATAGCATGCAAGTCGCTGGGAGTGCTCTGTACATTCTGGCGGCTTTGCCTTCTCCATTACAAGTTGTGCGCGTGTTCGAGGCGATTTGAAGAGCGTTCCAAATTGACTCGCTGTTAAGACAAGTTGCCCTTGCTTGTACCAATCGGCTGTCCTCTGCGCGGTGGAAGCCTGTGATAGGAGTCTGGCCACAAGTGCGCCAGCTCCTGGATCAGGATCTTGCCGCTTCACCCTTACTTCTTGCACAAGCATACGAAAGTCTTCTTGTGCTGCCAATAGTGTATCTACTGCTGCCTCAAGGATTTGAAAGTTCGATTCAGTGTAGAATTCACGCGCATGATCCAATGCGGCTTTACATTCGTCTCGAACTGTCTCAGGAGCAGTTTGCATCAGTTCTATTGCATTCATAAAGGCGGTTTGAAATTCGCCTTGATCAATGCTCATCCCAATTTTATGGCGGTTTCCCTATAGTGGCATACTTTGAAGAAGTTTAGGCATCATCGTCTTCGCGCTTCTTTTTCATTGTAACTCCTGCGCGCCGTTCACTGAATTGGAACTGTACTTTCCCATCTGCTTGCGTGTGAAAAGTAAGGCCTTTAATTTCAAGTATCTTTTGCTGTTGCTGATCGTAGATAACTGTTGTTTTACTATTCAAAAATTTCTTATCAAGTGCCTTCGTCAGCAGTGAAAAAAGTGCTGCTTGATCCTTTTCAGACAGGCTGAATCGTTCAGTCTCTTGCTTCGTGAAAAGCCGAAGACGATTCAGACGCAGTCCGCGCTCAAGGCGGTGCCATGGTCTGGTAAATGCATCCTCCGTTTTATTATCCAGAAACTTCAAAAATGCCGTTGTTTGCTCCGTCGCTGCTGCGACGAAATTTCCACTGGCATCCGAGGGCGGTGGAGATGGGGATTTTCTGTGGGTCTTTGTACGACCACTCATTTGCTATAGATTCTACGCGTTCCCCCTTTAGGGTGTGTTACTCTACCAGGAGTCGCTCCATCACGGACGCAACTGTGTGCTGACCACCTAGTGAATCCTTAGCGGCTGGCGCAGTAAATCCAAGACATTCCTTTGTTGTACCCGCTTGACAAGGATAAAGGATTGTTCTCCAACACAATGCATCCCCATCTACTTCACGGAAACTTACCTGTTCATGGACTGGATTATTTGCTGGGTCAACTTGAATCCAGAGAGTTGAACCGACGGCCTGCACTGACAGGATTGGCATGTCTTGAGACTCAAGCATCTTTCTCATGCGTGCCTCAACGGCTGCCATGGTTCCTTGTTCTCGTAGAATCTTGCCCTGTCCGTCTAGCAAGAGGTGAACTTCATACAAATCAATTGCACCCAGAATTCCACCCTGAAAGTTTCGAGGGGGGCTGAAGGCATAGACTATACATTCTTTCCAAGATGGTGCCATTCCTGAAGGGAGACAAGGCGTGTGTTCTTTAACCGATCAAAAGAATCGTTGTATAGTCTAGGACATGGAAGGAATTCGGATTGCCCCAGCACCTCCACTCGTTTTAAATGAGTTTAGCGCACGCAGCTTACGAGAGCAACCGACTCGAGATGTTATGAACGCTAGAACATACAGCCATTGGAATGCAGATGAACCCCAGTATGTTGGTGGCCGCCCGAAGAATCAAAATGGTGCGCCGTTTTATGACATGGCGCCACTCAATAGTCGCAATCAGGATCGTACACAGTTCATGCAGGCACAACCTTTCGTTGTGGATGCACCACCATTTCAGGACAATCCTTATTTTGCAAAGTATGATATTACAAGTGATCCTCGAAATATCACACGCGAACTTCGCAGTGCAGTAACTGAAAACGATGCAGAGAGAGGTGTGGACGAGAGCCGACGCATGTTTGCCCGTGGCTTTGACTCGCGATATGTGCCGACCACAAAACAGGATGAGGATTTGCAGAAAGCCCTGAATAATGACACTTTTTTGAGGCCTACAATGAACAATATGCAACAGGACTATCGTAGGATTGCTCCAAAGCGTTAGGACTAGAAGAAATCAATTACAATTTCAGCCTCATGTTTATGTAAACACTTGGCCGAACTTGGGATCTTTTCCGTACGACGACGGCGAGATTTGGCCGAAGCAGTTGAAGGGGTCGATACTGCTGTTGTTGATGATGCAACCGTTGATACTGAAGACTGTGTACCTGACACACTCGAGCGTGACTGTTTCTCATCTCGAAGAATGTCTTGATAATTTGCGCGAATGAAGGAAAAGATTTCCTTTTCAAGTGCCCAGCGAAAGAAGTTAAGTTGACCCACTGTTGTAATAAATGCCTCCGAGGTTCCACATTGGAACTTGATTCGCTCGCGGCGGCAAAATGGGTCAAAGAGTCGCTTACTAAACGCTTTGAGTTGGGACTTGTAATTCAGGTACACACTGAACTCCTGACCATTGAGCATATAAGAAACGTTGTGCTTCTTTGCATAGTTTGTTACAAACCAATCCATCACACGCAGACTAATGTCTCCTTGTCCTTGTAAGAGCCCAATTACAGTGGGCATATCTTCGCGTTGATTGTAAAAGCGTTGAAGTGAACGAATTAAAAGTTCACGGCGGCACGGAATCTTACGAACCGTGGACATTTCCATATCGACATCTACCATTTCTGAGCCTGAGAGACGCATACAAGAAGTGTTTAGATGGCTATTTACATTTTCGTTACAGAAAGTAAGAGATGAGCGCCCCCGGTGGTTTTGATGCTGGTGCGAGTTTACTTCCTGATAATCCCAGTGCACAGATTGCAACTTTGCGAGGCGGAGGCGAAGGAGCAGAGGATCTTCAGAAGGAGACTGCAAATGCCGTGTCGATGTTGGCTATCACGGATGAAGAGGAAAAGAAGAAATTTGCACAGGAATATCCCCAATGTCGCAAAGATTCAAACCTTTTGCTAACAGATGGTTGCAGTACTGTGCGAAAGTATTTGGCCATGAAGATGTTCAATGTACTTGTTGAGCGTACTGCAACGGCTCCTGAGAAGATTGATGCTGCGCGGGCAAAGGACTATCGTGGAGACTGTAAAGAGGGCATCTTGACCTTCCAGTATCACATTGAGAAGAAGTTGATGTTTACGGACTATCAAAAGGAAGATGAATTCTATCGTATTTATGGTCCTGATCCAGTGAGTATCTACTTGAAGTTCCAAGAGGCAAACCCTGGCGGCTTGAAAAGTGGCATGAATGTTGTGGATACCAGCGGATCACCACCACCAGTTGTTGCTGCCGAGCCCCCTAAGAATACTGTAAAAGTTGCTGCAGTTGAAACTGCTGCAAAAGAGAACGAAGGAAGTTTAAATAAAGATAGTACGAGTCAACTGATTCCAGTCGGATCCGCTGCAAAAGAGAACGAAGGAAGTTTGAATGCACAAAGCAAGAGTGAATTAATTCCAGTTGAAGCTGAAACTGGGCAATATAAGACAGATGTTCAAAAGAGGGTTAATGAAGTTTTAGCAGCAAAAAAGGCAGCCGCAGCCGCACCCGCAGCCACGGCAGCAGAGCAGCCTGAGCAAAAGCCGAAGCCATCCGCTGGTAAACAGAGAGCAAAACGTGTTCTTGCAGAAAAGCAGGTAGCCGCGGCAGAACAAGCAGCACCGCCAACGCAACCAACACCACCAGCAACAGGTGGAAACAAGCGCACTCGCCGTAAGATTCGTAACTAAACTGTTAGTTTGAATTCTAGTACTTTGTAAAACAGACTACTAGAATTGAGTTGGTGACAACTTAGAACAAACGACTGGCCGAACGGCATGTCACATCCATTAAGAACATAACACCAAGACCAGTCATGATAAAGAGCAGCACCTCTCTCTGTGCAATATCTGGATTTACATGATTCTTATCATCGAGTTTTGCAAGAATTACATCCATCTTTTTGAGTAACTCTTGTGCTTGTTCTGGACTAATAGATGTAGTAGACGCTGGAGAGGGAGAGGGTGATGGAGATCCGAAAGCGGGTGAAGGAGAGGGGGCTCCTGGCGCAGTCACACTTGCCAACTTGTCAAAGAACTGAGATTGGCCGCCAGGTAGACAACTATTTCTCCATTGAAGAGTGCGTTCAGGAGGAGGCAATTCAATAGGCGCATACTGTCCAAGTTCAGGTGACAGCAGGCTATAGGCCTCTTCTGGAAATTCACTCCGTTGTCTTTGTTTTACTTGTTGCCATGCAACAGCATCTTGCAAAGCTTTGCTCTCCATTGTAAAATTATCATCATTTCCAATTATATCTGTATAAGGGGCTGCTACACTCGAGAATCCCTCTTTGGTCTTCTTTTTCGTCGTTGTGGGCAAGGGTGATCCAGCGTCATCGGAAGGACTTGCACCAAAATAAGATGGGGAAGTCTTACCCTTCACGGATCTGCGAGCATTCTGAAGAATGACATCAAGGTCGCATGTCTCCCCCACAAAGGGCTCTTTTGTGCCCCAATCTTGATCGACCGGTTCGTGTTCTTTCAAACCGGTCTTTGCATTCACAACAGGTACTTCCTCCATTCGTTTCAAACTAGGGCGGTCGGGGTCAGGATTGCTTTGCCCAGAGATGCTAAATTCACTTTCAATATATGTCTTGGCGGGACCCCGACAACGACGAGCCTTCTTGCGCTCTTGTCTTCTTGCTTCTAGAGAGGCACGGTTGTCTCCACAACCTGCGCTAGGGGGTTTTGTCATAGTTTGAAAAGCATCTTCCAACGAGCACATTTCCATAGTGCTCGTCGCACTCCTATCTTCTCCAGTAGGTTTTTGCTTCTGGACTTTGCGTCTCCCAACAAGAATAGGAGTCCAATGGGTGGCGGTCAAAGTGTACCAAGCCTCCAAGATTGGGTTGGACAAACCCAGCGTCAGGCTTTAACAAAATCAATGGCGCAAGTTCCAAAGCCAACTGTCACGAACATTCCTCGTGATTATGTATCAGTTGTACTCTATGCATACGGAAATCCAAAAGGTGTACTTGAATACTTGAAGGATATTCAAACACGGTATTTCTCAGAGGATTGCAAGTTTCGCTGGAGTTGGTCTGAAGAGAGGCCTAATACCCCATTGAAAGAGTTGCTCGCAGTGACACCTCCAGTTACGAATTCCAATGAAGCCAATGATGCATATAAGAGAGTTGTTGAAGCTGTACAGAAAGAACCTGAAAAATACAAGTCAATTGTTGAAGATATGAGGGCTCGATATTTCGATCCTCGATTTGGTTGCCTCAATGCAACTGCGAAACAACAAGATTTCAGACCAGTATTTAGATAATGCAACCGTACATGGGCGGCGCTCCCCCAAGTTCGGCTGTAGCAGATATTCAAAAAGCGGCCACAGGTGGCCTGTTCTTTATCTTTCTCCTTGTGATTGTATTCCCTCATGTCATACCGCCACAACTGACGGCAATCGCCGAAACTCGACTAGGTCAAGCAGGGTTCGTCCTTGGTATATTCGTGATCACCTATTTCATTGGTCCACTCGCAGGACTCTTTGCTGCCCTCGTGTTCCTGTTTGTTTGGAGCCTCAGTGGGATGCCTGTGACAAAGCCAGCGGCGAACCCCGAGGTTCAGCCACCAGTTGAGGAAGGATTTCAAACCTATCGCCCTGCTGTTGTGATTGAGAGTGGAATGAAGGGAGGGATAGTTCCAAATAAGCATAAATGGTTTGTTGAGAAAGTTCTTGATGAGCGCCCTTTTATCATAACTGAAAAGAGTGT
>JACCDG010378827.1_pt1 | contig 20484 bp, 19 predicted proteins | sample 7442471 | NCBI WGS metagenome assembly JACCDG01 (sample SAMN15323444, study PRJNA562643) | freshwater metagenome | isolation source: river surface water | place: USA:Blue River Watershed | collected 2017-08-17 | reverse complement strand
TACCTGCGCTTATTGTCAATACTGCAACTAATGTAATCGGAATCGGTAATGATGGTTCTCAGATAGATGATGAAGTCTTGCGTGTGTCAGGTCGTATTCGCGCAACTGGATTCGATATTGACGCAGCTGCTGATTTGGCAGAAAAATTTGAAGCAGTAGAAGCAGTAGATGCGGGAACTATCGTTGCTTTCAGTACAACAACTACACAATGGTCTGTGAACGGAACTTCAACGGATGATATTTATACGATGAGTACAGTACGTAAAGCTCAGAATGCTTATGAAGCGGTGGGTGTGGTCTCAACTAACCCAGGAATTATTCTAGGAAAAAATGTTAAAAATGGGGTGCCCGTTGCTTTTCAAGGACGTATACCTGTTAAGGTGACAACAGAAAACGGCGAAGTGAAACAGGGTGATTACCTAACAGTATCCTTAACTCAACGTGGTTATGCAATGAAGTTAACAGGGGAAGGCCGCTCAATTGGTCGCGCATTATCAGATTATTCGCATGGTAGAGATAAAGTTCTAATGCTTGTAGAAAATAGTTTCCAGAAGCTAGATATTACAGGGAAAAATGCAACCACTACAGGTATGCTTACTACAGGGAATATAGACCTCAACGCCAATGGTGTAGCTATTATCAATGTTAAATCAATTGCTTCCGCTAACGGAACATGGTCGATAGATGAGAATGGTCGTATTGTTGCTAAAGTTCTATGTCTTGAAGACCTTTGTATTGATAAGAGCACTCTAACAAATATTCTTAATATTTCAGGACAACAAGGAATTAACTTGGGAACAACGACAGCCGCGATTCAGGAAGTAATTACGAGTACCACTACTCCTTCGACAGAGGTCGGCACAAGTTCATTAGAGGTGACTGAATCTGCTGAAGACGTAAATAACACCAATAACGAAGGTGCCACAAGTGCAAACCAAGAACCAACACAAAGTACTGAATCTGCGCCCGGCATAGAGCCCAATAACTCGACAGATCAATCAAATTCTATACCAGGGGAGACAGAGCCAGTGAGTCAACTAGACTCTCAGCTTTAGGTGGTTATCCTTAAGTTGAATACAACATTGTCAGTGTTGTTGTGAGTGGTATACTTTACTAAAGTAGTGTTTTTCAATAAAGAATGAGTAATAAAGAAGTGTTTGTTAATAGAATAATTGAAAAAGTAAGTAAGTGGGGTCAAGTAAATAGCCGCCTCGTCCTTTTAATGATGTTGATTTTTTTCTTACTTAGTTCTGTTCTGCTGTTTATCTGCATACTTAATTTTAGGACACATGAAGAAAGTTATAGTAGGTTTCCATTCGTATCGAAGCGTGTTTTTCTAAATAATCCAAACGATATTATTATTAATTTCGTTCCTTTAAGAAAAGCTCTTCGATCTTATGTTGATGCTGAGAATGGCAAAGTTGGTGTCTATTTTGAATATCTCCCGTCTGGTGTTTCTATCGGCGTCAATGCGACCGAGGAGGTGCGTTTAGCGAGTCTTTCAAAAGTCCCTCTTGCGATGTCTATCCTTAAAAAAGTTGAGAATGGTGAAATTAAATTGTCTGATACGTTGCACTTAAAAGAAGAGCACTTAGATAACAGGTTTGGAGAGTTTTGGAAAAAAGGTGTAGGAACCCCTGTTACCATAGAAGAACTTATTAAGGCAAGTCTCCAACAATCAGACAATACTGCATACCAGACTTTATACGCTATTCTTTCGGATAGAGAAGTGATGGAGGTATTTGATAATATCGAGATTGAAATGACATCTTCTTCTACACCAATTGTCTCACCAAAGTCATTCTCATCAATTTTTAGAAGTCTGTATTTAGCTTCATTTTTAATGGAGGAAAAGTCGAATTATTTACTAGATATTTTAACAAAAACAGATTTTCACGATAAAATTCCAGCCGGAGTTCCTTCTGGTATATTGGTCGCTCACAAGATAGGGGTTTTTGATAGAGTGGATACCTTAGACAAGGTTTATACAGATTGTGGCATAGTCTACGAACCACTTCGTCCTTACATACTATGCATCTTTGTTCAGGATTCTGAGGATAAAGCTATTAAGCATATGTCGCTAATATCAAAGATGGTGTATGGTTATGTTAATTTAACAGAAAGTAGAAAACAATAATTATTAAAAGTGTGGATTGCAAATCAAGTCTTTTTAATGTATAATATCTAAATTATGGTAGTACGAATGAGACATACACGTGCGCATACAGCTAATAGACGTAGCCATCACGCCCTAAAGGCTGTTAATTTGGTTGCATGTAAAAACTGTTCCGCACTCAACACACCGCACACAGTCTGTAGCGCATGTGGTTTTTATAAAGGTAAAAAGGTGGTAGCTGTTAAAGCTAAAGCCCAAAAAGCCTAGATTTATAATCTTTATTAGCTCTTTTAACAAATTCTGTTCCTTACACAACTCCTTAAGTTATGAGTACCAGGCATATAGCTAGAACACTTGCTTTGCAAACTCTTTTCGAGCTTGATATGCAAGAGAATCTATCCGCAGACCAAGCTACATTTACTAAGATTTTGGATAGAAATAAAGAAGAATTTGGTGAAGGGGTAAAAGATATGTCTTTTGCGAAGGGTATTTTAAATAGCGCAATTTCGAGACGTATCACCATTGACGATATAATAACGCGTGCTGCACCTGACTGGCCTCTCGATAAAATTGGAACTATTGATCGTAATGTTTTGAGAATAGGATTATCAGAGTTGCTGTTTGGCGATAGGACTCAGGTTCCTCCAAAGGTTGCAATTGATGAAGCTATTGAATTAGCTAAAGCCTACGGGGGAGAGACTTCGGGGCGTTTTGTTAATGGTGTACTCGGTGCTATTTATAAAGAAATGGGCGAACCAGAGAAAGCTCAGGTTACAAAACCAAAGACTGAAGCAGTTGACGCTTCAAAAAAAGAGGTATTGGTTGGCGCTGTGGTTTATTCAAACACTAATAATAAAAAGCATCTAGCACTAGTACATGATGTTTTTGGTTACTGGACTTTGCCTAAGGGGCACATCGAGAAAAATGAAACAGAGGAGGAAGGCCTGCTACGCGGTATTAAAAAAGAAATTGGCTTAGAAGTTACCATTGTAGAAAAGATCGGGGAAAATCAATACATTGCTAATAAGCCTGAAATAGGTAAAGTTATTAAGCATGTAAGCTACTTTCTTGCTATATCACCTTCTGTAGAATTGGTTTTAGAAAATAAAGGTGGTCTAGATGAGGCTAGGTGGTTCTCAGTAGAGGATGTTTCTACTCTCCGTATGTATGATGATATTAAACCATTAATTCAAAAAGCGCTTATAAAGATTAGTGCGTAGCCATTAATTCAGACCATGACTATATACGAATTTAAAGAATGTAACAACTTGCCATTTGAGAATGACTTACTATTAGAACAGGCATTTATTCATAGAAGCTTCATAAATGAGAATCCTCGCTCCACTCTTGCTCACAATGAACGTTTAGAGTTTTTGGGAGATGCGGTTCTTGAGCTGGTTGTTACAGAGTATCTTTACGCTAAATATCCGCACCAAAATGAGGGTGATTTGACTGCTTATAGATCGGCACTAGTTAATGCAGTAACCCTTGGGGAAGTGGCAACTAGTCTCGGCTTTAATGATATGATACGACTCTCTAAAGGAGAAGCAAAGGATGTGCACAGGGCTCGTTCCTCTATATTAGCGGATGCATACGAGGCCGTGATTGGTGCAATTTATTTGGACCTCGATTATAAGACTGCTAGTACTTTTATTGCTAGAACGCTTTTGATTAAGACAGAGGAAATAATACGTAAGGGTCTCCATAAGGATGCAAAAAGCTTTGTACAAGAAAAATCACAAGAATTATATAGCCTCACCCCCACGTATAGAGTGTTAATGGAGGAGGGTCCAGATCATGATAAGTTGTTTAATGTAGCTATTTTTTTTGGAGAAGAAAAAATTGCAGACGGAAAAGGAAAAAGTAAACAAGAGGCCGAGACATGTGCTGCCAGGAACGCTCTTATAGCTAAAGGGTGGGTATCAGCTTCATAAAAGAATTTGAACATGAGGCTTGATCAGCTTTTAGTATATAAGGGATGCTGTAGCACAAGACAGGAGGCTCAGGAAGCTATTGCGAGGGGTGCCGTTTTTGTTAACGGTGTTCTTATAACAAAACAAAGCAAAGATTTCACTGAAAACGCTGATGTCTATTTAGCCTGGTCAAGAAAATATGTCTCACGTGGCGGTGACAAACTTGCCGGCATCTTTTCTACTTTATTTGGATCAGAAAACAATATCGAAAAGTTCTTGCAGGATAAGCGTGCGCTTGATATAGGTTCATCAACAGGTGGTTTTACTGATTTTCTTTTACAACATAAGATAAATACTGTCACTTGTGTTGATGTCGGAACTGATCAGTTACACCCGAAGATAAGACAAAATAATAAAGTAAGCGTTTATGAGAATACAGATATTAGAGACTTTAATAATCAGAAAACCTACGACATAGTGGTAGCAGATCTCTCCTTTATTCCGCTTAAACTGGTTATCAGTACACTGCTTTCTTTCGGTAAAGAGACGTCTCTTTTTCTTCTCCTTATAAAGCCTCAGTTTGAGGTTGGGAAAGGTAATACCAAGAAAGGTGTTGTGAAAAACATGCTTTTAGTGGGGGATCTTTTGGATGAATATAGACAAATAATTACTTGCTCTCAAGGTAAAAATATTAGAATTGAGCCATGTGTGATTCAAGGAGGGGACGGTAATCAGGAATATTTTATTACTTTTAACCTATGAACTATGTATCTCAAAGTAAAATACCTTACATTTTATGTAAGGTATTTTACTTCTCCTAATTAATTAGAAAGAACGACGAGGTCGATCTTCACGAGGAGCTAGTGGGCGCGCAATATTAACAGTAAGACGACGTCCCTGGAAATCCTGATCATGGAACATAGAGATAGCTTTTTCAGCCTCAGCCTCTGATGACATTTCCACGAAACCGAATCCCTTTGAACGATTGGTCATTTTGTCGATAATAATTTGTGCTGAAACTACTGTTCCAGCTGCTGCGAAATGGTTCTTTAGATCATCATTTGTTGATGAGTAAGGAATTCCACCCACGTAAAGTTTTGTATTCATTTACTTGTTGACTAACTTGGTAACCATAAGCGACACGTGCACAGAGGAGTATGAATATACACAATGTAAAACGTGAGATTGCTTACTTCTTTTAACTATACCACATATTCATTTAAAAGTCGACCTATTTTTAAATATAGTCAATAAATGGCCTTATTTATAGAGATCCGAGGTTAAGCGTCTGAGTAATCCCCAGTTCTTTGACGAATTCAGGCACATGCGAGACCACAATGACAGGCCCCTCATAATCATGAATTGCCTTGGCGATAATAGGTATATGTCTGAAATTAATATGGTTAGTTGGTTCGTCTAAAATAAGGAGTCCGGGTTGTTGTAATCTAAGGTAAGCAAACATGAGTAACCCTTTTTGCCCCTCAGACAGGAGCCCAATCTTTGAAGCCAGCTGCTGACCACCTAGAAGCATGCTTGCGGCAACACTGCGAAGCAGTTGATCATCTAGTCGCTTAAAAATTTTAGCTAACTCTTGATAAGGACTCTTTTCAAAGTCTAATGTAGAGAAATCTTGTCTGTAGTATCCGACATTAATCCCATCTTTAATTGTAACTCCTTTTTCTTTGCGGTTGGCTATTTTCTCTAACAGAGTTGTTTTGCCGATACCGTTAGGACCTGTAATATGGAGCTTGTCTCCCTTGCGTAGTTCAATCGAGACATTTCTCTTAACAGGTTTCCCGTCGTGAAGAACTTCAACCGATTCGAATGTAACTATTAAGCTTCCAATATCTTCTTGGCAGAGAATCTTAAATGGTTTGATTGTCCTATCTTCTTTTCTTACTTCAACTTTACTCTCTTCAAGCTCCTCAACTTCGTCTTTTAATTTTGCTGCAAGTTTACGCATTTTTCCTCCTTTCAAAGCAAAAAAATTAACTTTATCTTTATTGTCCTGAATTTCTTTTTCCAACTGAGCGTTCGCTCGTTCAGCGCGCTCAACTTGGCGTTTGATGTCCTCTACCACCTTAAAGTAATTGCCAACATACTGCTCTACTTTGTATTCTTGGGTATTAATATAAAGGACTCCATGCGTAAATGAGTTTAAGAATTGGGCATCATGGGAAATAACCAAAACAGTCTTTGGATAGGACTTCATGAACTCAGTAAGCATAAAAATTCCAGCCTTGTCTAGATTATTTGTCGGTTCATCTAATAGCAAGATGTCTGGGTCTTGAATAAGAGCTTGTGCTATTAGCAGGCGCCCTTTTTGGCCACCAGAAAGATGCTTAATTTCCTTGTCTAAGTCTACAGTTAGTTCAACTGTTTTAAAAATCGACAAAGCTCTCTTGTCGATATCATATATCTTGGTATCAAACGGCTCTTGTAAAAAATCTCTTACACTTAGGTGCCATTTGGTGTGCGGGATGAACTGCTTAGCAATTGCTATCCTCATACCTTGTCCTACAATAATACGACCTTCTTCTGGCTTCATTTCACCAGTTATTAGGGAAAATAGTGTTGATTTGCCTGCACCATTTGGGCCCATAAGAGTAAACTTAGAACCCTTACGTAAGACAAAAGTACTCTCCAAAAGAATAGGCTTGTTTTCAGAGTATTTAAAAGTAACTTCATCAAAGCGAAGAACTGCTTCTCCAGCTAATGGGTTTATTTTTTCTGCCATATGTAAATTAACTATAGGATTCTATCATATTTTGGCTGTTTCGTCACATTATATGATCAAGCGGGGGGCTAAAGCATTCAACAGCAATCAAAGAAGATACAATGGTATACTTTTTATATGTACAAATATATGATCGTCGGCCTAACCTTTCTTATACTAGGTTATGCTGGTTACTACTTTAATACTTCAGGAGGAGGTGACATGCTAACTAAGGCGATTACTCAGACTATTGAGGCTCAGGAAGGTGTTACGGTAGCGCAACTTTTTTCAGGTGAATATCTGTGCGCGGACAGAGATGGTTGTCAGTACCCAGTAAAAATAATTCTTTTAGACGATACTACTTTTGAACTTTTCTACACGCTGCCAGAAACAGATGAGGAAGTGCCTGTCGCTCAAGGGACTTGGGGAGTGGGGAGGGGCAACAAACTTATCCTACTCGTTGATAAACGCTTCTCTTTATCAACCGTTCCTAACTCAATTTATGGTGTAATCGACACAATAAAGATACGCGAGTTCTCTAAGAAGAATCAACTTTTTTCTTGGATGAACAATCCTATTTTTACTAGATCAGCTACTTATTCAACTAACACCCAAGAAGAATCGTCTAATTAGAAAAAACATTTTCAAATCATTACTTCAATTTTTAAACCAACTCCGAAGCAAGGTATCTAGTTTCTTGTGCCACTTTTTCATAAGCTCATTTCTTTCTACTATCTTTAGTAGAATCTTTTCAATATAAGAGCTTTCAAAGGAAAGAAGGATAATTCCTACTAATAGAATAAGTGTTCCATTTAAAATAGGAAGAATAAGCCCAAGAACACCAATAAGAATAAGACTAAATCCGAGAACAATAAGAAAAAATTTTTTAACGCGCGTCATTTATTTTACTTGTATGGCACGAGTATATCATTTTGTATCGCGAATTTATAAGAACATTCCTGTTTTGTGTCACAGTTGTATGTTACTCTGATTATTCCACTCGAATCTAGATATACAGTCTGTGGCTCCTTACGTCCAACATTTATTCCATTTGCAGCAGCTAGTTCTCCGCTATGAAGACCAAGAGCAAGCAAGAGGTAATAGACAGACTCCTTCGAATCAATCTTTTCCGACGCTATGAATACAGTGTCAGAAAGTGAGTCCTTATTAAGATCGGCGTTTAGGTATAAGTTAGTTGAAGCAAGTTGGGGGCTACTTGAGCCAATAGCAACAAATTCTCCGTCAACTAAGTACTTAAGTTCGACATGACTCATGGTCGATGTGGCGATCTGAGAAGGAGAAGGCTCTTCTCTTACCTGATTTGGGTTAGTAAATATTTTTCCTGGCACTCTGCATTGCTCGGGATAAGTAGGCAAAATTGGGTAGCCAGCATTGACACAGGAAGCAAATGAAGTAATGCTTCTATAATTTTCTTGAACACGTAAAAAGTAGACATAAGAACCTGCGCCAAGTATAAATATGATGAGAAGGTAGGGCAGACTACTTTTTATTTTTTTGATGAGTGCATAGAACATTTTTAATACTTGTATTGTAATATTATTTTTAACGTAGCAATAACTTTTTTGAGGATAACCCATGACTCGACGTTACTCTCCTCCTCTTTTAGATGTTTACATTCATTTCCTGGATAGCGATAGAAGAACATAGGTATAAGAACAAGGGTGAGGATCATTGCGAATGATAGTCCAAACATAATCGCAAAGGCTAAAGGACCCCATAACGCCGAAACAAAAGCAAGAGGAATCATTCCAACAACGGTAGTTACTGTAGTGAGAAATATCGGACGTAATCGTATAGCCGATGAGTCTACAATTACTTCTGATAATGTGGTACCTTCTCTTTCCTTTTCCTGCTCTAGTTTACGAAGGATTGAGTCGAGCAAAATGATTGCGTGATTAATAATAACTCCAGCTAGGGCGATAAGTCCGAGCATAGATGAGAACGACAAGGCTTGTCCTGTTATAGTCAGCCCGAATAGTACACCGATGAGAGAAAGAGGGATGGTGAGCAGTAGGTAGAGGGAGTAACGTATAGAGTTGAATTCCAACACCAAAATGGCAAGCATCCCTATCATCCCAGCTATTAATGCTAAGAACATCTCAGTAAAGGTTTTCTGAACATCCTCATTCTCGCCCCCGTACTTTATTTCGACTGAATCAGGAATTTCAAGAGAACTCTCTTTATTTTTAAATGCAGCTACAACTTCAAGGGCGGTAACTCCTTCTTCTAAGTTACTGGAGACGCGTGTGATACGCTTACCTTCCTCATGGCTTATACTCGCCCTACTCTCGCTTACTGAAATAGTGACAAGAGATCCAAGTAGTACGGAACCACTAGGTGTTGCAACCGGGAGCTGTTTAATAGCATCAATGTTGGTCTTAATTGTATCTTCTGGGTTGATAAAATTTGGGTTGAGGTCAACTTTTACAACAATATCTATGTCATCTTCCTGCTTCTTAATAGTCGAGGCTGTAACTCCTGAAACTGCCGCACGTAAAACTTGAGATACTGAAAGTGCACTTAGTCCTACTTGGGATGCTTTTGCTCTATCGATCTCTACTGTAAATTGAGTGCCGTTGTCGCCCAGAGATGTGACTACATCTCTTGTTCCTGGTATTTCTTTAAGAAGAGTTTCTGCTTTATCAGCTGCAAGTGAGAGTGCTTCTAAGTCATCTCCCTTAAAGGTTATGAGCACAGGCGCTCCACTTGGTGGGCCGTTATTACCTTGGTCGACTTTAATGATGGCGTCTTGTATTGGGGAGAGTTTTGATCTAAGTACATCGATGGTTTCGCTAGAGGTTAGCTTTCTTTCGTCTTTGAGTAAAACAGTAATGTTGGCTATTTTAGTATTAGAGCTTCCTCCGTCAGAAGAGAACACTGAGCCTGCTCCAACGGTCGTTACGAATGACTCTATATATGGCTCTTCATACAAGAGTTCTTCGACTTGTCTTACTACTAAGTCTGTAGAGAGAAGGGGTGTACCTTGCGGCTTTTCTACAGAAACAAACACAAAACTCTGGTCATCCTGTGGGAAAAATTGAACTTTTAACAACCCTGTTACAGGAAGGAGCAGTGACGCAATAAAAAGTATGGCCAATGTATTTAAGAATCGATCTTGTAATTTTCTGTTATGAAGAATCCTGCGAAGAAAATTTTTATACCACTCTTGGGCTTTGTGGAACCACTCTTCTTGTAATGCAGTGAATTTATTTTCTTTTGTTTCGTTTTTTGAAAGAAGGATAGCGAGTAATGGAACCATGCCGAGAGCAACCACAATAGACGCAATAAGAACGAAGATAATCGTAAATGGAATAGAAGAGATAAATTGCCCTGTAACACCAGAGAGGAAGAAAAGGGGAGCAAATACGGCGACAGTTGTCATTGTTCCTGCTATTAGTGGCCAGGCATATTCCTTAAGGGAAGCAATTGCAGCTCTTTCAGCATCACCATGAGTCTTTGTGCGCGTATGAATTGCCTCAGCAATTACAATACCAGAGTCGACCAAAATACCGATCGCAAGAATGAGAGAAAAGAGTGAGATAAAGTTGATGGTATTTCCAGAAACATAGAGTCCGATGAATGCGATAACAAACGAAAGTGGAATAGAAAGTCCCGCAACGAGTGACTCTCTCCATCCGATAGTGAGGAAGAGCATAATCATCACAAGAATGACCGTCTCAAAACCAACACGAGTGAGTTGTCGCAGATCCTTCTTTACCTCTTCTCCTGCATCAAAAGAAATAACAACATTTGATCCAACAAGAAGGGTTGTTTTTAGTTCCTCCAGCTTATCCTTAGCAGCTTTTCCTATAACGGTTATATCCCCACCAGATTTTTTATAAATATTAAGAGTGATAGCATTTTGAGAAGGCTCTCCTTCTACCGAGATGCGAGAGTATGTAGTAGGTGGCGCAAGACCATCCGCCACAAAGGCAATATCTCGCAAATAAACAATGCTTCCATTTGGTGTTGTAAGTGGAATATTCTCTACAAGAGAGCTATCTTCTAGAGAACCAGAAAACTTAATCGGATAATCAATATCAGCGACCGTAATATTTCCTATTGGGAGAGAAGCGTTTGCTCCCTGTATTGCTCCGATAACTTGATTAAGCGAGAGTCCGTAGCTACTTAGTCTATCTTTTCGCACTACAACTTGTACCTCTCTTTTACGAGTTCCTGTGATTTGTACATCCGATATTCCTTCTACTTTCTTGAGCTCACGTTTAATATCTTCACCTAAGACACGTAGAGATGCAGGACTCGCATCTTGAGAAACAGAGAGGATAAGAATTGGCTGTTCTGAAAAGTTAACCTTACTAACAATAGGGTCTGTTGCATCTTCTGGAAGTTCTCCTTTTACTTTATCTACCGCTTCTTTAAGAGTATCTATTGATTTATCGATATCAGCTGAGGCATCAAACTGTGCTGTTATAACAGACACACCTTCACGAGAAGAAGAGGTTACTTTATCGATATTTTCGGCATTAATAATTTCTTGTTCAAGTTTATTAGTGATAAGTTTTTCAACATCTTCTGCCGATGCTCCACGCAGCACTGTAGAGACAATTCCAATAGGAACAACAACCTCAGGTGCTGATTCTTTTGGAATAGCAAGGAGGGAATAAAGCCCCGCAAGTGAAAGGGCGAACATGAGGAGATACGTGAATACTTTTTTACGAAGGAAGAATAACCAGAGAGATAGCATATACGATAGGGTAATTATTCTTCAGATACAACGACTTCCATATCTGCTTTTAATCCTCGTGCGTCAACAACAATAGACTCGCTTCCATCTAATCCAGAGAGGATTTGAATTTGATCACCAAGAATAGCTCCTTCTTTTACAGGAAGAGCAATAAGTGTACTTGTTGTGCTTACAGTGAAAACATTCGCTCCTTGTGGAGTTAGTTTTAATGCTGAAAGAGGAATGAGAATCGGGGAGATGCCTAAAGACGGAGATGAAGCACCTTGTGTCTTAGTATTTTTAGCAACAGATACACGTACTGACTGGCCATTAATGAGTGTTGCCGCTACATCTTTTACACCAATACGGACTTCCATTTTCTTAGTGAGTGGATCAACCGCACTTGCGACACGAGTAACAACACCTTCAATTGTAGTATTGATCGTTGCTTTAGCGCCAACAGTAATTCTTTTTGCATCATCCTCATTTACAGAAGAAACAACTTCAAGTGCACCGTTATTAGATACAACAGCAATTTGAGTAAATGCTCCAACATAATCTCCTGTGTCTACAGAAAGCGAATTAATGGTACCTGTAATAGGACTGCGTATGATTGTCTTTTGATAACGAGAGAGTGCGCCATTGTACGCACCGAGAGCTTGTTTTACTTGGGCTTCTGCTGTTGCCAGTGTTCCTGCCGCTTCTGATGTTACAGACCCTGCAACCTGGCTCGCTGTAATGCTCGATGAAAGTGATGTCTTTGACCCTATAACACTAGAGAGTGATCCAAGAACTTGTTGCCTAGCTCCTTGGGTTGTTGATTTACCTGCTTCTAATGTTGTCTGAGAGAAACTAGCATCTGGAAGAGCTTTACTATATGCAGTAAAGAGATCATCAAGGTATGTCTTTACCATCTGCACCTCAGCCTGAACAATGCTAAGCTCAGAAAGTAAATCGCTATCTACTGTAAGTGTTCTATTTTTTGCATTACGAGCAACGAGCATTTTTTCTATCGCTTTTCTTTTAGTTTCAAGCGAAAGAACGAGATTCGCATCTGGCACAGAAAGGAGTAGTTTTACTTGGTCAAATTTTGGATCAGAGTATGCAGCGTCTGTCTTTCCACGCACTGCGTCATCCATCACCGTATACGCACTATAGATAGTATTAAGTGATTGGTTTTTGGTATCAATAAGTGAACTTCCGCTTTGAGAGCTGTTGAGGCGTGTTATATCTCGCGCTGCTTTTGCTTGCTCGTACGCACCTTCAGCCTGAAGGAGAGCTGCTCTTTCGGCGCTGTTTTCGAACTCTGCAATTGTCTGACCAGCATACACCTGATCTCCTAATTTTTTATAAACACGATTTAACTTACCACTTGATTCAGAACGGATAGTTGCCTCACTAACAGAGGTAACGACACCGATAAGCGGAAGATCTTTTTCATTATTTGAAAGAGAAGATAAAGAAGCAACAGTTACCTTACGTAAAGAAGTATCCACCTTTGCGATATCTTTGTCACCTCCTGTAACAAAGTTAAAAAAGAGAACAACTATAACCACTTCAGATGCTATAAGAGCATATCTTTTTTTCTTTGGAAGCTCTTTGTGGAGCCGTACCCATTCTGTAGCAATGCCTCGAGAGTACCCTTTAATTTTTTCTATATGCTTGTTCATACGTTATTCTCTTGCTGTAAGTTAATTGTTAGCCTCTAATCTAGTAATAATCTTTTGTAAAACAGAGGTAGTCTCGTTCTTTTCTTTCTCTGTTACTACCTTAAAATACTCCTCGACGAGATCAAGAATTGTCTCTTCTGTTTTTTGAAATACCTGAAACCCAAGAGGGGAAAGTGAGATGGAGTATGATTTTTTATCATGCTCCTCCTTTTTTCTCACAAGCAACTTTCGCTTAACCAAAATACCAATATGGCGACTCACTGTCGCCTCTGTTAAGCGGAGTCGCTCTGCGAGTTTTGCCTGAGAAAGAGAACTCTCTTCTCCACTTAGCCCAACAAGTACGAGATACTGCGAAAGAGAGAGGTCTTCTTTTTTAATAAGTACTGCCTCGATTCTCTTTTCCAGCTCACCATGAAGAACATGGAGAGAGTACATTAACTCTCCACTTGAAGAAGCGAGCATTTTGCAGGCGTCTTTACTTTTTATATCTTGTATCCTCTTTGTCACACCAGAATCTTAGCATGCTATGTATAAAGGGTCAATATGGCACTTTTTGTGGTATAGTAAGCCTATCTTGAAAAGAAATACTGATACAGTTTGGGATGTTGTAGTAATAGGTGGTGGGGCTTCTGGCATGATGGCCGCAGGAAGAGCCGCTTCCCTTAGTAAAAAGGTGCTTCTCCTTGAAAAGAATACTTCTCTTGGGAAGAAGCTTCTCATCACAGGTGGTGGTCGTTGCAACATAACCAACAACAAACAAAATACTCGCGAGATGCTTGCCAACTACAAAGGTAATGACAAGTTTCTTTTTTCTGCATTCTCACAATTTAATGTTAACGACACACTTTCCTTTTTTGAAGAAAGAGGGCTTCTTACAAAAGAAGAAAACGATGGTCGTATGTTCCCTGTAACCGATAGCGCACAAAGCGTCTATGATGTTCTCTATACCTACATGAGTAAGGGTGGTGTGACTATCCAGAAGGGAAGTATTGTTAGTGGCATAGCGTTAGATAAAGGTACTTCTGATGTTATTATCACAACTAAAAGTGGGAACACTATTTATACCAAGTCTTGTATTGTTGCAACAGGAGGCATCTCTCGCCCTGAGACTGGATCAACTGGAGATGGCTATGCTTGGCTCAAAAAACTTGGCCACACCATAAAAGAGAATGACATGGCACTCGTCCCTCTCCTTATTAGTGATCCTTGGATACAAAGACTTGCTGGGGTTACTCTAGATAATGTAAAGATAACTATCTACCAAAACAAAGAAAAGCAAAACGCACTAAAAGGAAAAGTACTTTTTACCCACAAGGGTGTAAGTGGCCCAACTATTCTTAATATGAGTAGAGAGGTGGGAGATCTTCTTAAGTATGGTGATGTTGTCATCTCTCTTGATCTTTTCCCAAGCATAGATGCGGGGAGTCTTCGCCAGAGGCTACAAGGACTTCTTGTAGAAGAGAGTAACAAGAAACTCAAAAACGTTCTTCCTCTTTTTATGATGTCATCTCTTGTTCCTATTATTTTAGAACTAGCCAAGGTAGACGGAGAAACATTTTGTCACAGTGTAAGCACCGAAGACAGAATCACACTCACAAAGACCATGAAGAACATAGAACTTCATGTCAAAGGTCTTATGGGCAAAGAAAAAGCAATTATTTCTTCTGGTGGGGTCGCTCTTACTGAGGTGGACTTCAAAACAATGCGATCCAAAATATGCCCAAATATTTTCTTAGTTGGAGATGTTCTTGATGTTGATAGACCATCCGGCGGATACAGTCTTCAATTGTGTTGGACAACAGGATTCATCGCAGGCAGTAATGCCTAAGCATCTTTTACGAAAGAGCTCTTCTCTTCATAAGGCGCGGTGTCTTGATGAAGAGTGTAAGGGTGAGGAAGAGTGTCCCAACAACAAAGAGAACTAATTTTGTAATATCATCTCCAAGAACTAGAGAATAGAGAATCCATCCACTTATTGTCCCGTAGATGAGTGAGAGCGCGGTAAAGAAGAGTCCAGGCATGCTCGTTGTGATTACTTCCGGATCATCTGTCTCTGTGTTAGGGAAGAGTGCTCCAAGAGAAAGAGCAAATGTCACAACAAAGATAATCACTGACCCAAGCAGTAGCACTTCGTAGAGAGCGCTACTAAGAGAGAGATCCAAAACTGCGGTTGTAACATAGCTCATTATTCCACCAAGCACCGCGAAGAATGTCACATAGAAAAGATACTTTCCATAGAATATCTTACTGAAGCTAAGTGGTGCACTTCCGACTATCCACGCTGTCTTCTTTTCTGTGCTAAATGATGGGAAGACAAAACGAAGAGCAAATGCCGCAATAAAGTACACTGCAATAATAAACTGTAACCCCTGAACAATTGCCATTTTTTCACTAAGATCAGCCCCGTAGCGTCTAATATTGTTATCAAGAAGAACACTTGTCCCTATCTGAAGGAGCCATATAACAAAAAGGAAAAGGAACCACACAACAGCGCGCAAATTACGACTTGATACCAGCCATTCTTTCTTAAAGAGCGCCATAAGAGGGCTTCCTGTGAATAGATACGGAGCCTTTTGTGTACCTCCAACTTCGCTTCTTACTGCACCATTTCCTTCTTGGAACTTAAGCCATGTAACGTAAAAGAGTGGTGAGATAAAAAACCACACAGCATAAGCAACAATCGCAAGAAGAGCCAAGACACCAAAGTTAGTAAGAGCAAGCAAGGTATTTCCAGCTTGGAAGCTAACAATCTCTAACGCAAATGGATGCGTAGGAAGCGTACTGAAGTATCCGCTAATATTACTCACACTAAGATATGTATCTACATCCTCAGCTCTAAAGAGATTAACGAGATCTACATTTGTAAGTGTTTTCCATGTATAGGTAAGGAGCGCACCAAGTGTCACCATAAGAAGAAGCACTAGCCCCTTAAAGGAGAACGGCACTCCTTTTATCTTCTGTGTCACTTTCTCGTACACCTTAGCCACAAGCACAATGAGTGATAACGCAGTAGCATTAATAAGAACGATAAGGAGAAGTACAGAGAGGAGTATAAAGAAGAGGCTAAGAGCACTCACATCATACACTCTATTAAAAGCAAGGATTGCTGGCGTAAAGAGTATTGCTGTTGGAAAGAGTGTCGCGAGCGTACTTCGTATAAAGACAAGACGAGGGAATAATCTGTATCCAGGGGAACTGATAACCCAGTCGTTAGTGTCTCCTTTAAAAAGATTGAATACCCCCGTTACTAGAGAGCTCACAAAGATAATCCCCGCCAGAATGACAAAGAACACTTCGTAGAGGAAGAGTGTAAGCGCAAAACGAATATCTTCAACCGCCTCTATATTAATGAATCTAAAACCAGAAACAAAGAACCCGTATATTCCAAGAGCTACGAATAAGAACACTCCCAAAAACATAAGTGTTGTAATCACTTTTGCCAGTGTCTTTGTCCGGTAGAACTTTATAAGCTTCCCAATTTCAAACTGTAAAAAAAGTCGCATCATATGTAGTAGAGGAGACTATTGTTCTAGTAGCTTCTTATAGACTTCTTCAAGCGATGCATCTTTACCTAGTCCTGCTTTTTCTCGCAGTTCATCTAGTGTTCCTTGTGCAACAAGCGTTCCGTTTTTCAAAAATCCAATACGATGTGATATTTCTTCCGCGACAGGAAGTGTGTGTGTAACAAGGAGTATTGATCCTCCATTTTTTGCATAATCAACAAACATCTTTTTTGCTATTTCGGCACCACTTGGATCTAGTCCAACAATAGGTTCGTCAATGAGAAGTAGTTTTGGAGCGTGTGATGTTGCAGCCAAGATACTGAACTTCTGCTTGTTACCTCGTGAGTAATCTTCAAAGTAATTCTTTTCTATACCACGTAGATTGAAGATATCCAGAAGTTCCGGAAGTCTTTTTATTCTTGTAGCTTCATCAACGCCAAAGAGCGCTTGCGTAAAGAGAAGGAACTCTTCTCCTGTCATATGTGACCAGATAGATGGTTCATCTGGGATATATCCTATATCTTGCTTTGCTTTTTCAGGAGAGGTGTGTGTGTTGTGATCATTAACAGTAATTGTTCCGCTTGTTGGCTGTAGTAGACCGACAATACTTTTAACAAGAGTACTTTTACCTGCACTATTTGGTCCAATGAGTGAGAAGATTTCACCCTTTTCAATACTAAAACTGACATTATTCACTGCCGTATTCTTACCAAACTTTTTTGTTACATTGTGTACTTTAAGCATATTACCTTAGTATACGTAGCATGCTAAGTATTGCAAGGGGATTATGTCGTAGTATACTTTTTATATAATGAAATTTGAACAATCTCCATCAGCTTCTCAAAATAAAAGAAATGAACAAGAAGATACTTCTCCTACTCTTAGTAAGATAAGAAAAGTTGCCACCCCTTTAGTTCTTGCTGCTGCATCTTTTATGTCTCCGAATGCACAAGCGTCTGAAGTGGCAGATGTATTAGTGAAAGCAGGTCCTACACTTGAGTTTGTTGCAGAAAAAGCAATAGATGCTGTGTCACCTGATGCTTCTCATGAAGGTTTTTTATCCCTAGAAAATCTCAACACTCAATTAAAGACACTCGAAGGTGTCGAAACTTCCCTAAAAGACGCCCTCTATGCTGTAAATACTGATAGCAAAATAATACAACCTGCTCTTACTAATCTACAAAACCTTCTAACCACATACGAAGAGGCTACTATTTCATTTGCAGACCCAACTCTACAGACCGATTTTGATGCTAAGGTAGCAGAGCTTACTCAATTATTAGATGCTTCTAATAAAAACATGTTAGACCAAAACGGTATTATGGCAGGACTACAAGCAGTACAGACTATGAAGGGTATCGTCACGGGGTATATACAAGCACACGGAGAGGTAAGTAGTGGAGCTAACTAAATCTAAACAGTGCACCGACTACCCAAAGATATAGCAAGAACAATAGAAACTAACTCTTCTCTTGAGAGGATGTAGGGAGATATCACACCGCTTGCTCGTAATGAATGGATATGTTGGGTGGAGTCTGCTAAAAAGGAAGAGACAAGAAAAAGAAGGCTCGATATATTAGTTGATAAGCTAACAAGAGGCGAAAGGCGTCCGTGTTGCTTTGCGGGGTGTGGGCATAGGGGAAGAGGTGCTGTCATATTCGCGCTGCTTGTAGCACGCAACGACCTCGGGCTTGCCGGTGAACATTGCGCTAACTGCGAAACATTCAAGTCCTGTTTTGTCAAACCGATAAGCCCGGCGACTTTCTTGGCTTTTTCACCAATCAAGGTGAGTCTGTCATTGCGGTAGCAATTGCAAACAGACAGAGTAATCCGAGCACCTTTAGGCTCTTTTGCTTTTGTGGACTCGTCGACCACAGAAACATTTTTGACAATCTCTGGTATTTCAACCATATCCTGCACTCCTTTTTCTTTTGGCTGAATATCTTTATAATATAAAATAATAAGTTTGTCAATGTCGTGCGAGGCGAATTCAACTCTGAAGTGCAACACCCATGACTTCTAATGGGGTTCTCCACCCTAAGCGTTTCCTTGGTCTTGTGTTCAGTATATACTCGACCTTTCTAATCTCTTCATCAGGTATCTGGGTAAAGTCAGTCTTCTTAGGAAAATACTCTCTAATGAGGCCGTTAGTATTCTCGTTTGTACCTCTCTCCCATGAGTGGTACGGGTGAGCGTAATAGACTTTAGCCCCAGTATGATGTTCCATGTCATTCCAATTAGTATTCTCTGCACCGTTATCTAAGGTTACAGTGTGGCATGGAAAAGAGATGAGTCGCTTCATGGCTTCTACTGTGGCAAGGCTTGTCTTGTTACGTAGTTTGGTAATGAGTACATACCCTGATTTTCTATCAACAAGCGTATTGATACCTGTACCATTGTTACAAGATACAACACTATCTCCTTCCCAGTCACCGAGACGTTTACGTGTAGCTACGATATGAGGACGAACATCTATACTCTTACCAGAAACACGTTGTAGTTTAGTTGTTGTACGTAATCCATGATGTGTCCTACGTTTTTTCTTTCTACGTAAACATGGGCGAAGATCTTCCTTGTTTGGTTTTAGATAACCATACCCATCTCTATGGATTTGATGATAGATATATTGATATATGGCTTCATGAGAAATACTTCCTATCTTTTGATCTTTGATCGTTCCTGCTATTTGTTCTGGTGAGTATCCAAGCTTGAGATGAGACACTACGTAGCCTCGAACGACATCATTCTTAAGTCGTTCACTTCTTCCTCTTTGTGTACGTTTGTAGAGAGCTCTTTCATTGGCAAGACGAGGTGTATATACTTTCCTCTCTTCTGGATAGTTCTTCTTGATTTCTCTGCTTACTGACGAGGGAGAGCGGTTAAGTTCTTTTGCTATACACCTAACAGACTTTTTTTGCCACAGAAATTCTTGAATTTTCTCACGTTCCTCAATACTAAAATGCTTGTAGTTCATAACTCTAATTATATTAGAGTGTTGCACTTACTTGTTGAACTCACTCGAAGTTCTATAGCGAAGCTACCTCGCTTCACCCGAAGTATCTTCTCGACCTCATATTCGATCCCTGCACGCACGACACGCAGGTGTCGTGCTCCAAACGGTGCCAAAGTTCAGAACGTTTGATTGGGGGGAGTATCGAAATAATTTAATAAATATATAGAAAGAGAGCCACCAACAAGTGGTGGCAATCAGCGAGAGAAGAGATCTCATCGCTCGCAGAGGATGCCGACGTTTTTCGCACCAGGCTTCTGCATAACCAGAGCGCCGAATGGCGTTCACCACGTTCTTGCACCCACACGAGAGGTTGCGGCGAAAAGTGAGCTATCACTCTTTGTTCTGCATCAGCTGCATCGGTTGCACCGACGACAGCTTTTCTGACTTCCTCTTCGAATTGATAAGACGTCAGACTGTGAGGATTCTCTAGTTAACCTTTGAAGTAGTACAGTTAGAATTAATGCATTAGCAAAAAATTAAAATTGTATGAAATATCATCATTTATCGTTTGAAGAAAGATTCGTGATTGAGGTAATGTTTAAAAAAGAAACAAGTGTACGAGATATTGCTGAGTATCTAGGTCGAAGCGCGAACACTGTAAGTAGAGAAATCAAGAAAAACAGTACAAAAGGTATCTATGATGCAAAGAAAGCTCACCATAAAGCGTACGTAAAAAGGTGGAGGTCAAAGCGACAATGTCTTAAGGTTGCCATGAATGACTTCTTGTATAGATATGTAGATAGGAAACTACGGAGTAAGTGGTCACCTGAACAAATTAGTGGAGAACTCCTACTTAGGTACAACATTGCCTGTTCTCCTAAAGCTATTTACAAGTTCGCTACTAGCAG
>JACCDG010555573.1_pt1 | contig 20496 bp, 24 predicted proteins | sample 7442471 | NCBI WGS metagenome assembly JACCDG01 (sample SAMN15323444, study PRJNA562643) | freshwater metagenome | isolation source: river surface water | place: USA:Blue River Watershed | collected 2017-08-17 | reverse complement strand
GATATCCGCTTTTTATCAAATCTAAGTCCCGTAATATCCACTATATCTCTCTTATCCAAGACAATAGTATTTGTAACAGCATCATACCCACCGTTAGTTATAAGACCAAAATAAATAACACGAATACCAGATAAACCAATCTGCGTTATATGTACTAAAGTACCAATAGGGAGTTTAGATATATCCATTTACTATCTTTGGTTTATAAGTGTTTAAATCTTGATATGCTTCAATTTCACCACTATTTGTACGAAGCATATAATGAAATAAACCTTGCCACGAAACAAATGAACGTTGTTGGCAATTCCAACATTCAAAAGCCTCGCAATCAAGGTCTTCAGAAATTACATCTAACGTATTATAACTTAAACAGTGTTCGCATTGTATTTTCATAGAGCCACCATTCGGGGTCGAACCGAAATTTAAGATTTACGAAATCCTCGTAATAAACCATTTATACGATGGCGGCTGGTAAACGTCAAGTAACGTACTCGGCGTTTTTTGGAATTTTAATTTTAGTTCCCTTATACTTAAGACGTATTTCCTTATTTCGTCTTACGTTTGTCTTTCCATGAGGTTTCATCTCTAGCTCCACGGTAAAACCACCCATGTCGTTCTACTTTACGAGTACTTCTTTTACCTCTAACAAGACCTTTAGCATCTTCATCGAGTGATGCTTGCATTTCTTGATGAAATTTTGGACTATGATTTCTATACTCTCTATTCTTCATGAATATATTCCATGTATATTGATTCTGGTAGAATTTTTAAGCAGTAACCAACCATCTTATCTTTATCTAAGTCAACACACTTATTATTATAACTAACAACCATTCCTTTAGGTGCTAAATACATAGGACCAACTTCAACGTTTTTGAAATCAACTATTAAATCAGATAGCACTTCTATACATTTACTACCATAAGACTCTGGACCGGGTTGTCTCTGACTATATTTATCAGGACAGTTATGTTTTAGCCTTAGATATTGTTCCATTACGAAAAACGGATTCATTAATGATATCGGCTTAGCTTTTTCTAAAGCTTCATAGCTTTCACCGTCATTTTTACAATACTTATCTGATAGGCTACTCATGGTTATTAGCTACCTCTTTACACATCTGTATAAACTCACTTTGAGTATAGTTAGATTTCATAAGATTAAAATCAACATGAACCCATTGAACGTTACCTTCAATATACCCAAGTGAAGAATCAATTCTATCTAATGACGCAGTTTTAATAGATGTGTCATACGATAGAACTATATATCTACCAGATAATCTACATATACCGTTTTGTGATAAAAATAGTTTCCATAGATATTCTCTTGTTATATCAAATTGTAAGTTACGTTTCTTAGCATTATTCTTAATACTTCCAAAGTGTTGACCACTAAGTCCACCGTAGGCTTCTAATTTAGATTGTCCTTGTATTGTTATATCACGAGGACATTTACCGCAAGACTTAATCTCACGTCGTCTTAAACAACCAGACGTAACGTTTGTAAAATTACCACACTTACATTCACATCTCCATACGGCAGATGTACCATTACCTTTTACTTGGTGTAAAACTTTAAGTTTATCAAACTGTCTATCTACTAGACTCTTAGTTTTACTAGTACCACCACGAGGATGAATCTGTAATCCATGTTTATGGACCCAGTATCTAACTTGTGTATCAGATAATGATATTTCTTTTGCTATATCAGCAGCGGTCCTATTTTTATCAATATATTCTAACTGTAGAAACTCTTTCGTAATCATGGTATCTCCTGTAAATAAGCATCTTTGCTTATTATACACTAGAAACCTAGATTACCAGTATGAAGTTTTTCAACTACTCGTAATCTCTACAGCAAATTCCAACTGGGAACCTTGGAACTGATTGTTCTGATGTAGTCCATTCAGGAAATCTAACTGTAAGTTGCTTACCAATATATTTCTCTTTATTCTTCCAATACGCTTCGCGTAGGGAAACGTCTCCTTTTGGCTTACAATTAAAATGTGTACCATCTTCGGTTGTAAGCACAAAACAGCACTGACCGGGGCTATTATCATCTTCGATAGCACTAACAATAAAAAACTCTTCTGTAATAAAGAATTTCAATTTCAAAAGATTAGAACTTCTCTTATCAAGTTGATACTCATCTTCGCCCCATCTAACCATAACACCTTCATATCCTTTAGATACATATTCTAAATGAGCCTGTTTAATAGCCTCATGAGAGTATACAGTTATAGTCTCTACGATTTTGGTGCAATTGGATAGCCCATTCAAAACCCTAATTTTTTTGTATCGTTCAGCGAACGAATTTTCGGAATCTACCATGTCATACACATGATACTGGATTTCAAGTGATTGAGTTTGTTCCTTCTTAATCCATGATATAATACTTTGAAATGGAACTCCGTGAACATATAGCTCACCATCAAGAATCCAGTTGGCGAATACACCAATAAATACGTTCTCTTTTAGAGACTTCTCTAAGTGTGGTAGTCTAAATCTTTTTCCCTTACGACTCATAAGGAATACTTCACCATTCTCTAGGTATGCTAAGCAGCGGCATCCGTCAAGTTTAGGTTGGACAAATGCAGGAAAAATAACCTTATCTTTTTCGTCATCATAATTTTTAGCTAACATCGGTAGCAGAGGTATATCATTATTAGTGTCTGCTGGGTCTATAACGTACCCTTTATCAAACTGTTTCTTCCAGCGAGCTTCTGCTTCCTTCTTAGCCTGTTCAAAACAGGTCGTCTCGTTCGCTTTACCGATATTTTTACCGTCAACATAATTTCTTTTTCTTTGCATTACTCCATTGAGTTGCCCGAAAGAAATTTCGTAAAAAGCACCATCCATATCGCGCCCGTAGATGATAGTCCATTGTTCAATTGACTTAGCTTTTGATTTATATAATGTTTCAAGCATTACTTATATCCTAAAAGTTTCCAAAATAGATTATGTTCCCACTTAACATCTTTATCACAACAAAGAGTGCTATATGATATAGACTCTTTATACTTTGGTAAATACGCTACTATAGTAGTGTCGCTAACAGCTTGTATCTTACCAAGAACTGTAGTAACACCACAGGTTATATACCAGTATTCGCCAACTTTAGGTATTCTCATTTATATCCCAATAGCTTAAAGAACCAATTTGGCTCCCATTTTTCAAAGAATTTAGTATTGATACACATAACTAATAGACCCAATCAATACGGATTAAACCAGTTCTAGTGGTTGTGTATGCGGCGAATATTAAGGTTAATAATACTATACAATGACTAAAATAATCAAAGTTGTCTCTATAATAGAGTTTCATTTATTTCCCCTTGGACATGGCCCACTTGTAGCTGTCCAAATATCCTTAGATTTATGAGCTTGATTCTTGATTGTATTTTCATCTACAGTTGAGTAAACTTCCTTAACAATCCAGCCATCTTCCCATTCATTACACTTTTTAATTTTTACATTGCTATCTATATAAGCAAACTTAGCAGGAATAAACACAACTGATTGAGTAGTGCCTTTTTGGAGTTTACATTGTGTGTATTTCATACAATAATCCTATCATCCTCAGTGAACAAATGACGTGGACGTTTCATGTTATCAATAAGTGTGTAATTCTTTGGAACACCTAGCCAATTGAACATAGTCCAGAATAAGTCTTTTGGTCCATAAGGATTACCTTCAGCGACAAGAGCATATTTATCACACTCACCAACAGTCTTACCTGTTAGGGTCCCATTAAGGAATAGCAAAGAACAGATATTTGGGTTATGGTCACGGCCCGCATTAGCATTAATTTTTGTTCTGCTAAATTCTGATGTTACGACTATCATTGTGCTATCGAATAGACCCTTAGATTTCAAATCTTCAACCAAGACCGTAAGATATTTATCTAAGTCTACTGACCTATTCTTGAAGCCTATTGAGATTTCGTTGTGCATATCCCAACCGCCGTGTTCAAGTGTTACAACCTTAGACCCTGACTGTATTAATCTTCTAGCTAGAAGGCAATTCTTACCAAATCCACCTTTAGTAGCATCATACTTATCTAGCCAAATCTTATCCTCTTTAGCGATATTAAATGCTTGTGCAGCATCTCCCATAACAATATCACGAGCTTGATTGCGTAGGTTAGACCATTCTTTGAAATAGTGGTCATCTCTACCATTTCCAGCTTCTATTTCATTAACCATTTGGTTACGACGTACAAAGGTTTCAGGAGAGCTATTAATTTGAAGAGTCTTAACTCCATCGTCAGTAGCTTCAAATCCCATATACTTAGAACCTAGCCAAGCAGCGCCATCATGAATATTACGGTTTAATTTAACGTAAGTTGGAAGTCCATTCTTATCGTTGTTAGTTCCGAACACGTATGACATAAACGCTGCGGCACTTGGTTCTTTAGCTGGCATTCCTTCTGCTAATCCGAAAGCTGGTTTACCAGTAATAGAATAAGCTGTAGCTGTGCTATGATTACCGTCGAATGTTTTATAGTTACGGACGCTTACCATTTTATCAGATATGGTAGCTAGGTTTGGAAAATCTGAACCTAGAAGATATCCACCTTTAGACTCAATATGCCCATTAATAGCTGCATATTCTGATAATCCGTTTGGTTGAATAACGAATGAGTCAGCAGCAGAAATTCCACCGCTAAGAAAAATGAAAATAATTGACTTATCTGTAGATAGTTTACCACCAGTATAAGCTTCTACGCTACTTGTACCTAAGCTATAAGCTAATGGTAATGCACCAAAAGCTGTAAGAAAATCTCTTCTTTTCATGTTAAATCTCCAGTTACTTACTTACTACTAAACCTACAGCAGAGCCTTTAACAGCGAAATTGAAATTACCTTCTACGAAGGATTCTTTATTTTCTATAGACATCAATGGAATTAATGTCATAAAATCCGTTTCAAATTAGACAATTTCATCAATAAAACCAAAAAACAACGCTTCTTCTGCTGTCAACCACCAATCAGTTTTTTCTTTAACTTTATCCTCTATAGCTTTAGATATCTCTTCAACAGTTAAACCAGTCCAAGCATCAGGATGTTTTGCTTCTATACATCTAGCGGCATATATATCAAACATTGTTCTATTAAGTGATTTATAGAAGTCCATTCCAGAGAATACTTTTCTCATATCTCCATAATCACCATATTCACCATAATGTACCATGAATACAGCGTGTTTAGATAGAATTCTTTTAGTTCCAGCTTGGATAATAATCGAACTCATAGAACGTGCCCAAGCCTTAGCATGAACAGTTACAGGTGCTTTAGATTCTTTTATTGCATCATACATAGACATGCCATAGAACCAACAGCCACCACAATTTAGAGTCTTAACTAATATTGGTTCACTAGAGAGTGAATTTAGATAATCTAAGTTTTTAGCGAATTTAGCCGCCATAATGAAGTCTACGCCAGTTTCACCATCTGCGTACTCACCGTAATCTTCAGAGTTAACATATATAACACGATTTTTAATATCTATACCATATGATTGAATCGTTTCTACCTCATACGAACTCATTGTTACAGGGTCTAATACTTCTGGTAGTTTATGTTTCATGTTGACCTTTCGGATAATACTATTAGTAGTGGACGCATTCGGAATCGAACCGAACCAATAACTTTCAGAGAGTTATTTAACCACCAGATTATACGTCTAATTATTTCAAAAGGCTGAACTCTCGAAGTTTTTGCCTTTCGTCTTGTGTTACAGGTCTAGTTGTAAAAGATGTCATCTGATTGCCGATATCAGGCTCGAAGAACGCATAGCATTTTATACCACGCTCGACAACCGTTGTCAAGTATTTTCTCAGTTCTCTTTCATTTTCAGCAGAAAGTAAAACAATACTTGGCGTTCCTTCAAAATCTATATGTTTTGAAGCTTCAATAATAGCGTGACCAGCTTGTACTACTTTCTGAGGAGTAGATAGGTCACTTCTAACAAATACATATACATGAGTCTACAACATTTCTTTCTCCATTTTTCTTCTCCAATATTCACACTGTAACATACTATTATCCAAGAAGGACAATCCCTCTAATTGTTTCTCTATATCTTCTACACTTATTTCAAAATCTTCACTGGTAAAAATGCAGGGAAAAGGTGATAGTAGATTTGTGACATTCGGCTGAACAATAGGTATTGAATACGAGTGTAACGCTTCATATTTCCTATATGTATCTACCCCATTTCCTCTAGGAGCCGCTGTATACTTACACTTCCATAATTGTTCATAGTACTCTATTGAGTTACATGGGTTTCTATCAACTATGAAGTCACTTGGTAGTTTTAGTATATTCTCTCTATATAGATGTCGCTTACCATAGGTATTAGTATTAAACGCGACGAATACCTTATTTTCTTTATATCCGGTATCATTAATACATTTTCTTATAGCGTTGAAATGTCCGCCAAGTATTCCAAATGGAAAGAACTTATATAAAGGGTGTAACACTTCTATATTACAGCTATAGATTCCTAATACGTTATAAGGTATATAGTCTAATAAACCCAAAGACCTATCGCCAGTCTCAACCAATAGAACGTAATTTTTCCTGCTATAATAGATTTTATTAAGAAGAAGCTGTAAGTCATTAGAGCTAACATATATAATAGCATTACTATTTGGGAGTTCGTATGATATATTATTTTGACCGGGCACACCTATAATATTAGGAATATCACCGAATTTAAAATCATATAAACATTCGTTTTTAACGTATGCTCTAATAAACTTATCCATTATGATTTTTGCATATATCTACACATTTTTTTATAAATATGTCTTTACTCATACTTCTTTTCATAAAGTTACATTCTTTACAACAAGATACGGAATTTTCTTTAGTATATCCGTTATTATTATCTATTCGGTCAATACCGTTTGCATAATATTCTCCATACATCTGTGACCTAGTTTGTTTTCTAGGTTCGCAATTACAGTAGTAACAATTCTGCTTAAATAATACTTCCACTTCTTCTTCTGTTAATTCAAAAGATAGACCTCTAGTTTTAGCCCCTCTAATATAGAGGTTTAGAAGACATTTTTTAATGCTCTCTCCGTACTCCATTATTGGTCCGCGTTTTTCTTTTCTTATACATCCACAAGACTTTGTATGTCCAGAAGTAACACAATTATGTACGGTAATAATTGATTTACCACAATCACAAATACAGTTAGCATATGTTTTATTGTTTTTTCTAAATATAGACTGTATTGTTAATTTATTGAATTTTAATCCAATATTATTTATGGACTTAGATGATAAGCATCCACAGGATTTATTATATCCTCCTACTACCTTACATCTATTTAATGTTATGATTTTTCCACAATCACATATACACTCAAAACTACCGCCACTTCTTTTAAGTGGATTAGATATAAATCTTATTATTGTAAGTTTACCAAATTTTTGTCCTGCTTGTACGTTTTCATATTTTTCTTGTTTCATGATTACTCCGTATATTTGTTATGATATCCCTCACAACCTTATACACAAAATATACTAGTAGGTGTTTCACTTTTTCATGAAGTAATTAAGCCAGTAATTATAAGTTTTATAATCGTCTGGAGTCCCCCAACAAATATAGTGGTCTACCTCGAATACTTTAACGTTTAGGCCAGCTTTTATACATTGGTTAATAACATCATCAATATAATACTCGCCATTAGTAGTTATTCTATTGTAGTAGTTTTCTTTCAAGCCATCTAGGAAAAATTCAGCCTTCCTAAAGAAGAATGTACCAATAATAGCGTGTGATGTCAATGTGTCTTTTTGATTAAATTTTTTGGTCGAGACGTTTGTTATTTTTTCTTCGGAGTCAACTGTGAGCCACGAATACATATTTGGATTTAATTTTGAAGTAGGATTGTTCCTAAAACTCCATACGATTACATCAACTGTTTGGTCGTTAACTAAATCATTATATTTTTGATTGTTATAAACCGCTCCATTATCACATGAAGAAATCATTATAGGTTTAGTAATGTCAATTAAAGTATCAAATGCTAGTTCAACTGTACACGCTTGACCTCTAGTTGTTTTTATAATTGGCATTACTGTATGAAATACTTTTGGAAACTTAGATTGTAGTAATTTATATATATCGAAGTATGAATAATGTTCCATTAAACATATATTAATATTAGTGCTACATTCTGGTAATGATTTCATAGCTTTAATAAACATAGGTTCATTATTAACATCTAATAATGGCTTAGAGATTTTATACCCCTCTCTTGAGAATCTATCACCTTTACCTGCCATTGGCATTATCAATGTAGTGTCTATTGGATTCTTAGCTACTGTAGTTTGCTTTGGATAACTAAATAAGCGACTCCAACTGTTATAAACTTCTAGGTCGTATGGAGTTCCCCACTGAAGCATTTTCTTTATAAGTGGGGCAACAACCGTAAGACCATCTTCTATAAGTAGGTTATAAACCATACTGACATAGAACTCACCATTTGTCATTAGGTTTCTGTCGATAGCCATCTGGAAATACTTCTTAAGAAGCTTACCGCTCTTGAAATAATATGCTCCGCTTGAAGCTAACTCTGACATCTTATCATTTGTGAATGGCTGCTTTTCTTGTACCTTAACAGCCTTATTACCGTCCATCTTAACGAAGGCGTAGTTATCAGAACCAAGCATATGGGGGTGGAACCCTGTATAACATACAATAGCTCCATCGGCGTTAACGGAGCGAACTTCCTTTAGAAATTCTTCATAGTCCCAATCCATAGCATAGTCACAATAACTAACTATAATCTCTTTATCGTCGTCTATAGCTTCTAATACTTGTAGAACAGCTTCTACTGGACCTCTTTGACGTTCTATAGTTGCAACAGTAGCTGTTGGTGAAAAACCTCTAATCTCGTCGTACATATTAGTGTTCTTAATATGTTCTTCGTTACATATAAAAAGAATGTTTTCTGGTTTGTTAAACATCTCATAAATATGCTGTATAATAGGTTTACCTTCAACCTTTATTATTGGCTTAGGGTCATTATATCCAGCATCTACGAATCTCTTACCTAGTCCCGACATTGGAACTATTATTTGTACATTTCTCATAAGGCGTTACCCAATACAGATATTTCGATAGCTTTATCGTCTATTATAAAATCATAGTATGGTTTATCCAAATGAAGCTCGTGATATTTAGCTCCCCAATTAGCCAACTGACGCTCTGTTAGCTCTCTCCAATCAATCTTAGTCCTACTGCCGCGAGATGTCCAGTAGATTATTGTATGTCCCTCATCGTATGCAGTATTAATTTTTTCGATATTATGCTTATATGGACTAGAATTATAGTAGTCACGCTTTTTATTTCCATTCTCATCAGTCATATATGGCGTATAACATATAGTCTCGTCAATATCTACACGTATAATCATTTAAGTTGACCCATTCTATATTTTTCCTGCTCGTTATCTAAAAGTTCATCAACCTCAGTAGGCATCAAAAAATTAACCATACCTAATGCGTAAGCACCAATAAATACTTCTGCTGCCTTTTCACAAGTCTCTGTAATAGCTACACATTCATCGACTGATTTACCACATGCTATTATACCGTGATTCTTCAATAAAATCAATTTAGGGCACTCAGAATAGCTACTTAAGGTATTGTAAATTACATTAGCTAATTTAGGACCGGGACATGCGTATGGAACTGATGTTGAATACTCACCATTAAAAATAACCTGTTCTGGATACATTCTTTTCATAGCGAATGATTTAAACTTATCGCTACAAAGTATCTTTAGTGTATTCACTGGATGTGTATGAGCTATAAACTGTACTTCCTTAAACTTAGAGTAAATAGCTCTATGAAAGTCTTTTTCTATGCTAGAACGACATGAAAAATTATCAAGCTGTTGCCCAGTCATATCAACTGCAACGTAGTTGCATATCTTATTAGCTTCATTTAATCTTACACCACTACATTTAATAACAAATCCATCAACAGCTTTTCCGGCGTGTGTATTAAATCTACCAGAGATATTACCTTCCATTCCAATACAGTATTTAGATACTAATGCAGCAAGTCTTGTTAATCCCATTATATTGTCCTTACGATATTACTATTCTCATCTTTATATTGTTTTATTATCAAATCGGCTATATCACGTTGTGGTAATACATACTGTTCGTAGTCAAATTTACGCCTATTGATTGATTCTAATACTTGTTGTTCTGAATATCCTCTTTCGGCCATATCTCTAGCTATCTTCCACTCTTTCCTAAGTTCCTCTTCTGTATCTAAGTATATTTTAAAACTGTTGATATACTCGGACTGATAGAAACTATGTATTCCACACAGTATTATTACGTCTGCTGGTTCTATAATTTCAGGTTCTGTAAACTTACCTGTTTTATGATTATAGTCAGGTCTACTAATTGAATGACCGGCTTTAAGCATAATAACATCATCTATCATATCATCTAGGTTATTAGAATAAGGATTTAAAGGTGTGTAACTTTTCCACCATTGAGAAGAACGCTCCCATTTATGGTATCTATCACAGTCAAGTATTACAGAGTTTTTATTAGTGTCTTTAAGCTGTTTACTAAAGGTTGTCTTACCAGAACCAGAATCTCCACATATAGCTATTACTTGAGACATATTAAATCCTTGGATTATACTTATTGAGTATCTTTATGTACTCATCTTTTATAGCTGAATATGACTGACCATCTGGAGTTGTAAATGTTGAATTTAATGGTAGAAGTTTTCCGCTGTGACTTATATGTAGGAACTTGAATAGTTCAAGACATGAGAACCACCCACATTGAATGTTACTACTAGAGTGCATCTTAAATATATTGAACTTAGTGCAGTATTGTTGAACATCATTAAACTCTATATTACGGTATGTCTTATCGGGGAAGGTAGAGAGCATATCAACAAACGCTGACTTTCTCCAGATAGACGGATTTACATTATAGATGTAATCAGTTGGATGTTCTGCTTTTACAAGTGAAACTCCATTGCCTGTATCAATAATAAGAGACGAATTTAGATTAAATGTGTTTTTTAGGTCAATCCTATCATACTCATTAATCTTTAGAAAATCGTAGAATTCCATTATCTTAACATAGTCTACGTTTAGAACTATATCAATATCATGTAAGAATAAGAAGTACTCATCGTCAACTAGTTTAAAGCAATTAAGTAACCTAGTGGCGTATGGGTCTGAATCTGAATAATATACAATCTTATGAAATTTAGATAATATTACGTCATAATCATCAGAATTAATTAACTCTTTTGTAGTACGATTTATAAATAGCGTAGCATGATATGGATGACCAATATTACCTATATAATCAGCCTGTATATTAAGTATATCTTTGTAATCAGTGTGGCTGTAAACTATAAAATTAATCATAACACTTCCTTAAGCTTATCCATATTCACTTCCCACGGCGAATTAAGACCGTTATCTAGCGGTACACATTTATTAGAATCAACTACCATAGTAGCATAACTGCTACAGTTATTAAATCCGGCAACTTGTTGTTCGCTATACATAATGGTTAGCTTATCACCGTATATTCTAACTATTTCTCCTACAATATTTCCAACTCTAACTCTCATATATAGCTTATATACGTCAGAACTAGTATGTTTAGTGTCTGTAAACAATGTTAGTTTCACCTTATTTAAAGAATATAGGAATCTCTGATTAACATCTAGGAAGCCGGGAGATATAATCGCGGTCAACTTAGTTGAGGGCAAAGAAAAAAGAACATTACATAGCCCGCCGCCAATAGCTCCAACAACATTGGTTGCATTAGCGAACATCTTTATTTTTTCCTCTGCTGTTAGTAACTCTGTAAATATTTCATAATATCCTTTAGTACTTAAGTAGTCAACTAACTCATCTTCGTTTTTCATCTTTCTTCTGGTTGTATAGTTTGTTCCTATATTAGAACTATCACCGTGAATATGGCTACGTCTTGAAACATAGATTTTTTCAAGTTTACTATATTTATTAAAATCTTGACTTAGATAAGCTGTTTTAAATGATATATACTTATATAATTCATATATCTCTTTTCTTGGTGGAGCATTAAGTTCTTTACTATGAGTAAAAGAATCTGATACGAACACCGAACTATATTCATTATCCGCGCTGATGATTTCAATGTCGGATTCTCGTATATTTAAAATCTCTAAGAACTCTAATACAAACCTATAATGAGAATCTTTCTCTACGTTTGGATAATTCATTAAAAGTTTAATATTATGATACTTATCGCGAAGCGATAGGAAATTAATTAGATAAGGAAGCGAATCATATACGAAGTGATAATAGTTATCTGTATTGTATACGAAAAAAAAGTACCGACCAACACGTAGGTTAGTGGCACTTGATTTATACGATTTAAATGTTGGAACTATATCGCGTAGCGACATAATTACTTCAAGATTTGGATTGAATATCTCTTTAGACTTAGATATGAATCTAACGTTCGGATAGAAGAGATTCTCGCCAACTGGTGCAATGTTATTAAGTTCTGTTATCATTAAAAATCCTAGCGTGTTTACTACATATAGGATATAACTTACCAGTATCTATAGTAATCTTTTGTCCAGATTTCTCTGATTCACATGAGATACATCTATTATGATATAAATTATTTTTTGGTTCATTGTAAGCTTTAGCCTTATTGAATCCACGCCACCAAGACATATAAGCATTATAGTGATTCTTGCCATCATCCCATACATAATATCCACGTTCATTTATTGGCTTGAAAGGACAATCTATGTAAGGATACGACTTATATCCAAGATTATAGTGTTCACTATCTATTATCTCAGATGTTAGCCAAGCTGTAGGTCTTTTCTTATTTGTATCTATTCTAATCATGACACATCCTAAAACAAAAAAAGCCGCGAAAATGCGGCTGAGAGCTAATAATAGGAATCGAACCTATTTTCCGTTTTTACCAAAAACGAGTAATACCAATATACGATATCAGCATGTTAGTAGTCCCGTACCGAGTCGAACGGTATATCCAACTTTCGTAGAGTCGGAGCTTCAATCCCTAAGCGAGACCATATACTACCATAGTAGAAAATTCCAACAAGAATCATAACGACTTGTTTTTTTTCATAATGTAATCGTTATAGCATTTGGAGTTTGTTTCTTTTAGTCCAATATCCTCGTGGTGGTTTATCTATTCCAAATTTTGCACACCACTTTCCAATCATTCTATCACTAACACCAAGCTCAATAGCTAATTCTACAGATGGTTTAGACCATACTAATTTTTCAAGAGTTTCTTTATCTGGAGATTTACTTGGGTTATTAGTTGCTCTTTTATCAAGATATTCATTATATTTAGATGATTTTATAAATCTTTTCTCAGCCTTATCAGTAAGGTCAAGAAAGTCTTCATACCAATAACAATTACCATAACTCTCTGGTTCAACACATCTTATTGTCGCTCCAGCAAATTTAATTGATGGATATATTACCTTATCAACCTGCGGATAATATAAAGCGTAATAATCGAAATCAGATTCAATATACTTTGTTCTTACATAGCCGTTTCCAGTACCATAAATAGTACCTGCCGAGGCCATACAATTTACAGAATACTTAACTTGTAATCTTACGGGCTTATTATCTCTTAAGGCTATCAAGTCTGTCTTACCGTGTTCTGATATTGGTAAATATATCTCATAACCCTTACAGGTTAAGTCACATATTACCTTAGCTGTTGCTATATCACCTTTTTCATTTGTTCTCATTATCGAATCTCCCTTTACTTATTATACACGTAAAGGCGTGAGTTCGATTACTATTTTAGTGCGTTGTAACGGTTACGCTCCGATTCCCCGAACTTGGCAAGCTCGTTTGCTACTATTACAACAACAACGCATGGACTGCCACCAGTGGGGATGACAGAGTAGGCATGAGTGGAGTCGAACCACCATGTATCCAGTTACCGTTTCAACTCTTTAGGAAAGAGAGCGGATACATGCCCATGTTACACTTAACGTTCTTCATATAGGTTGCATTGCTATATTGTTACCTTGTTCGTTTGCTTAACGAACAACTTTTATTATAGTAACTGCGTTATTCGAGTTTCCGCGTCTTTTACTACTAGTGTAGTGCCCTATCGTGGAATCGAGCCACGTCGATGACTTTATCAGAATCATCAGGTTTCCTAACCATCATAGGGCAAATTACTCGCTGAGGGGCATATAACTAGGTTATACCGGCGTTTAAGCCAGACGAGTAGTAACTGATATGAGAATCGAACTCATGTTACCATGTTGAGAACATGGCGTCCTAGCCGCTGGACGAATCAGTCATGTCTGTGTATTCTACACACTTTTTAGAAGCGTGTCAAGCAATTTGTTCAAAAATTATTTTTGTTCCAGTGTTTCTTTCTCTCGACTATTCATTTTGATTCTCTGTAATGAAACACGCTAAGTATTCAAAACAAAAATGATAACGATTTTAAAGAATCAAAACTATCAATCAAGGTACTCAAAACGTTAACTATCCATTCAGAATGTATTCGTTACCGCATTTTTGAATAGTGCCGAAGTCGGGAATCGAACCCGAGTCACAGTCTTATGAGAACTGGTCTAGTACCAACTAAACATCGGCAAAACCTCGTCCATGAGGTCGCTGACCGTTAGGTCATATTGTAACAGACTGAATTACGTCTGTAAAGGTTAATTTTTGACCACTTACAAAATTCTTAATAGGAGTCCAAATGTTGTCACTGAAACCGCCTATATTGAATACACTATTTCCATCTTCTACCTGTGTAGTTCCGTATGGTTGAATATCGATTAGAACTAGCTTAGCACCGTGAACTCTGTTCGCGTACTTCTTCCATTCTTGTGCTAATCCTGTGGCTTGTGCCCAACCACCAGCACTTGGATTATATTGAATCCAAGATTGATTATCAGAAACCATAATTACAGTCTTGTTAGTTGACTTCTTATCATTCATATACTTAATTGGAGCTGAACAATCAGTACCACCAGATGGAAGTCTAGCCAAGATATCTGAGTTAGTGATAACTGTATCTCTTGGATTAAGCTTTGCAATCGTAACACTATCAGAGAATGGAATCAACTCTGCTAGGTTATTGTTCCTAAGAACCGAACAACCAATCAAAGATGCAACATCTCTACAAGTAGTTACTGTTGACGCAGCACTATATCCTGTAACTGGCGAACCCATAGAACCCGAAATATCAATACAAACAGTTACGTCACCGTCACCAATTTTACCAATATTTTGTGTTGCTACTTCCATAGCGTCTTGCAATGCTAATTGAATCTGAGTTGGTACAGACTGTGCGTTTCTGTAAGTTGTAAGCAACTGATATGGGAAAGCGTTACTCTTAATGATATTATCCTTGTTCCTTAGCTTCTCAGCTAGGATACCAGTAACAATACTATTATCGAATACACCATGCTTAGCTAGAACATTTAAGTTCATTCTAAGTGTTGTCCATGACATATTTTGTGCAAGAATAGACCATTGTTCAGCAGATAAGTTGAGGTTAGACAAGACCCTAAAGTCTACGTTTGGAACAACTCTATTAGTTGAGTCTTTCTTGAATACTTCAAACTGTTGAATTCTTTCTGGAAGTGCATCGAAGTCATACTTCTTGCCTAGAAGGTATCCATACATAGAACTATGGTTAGTATCTACTGGATGTGGATGTACCATCTTAATAACATCTGCTAGTGATGGCTCAGATTGACCTATAGAAGCATTAAACAATTGGTCGGCAGTCTTAGTGTTAAGCCAACCAGCAATTAAGTTCTTAACTGATGTACCGAAAGACTTTCTTCCAGTTACGCCAGAACGTACAATCTGAACGAAATTACATAGCATCTTTGAGTTTGTCAAGACACGATTAAAAATAGCAGATACAAGCTTTGTCTCACCACGAGCAGTAAGAACGGCAAGTAAATAAGATGGAGTGTCCTTCATCTTTGCTGTTTCATGTCCGTAGACAGCACACTTAGCTAGAAATTCGCTAGAACATCCTTCTGCTAGGGTTTTAATCTTCTCTAGCTGCTCACCCTCGGTGGCGTAGAATGTTCCGTTGAAACAACCTGTAACAACGTACTGTGCTAGAGCGTGTTCATCAGATAGAGAATATGCCTTACCTCCAGCTTCATTAACTGTGGTAGCAACTGGAACACTAGATGTCTTGAATAGATTCTTGTTCATTATTTATTTCCTTTGCATTCGAGATTATCGACAATTTCCTCGTGAATAAATTCACGTTAAGCATCCTACGGAGAAATCGAATCCCCTAAGCTTCTGTTTTGGAGACAGAACGCCGTACCCACCGGCTGATAGGATATATTAATCTGTATAATAATGAAAATACGACAAGGATTTGAACGACGCTTTAATTTTGGATAAAAATGTAATCGTTCGAGCATTCGTAGTAGCCTACCACGGTAACGCACCGTGCTATGAAGATTCAAAGTCTTCGGTATCCACTTGGCTTAGGCTATATATTAGACTCCTAACTCGAAGTCTTGTACCTTATTATTATTGAATAATTCGTATCCAGTAATTTTTATATCACATTCATTATATCTACTAGTAGAGTTAGTAATAGATATAGAATTAATACTACAGTTATATTTAACACCATTGTATTCTACAATGATTTGAGGGAAAATCCCATTTTTATGATTTATGTCAATATTAATTGAATTTTCCATGATAGCGGTGTTGGATGGAATCGAACCACCATTTTCAGACTTAAATGTCCGACGTACTATTCCAGTTATACTACAACACCAATTTTGTAATAAGAGATAAATGTTTTTTTGCTTCGGTTTATACTACTTTACTTCCCCGCAAGCTAAGTAGACTCAAAGTGATACACTGTAAGTATTAGCCCATACATGGTATGGCGAACGTTTTATGGTCCGTACAATTAAGCCACCCGCCCTCGACTTGACTTTCTATTATAGTGGTTTGGTATCAACTCTCCCCACCCTTTTGGTCTCTTGTCGCATTTATCAAAAAACAGTATAAAATCTTTTCTTATTACAGTGCCAACTCTCGGAATCGAACCGAGTTCTTCTGTTCTTCAGACAGACGCAATCACCAGACTTGCTCAGAGGGCATAACAGTGCCGATAGACATGTTGGTATATCATTACCATCTTAACGCGATGGTGTCTTCCCTTAGACGATATCGGCAAATGTGCAGTCAAGCATGTCAGAATCGAACTGACTTCTCATGGCCCCAAACCACGCGAGACACCATCTTCCCCTATGCCTGATTCATTGATATGCACGTCATTTCATAGATTAATCACTTCTATGAACGCGACCACTCTTTTACTGTTAGTTAAGTATAAAATAAAACCCTCTTTATTATCATTGACTGAACAACAGTTGTCGCATATCTACTTAGTCGCATCGTATGACCATTATGGTCAGTCAGGGTAGCCGGACATGCACCGGCCTCTCAAGCTTCCAAAACTCGCAGCACGCTATCTTACCCTTACCCTGATAATTAGTTACTATAACTGAGTGCCATAGACCCACCTATAAGCACCCTTGTAATTTTTTGCCCTTTCGGGCGACCGACATTTTTAACATAACATAAATAAACTATCATAGTAATATAACTAAATATATAATATGTTATAGTAACTAGTGGACCTAGCCGTTGACGCTACGGCAAACTCACATTGCAAGTGTAAGTATCAGACTGCTGAATAAGCCCGTAAACTTTAATATAATCAAGTATCTCATAGCCGGGGTTCTGTTTCTAAACCGTCATTTATCTCATACTAAATCCATTTAGTATGCTCTTGGGATTATCCATAGAGTGCCCTAACCCGTGAATCATAAGGCTTCTCACACCCTATCACTGTTTAGGTTGCACGCTTCGTAGTACAAGCGAGCTAACTCTCCTACGAGGAGAAGGTGTGCCACCGAACTTACCTCTATCTTACGACAGCGACGGTTCGGATACTTGATATCAAGCATTATAACTCTTTAAGTTTATCTCTAGGAGTTAGTTTCTTAAAATTAAGATGCCATTTATTATCAACGAAATCAAGATGTCGTTTTATATGACAATTACCGCATACTATTTCAAGATTTGTCTTTATATTATTTTCTCTATTACCGTCTATATGATGAAGTGATAATAAATATCTTTTATCTTCACTACATCCAACACACTTTTCTTCAAGTCCTAATGACTCACAGTCTTTTAATGTGTATGCTGATTCTCTAGTCCCATAGTGTGGAGGCATAATTTCTTTTATGCCACCGATTTTTTGGGCCTCATCTTTACATTTACGATTACAAAAATAAAGACCACTCTTAGAGTTTAGTAATTGTCCACTACGTTTTCTAAACTTGGTTTTGCATTGTGAGCATTCAATTTCAACAGTATGATTAATATGTCTTAATTGTCTTGAACATTTTGTAGAACAACATTTCTGTTTTTCTGCTCTTTTAACTCTAGTGGTATACTGTGAATTGCAAATTACACAGGTTCCTATAACACCAGTACGCATTTTACCATCTTTATCTCTGAATTTAACAATATCCATTATAATCTCCTTTACTTATTATACACGTAAAGTGGACTGTAATGGTATTGAATTGCAAAGATTTAGTGGACCATATCAGTAACGCTCTGATTCGTCGATGGTGCAAGCATCAAGTCGTGTCTTCACGATGGCCCATGTTGATAGATTTTTAAGTCCCGCTCTATCGACGGTTTACTTAGGTTCTGTTTTCCCTTGGGATAGTTTCGGGCTAAGTTTCCCGTTGTAGTATGAATACTTTGACCTAAACCCTCTCAGAATCTAGCCAGTTACCCGCATACTTACAAACATCTACCTATGTCGCCTCTCAGGGAGCGGCGTATCCGAGTGCTGACCTCGGACCTCATTCGTGACAAGAACGTGTGCAGAACCGCTACACCAATACGCCATTTTTGTGTATAATAAACAGAGGCGGTTTCCACTGTTTATGAAAAGGCAAATTATGATATTCACCTGTTCTCATTGCAATCTTCAGTTTGAAAGAAGTAAACGTTTATCCCATAATATAACTCATTTAGGAATGAGACCTTTTTGTTCTAAAAAATGTTATTCAGATTCAAAAAGAATTAGAAAAACTTATTCATGTGTCTCGTGCCATTGTACATTTGAAAGACTCGTTTGTCAAGCGAAAAAATCAAAAAATATTTTTTGTTCTCACTCTTGTTCCGCAAAACATACAAACTCTCATAAAACAACTGGAACTAAAGTATCAAAACTAGAAAAGTATCTTCAATCTAAGTTACTAGAACTTTACCCAAATTTAGAATTTCAATTCAATAATAAACTTGCTATCAATTCAGAGATAGATATCTATCTTCCGTCTCTAAAACTAGCATTCGAGCTTAATGGTATATTTCATTATGAACCAATTTTCGGTAATGATAAGTTATCGCAAATCACAAATAATGATAACCGTAAATTTCAAGCTTGTTTAGAAGCGGGAATATCCTTATGTGTCATTGACACATCATCTCAAAAATACTTCAAGGAAAGCACTTCTAATAAATTTTTGGAAATAATCAAGTCTATCATAGATAGAAATAAGTGACAAGTGGGAAACGACGACCAAGAGACAGCTTGGACTGTTGATTAGCCTAAACCTTTCGGAATGAGCAATCGAGCTAATGTAATCATTTCGGGCATTCACAAGCGGAGCGAGGGGAATCGAACCCTAACCGCGACCTTTTGAGCCGTGCTGTTTTCAAGACAGTGTACCAAGCCAACTGGCATTCACTCCATAACTAACAGAGTCGCAACTTTGAGTTGAACAAAGCTTCTTAGTTTTGCAGACTAATTGATACGCCGGTATCATTTGCGACATTTTGCCAACACAGCGTTGTGTCGGCTACTAATTATACACGGCCAAGCCGCGTTTGTCAAGAGATTTTTAAGAATTTTTTCAAAGTATATCAACGTCATCAATAGGATAAGCGACTGACATTGCCTTTGGTTGCATAGAATACTGATATTCTATAAACTTCTTATAAATTTTCTTATTTTTATCTTCTCGCATTTCATTAATGAATTCAACATCATCCATTGATTCAATCATAGATTTAAATTCAAAGAATGAAATATTCTGTGTTGGTTCATCAAACTTTGTAACAATTACCTGCTTAGTAGGCCAATCTGGATAAAGACTATCCCATTTAGTTAGGTCTGAACCTGTCCTTAGTAAATTAATAAACGCTTCATAAGTCATGATAGCAACTACAGTTGAAGGAACCATAGCTCCTGTACGCTTACCAACAACTCGTGTTCCAAGTTCAACTTTTTCAATCGTTTCAATTTCTTCTTTCAATTTACTTTCCTTATAAAATAGTCAACTGTTATTCCGTTTCCAATCTCGCCGCGTCTATAGTACCATTCT
>JACCDG011779188.1_pt1 | contig 20499 bp, 18 predicted proteins | sample 7442471 | NCBI WGS metagenome assembly JACCDG01 (sample SAMN15323444, study PRJNA562643) | freshwater metagenome | isolation source: river surface water | place: USA:Blue River Watershed | collected 2017-08-17 | reverse complement strand
GCGCTTCAATAAATACATTTGTAACGTTCGATGCAATTTTTCTTGCTCCGCAAGAAAAATTAGTGGGCAAGAAGGGAGTCGGACCCTTACGACCTTGCGGCCAACAGATTTTAAGTCTGTCGTGTATGCCATTCCACCACTTGCCCCGAATAAAAGGCGTGGACCGGATTCGGACCGGTGAATAACGGTTTTGCAGACCGTTGCCTTACCACTTGGCTACCACGCCAAAAATATCAAATCTTCTTTTTTACCACCTGAACAATATCTTCGGTTTTCGCCAGGCAACCGTTTCCTAAATCACCGCAGGCAAGTCTACCCTTTACCGGTCCGATAAAAATAAAACCTAGTTTCTTAAGCCTAGCGATATTAGCCTGCGTAATTTTACTGTTATACATTGCTTCGTTCATCGCCGGAGCGATAACAACCGGCGAACAGGAAGCCAGGACAACGCAGGTTAAAAGATCATCGCATATGCCGTTTGCGATCTTTGCTATTATATTCGCTGTTGCCGGAGCAATCAACACTAAATTGCCTTTTTTTGCCAGAGAAATATGCTTTATATCCCAATTCTGCGTGCTGTCAAATAGACCGGAATAAACCTTGCTGCCCGAAAGGCTCTCAAATAACACCGGCCTTATCAACTCCTTGGATTCCTGCGTCATTACTACCGTAACAGATAGCCCTTCTTCCCGCAATCGCCTTACTATTTCGCAGGATTTATAAATCGAAATTCCCGCGGTTACCCCTAAGATAACCTGCTTAATTTCTTTCGCCACTTCAATCCTTCTTCTTTTCTTTGCCCACCTGAACTTTGCCTCCGGCGATTTCATGCAAGGCTATGGTAGAAGGCTTAATAGACATATCCATCTCCACGAGCTTGGGTTGACCGTCAGCTATTTCTAAGGCCCTCTTCGCCGCTAAGTTCACTAGCTTATAAATAGAACCTTCACTCTTTTGCAACAGCTTCACTCTGTCTACATACCCCATAGGTCTACCTCTTTTCCCCTTTTAAAAAATTTTTTCTAATATAATATTCTTTAGCACCGATACAGTCTTCTTTAAATCGACGTTCCTTAAAGCATAATCGTACCTTGACGCATTTTTCAGCTCTTTTTTAGCAAGATTTAACCTCTTGGTTATCTCTTTTTCTCCCGTGCCTTCAGACCGGTTTACGATTCTCCTGCGTAACTCGTTTATGGAAGGAGGAAGGATAAAGACGCCCAAGGTATGCTGCGGATAAAACCTTTTCACTCTTAAAAAACCCTTTAGGTCAAGGCATAAAAATATGCCTTTGCCTGTCGCTAATGTTTTATTCACAAGCCCCCTATCCGTCCCGTAATAGTTCCCCAGAAAATTAGTCCATTCCAATACCCTGCCGGTTTTTCTTAGCTTAAAAAACTCTTTTTTGCTTACGAAAAAATAGTCCCTCCCTTCTTTTTCTCCTTTGCGCTTAGAACGAGTGGTGAAAGAAACTGCTTTTGAAAACAACCTCTTTATTGGACCATCGCGCATAAGCAAATCGCGCAGGGTAGTCTTCCCCGAACCAGACGGCCCCGAAAGCACAATGATTATTCCCTTATCCCCGTTTTTTTTCGTCACTCTATATTCTGCACCTGCTCCCGTATTTTTTCAATTAAGCTTTTCATCCTTAAAACCTGGGAAGAAACCCTTACGTCAAATGTTTTTGCCCCCAAGGTATTTGCTTCGCGCTGCATCTCCTGGGCGATAAAATCAAGCTCCTTCCCTATCGCCCCGCCGGATGTAACCTTAGCCCTAAAATTATCGATATGAAAGTTAAGCCGGTCTATCTCTTCCTGGGTATCGGTCCCCTTCAAAAATATCGCTCTTTCCTCATCCGTAGAAAATTCCCTTAGCTTCAGCCTGATAGCTCCCTTTAAAATTTTATTGATATTTAAGATTGCGGCTTTTAATTCCGCGGCAAGCTCCTTGAGAAACTTCTGTAAGGCAGCCCCTTCTTTCCCCCGGGCACTAACTAACTCATCCATTGCCGAGCTTAATGCCGCGTGAAGCTTAGGCCAAAGGTGCTCCGGCGAAATCCTCTCTTCTTCGAACGTCAGTACTCCCGGCAGGCGGATAAGCTCATTTATATTAAGACCCTCTTTTAAATTAAATTCTTTTCTTATTGAATTTACCTTTTTTATATATTTCTTAAGCAGTGGTTTGTTTATGAAAGCCGTACCTGATCTCCTGTCGGCCAAATTAACCACGCAATTTAACCTGCCCCTTTTAACCCTTTTTTCAATCGTCTTCTTTATTTTCTCTTCGAGAGAGAGCGAGCCTTCAGGAAGATGCAGGCTCGTTTCCAAAAATTTATGGTTCGTGCTTCTTATCTCCACGGATACTTTTCCGTGCCTTACCGTCTCTACCTCGAAACTGCCGAAACCTGTCATGCTTTTTATCATTTAAAATCCTTCTTTAAACTGCCCAAACAGTCTTCTTGCACTCTTTCTCTACAATATCCTTTCGTGGATAAAGATCCACTATGATTTCTCCCGGCTCAAACCAAAGCTTGATTTCTCTTTCCGCATCCGAAGGGTCTGAAGAGACATGAATAACATTTTCATATACCCCGGAGGTCGTAATGCGCCCGTAAGAACCTCTTATCGAAGTCGGCTCTGCCTCTTCCGGATTAGTCGCCCCGGCTAACTCGCGGCATCTTTTAATCGCTTCCTCTCCCCAATACACTAAGGCCATAACCTTTTTGCGGTTATGCAGCTCTCCCTGCAGATATTTGATAATGTCGTTAAAGAACGGCTTTTCTTTTAGATGCCTATAGTGGTTCTCCGCGAGAGACTTGGACACCCGTACCATCTTAGCGGCAACAATCTCAAGCTTAGTCTCGGATAAACGGGTTAAAATATTCCCGGTTAAAGACTTTTTAAGGCCATCCGGCTTAATGAGTATTAAAACCGCCTGATTCATTGCTACCTACCCCCTCTCATTACGTTAATAATCCTATCTAACTCTTCCGAAGAATAAAACTCAATGTTAATATTTCCTCTTTTTTTCTTTTTGTTTATCCTCACCTTTGTTGAAAAAATATGCTGCAATTCCTCTTCTAACACCGCAACGTAAGGCTCTACAATTGCCTTAGGGCGCACACGTACCCCTTTTGGCCTACGCGTTTTCAACAAGCTTTCTAGCTCACGTACGGATAATCCTTTAGAAATAATCTCCTGCGCCAAGCGCCTCTGCAAATTGGCGTCCTCGATCTCTAGCAAAGCCCTTCCGTGAGCAAAAGACAACCTCTCTTTTTTTATCTCCTCCTGTATTTCGTGCGGAAGGTTAAGTAGGCGCAAAGTATTGGCTATAGCAGCTCTAGATTTTCCTAAACCCTGGCTCATTTTTTCTTGAGTAACCTGGAATTTATCTATTAAATGCTGATAAGCATGCGCTTCTTCTATAGGGTTTAAACTTTCCCTTTGTATATTCTCTATCAAAGCATATTCCAAAGAATCCCGGTCATCAACCTCTTTTACTATAACAGGTAACTCCTTCAGCCCCAATAGGTTACAAGCACGCAACCTTCTCTCTCCGGCAATTAATTCATAATTATCCCCGCGCCTGCGTACCAAAAGCGGCTGAATAACTCCTTTTTCTTTAATTGACTGCGCCAGTTCTTCGATGTGCCCAGTATCAAATTTCTCCCTTGGCTGGAAAGGATTCGGCTTAATCTGTTGAGGCTGGACAAAAACAATCTCTCCCTTAAGCCCTGACTCCTTCTCCGGTATTAAAGCGCTTATTCCTTTGCCCAGTGCCTTTCTTTCCATTAAGCCTCTCCTTCTGGCTTAGCCGTCTTAGGGCTTAAAGAAAGCCCTAATATCTCCTGGCAAAGCTCTTCATATTTTTTTGCACCTAAGGAATCCCTATCGTAAATAAAAATCGGTTTTCCAAAACTAGGCGCTTCTGTTAAACGTATATTTCTGGGTATAACCGTATTATAAACTTTGTCTTTAAAATGGTTCCTTGCTTCCTGGATCACCTCTTTAGTCAGGTTGGTCCTAAAATCCGCCATGGTGAGTAAAACGCCTTCGATAAATAAGCCGGGATTTATATTATCCTTTACCAGCTTTATGGTATTGTTTAATTGCGTCAACCCTTCTAATGCATAATACTCGCACTGCACAGGTATTAACACTGAGTCTGCGGCGCATAATCCGTTTATGGTTAGAAGCCCTAAGGATGGCGGTGAATCTATAATAATAAAATCAAATTCCTGTTTAATTTTTTCTAACGCTCTTTTAAGGCGGTATTCTCTGCCCAGAGAACCAACAAGCTCAACTTCTGCTCCTGTCAGGTCTAAATTTGAGGGCGCCATAAAAAGATTGGATATCCCAGTAGGTAAGAGCACCTCCTGGATATTAAGCTCTTCAAGAAGAACATGGTAAGTACTTTTAACTATGCTGTGCTTATTTAGACCTATACCGCTAGTGGCATTGGCTTGAGGGTCAAGGTCAATAAGCATGGTTTTCTTGCCCGCGACAGCAAGAAACACGGAAATATTAATTGCGGAGGTGGTTTTACCAACCCCTCCCTTCTGGTTACAGATAGCAATTACCTTACCCATTGTTATTCATAATGTTACAGATTGTTCCACGCGGAACAATCTGTATTCTATAAATTTATTATCTTAAATACGCAAGAAAAGTCAAGTATTTTTTGTATCTTTAACAGCGGTTACGCGCACTCTTGCAGGCTTAGCTCCAGGCATACCAAACAAGCCTTTTGCTTCTTCAGTAATTACTTCAATCTTTGCCTTCTTTCTAGTAATCTTCAACTCTGTAAGAGCTTTTTTTATAGCCCCCTCTACAGTATCTCCCTCTACTTCAATAGATCTTTCTTCTTTCATTTCTGCCTCTGCATGCGTAACTGAAAGATCATCATTAAAATGCTATTGACAAACCAGTATAAAACCAGTCCGGAAGGCATGCGGTAAAATATTAAGCCGAACATAACAGGCATAATAATAAGCATCATTTTTTGCTGTTCTGCAGCTGTGCCGGACATTGATGCCGACGAAATCTTTTGCTGGATGAACATTCCTATAGCCATAGCTATAGGCAAGACATTAAAATCCCTGCCAAGCAAAGGAATATCTCTGGCAAAAACATATAGTTTATCAGGTTCAGATAAATCTTTTATCCATAAAAATGACGCATTTTTTAAAGAAATAGAGCGCATTAAAGCATTGTAAAGGGCAAAAAATATAGGCATTTGCAATAACAATGGCAAACAGCCGCCTAAAGGATTTACCTTGTGTTGCCTATATAATTCCATAATCTCCTTATTCATTCTTTGCGGATTGTCTTTGTATGCCCTCCTTATCTCTTCAGCTTTGGGCTGTAATAACTGCATCTCCTTCATAGATCTCAATTGTTTTATAGACAGTGGATATAAAACAAGGTATACAGTAATACTAAGCAATATAATAGCAATGCCCCAATTATGCACCAATGCAAAAAACAAACTAAGAATCTGCAAAAGTATTTGTGAGATAAAATCTAAAAACCTCGGCCCGTAACGGACAATCTTCGCCCAATCTGGATTAAAACTACTTAGTAATTTTACGTCCTGCGGCCCAATATAAATTTTATAAAAATGTCCACTCTGGCTATTAATAGGTATTATTTCATTTTGGACATTTAGTCCTACTTCAGAAAAGTGGTTGCCTAGTTTTTTCACATAGCCAGTTACGGATTTATCCTCTGGAGACAGGATAGTAGTAAAATATTGATCCCGGAAACCAATGGTTTTTATCTCGGTTAAACTTAAATTTTTATTTGCGCTGGAAAAAAGATCACCTTCCTTGTTTATTAACCCCACGTCAATAAAACGCGCTTGAGAATTCTTAGATGATAAATCCAGTAAACCTATAGTAAGTGGAAAATCTAGATTAAGCGGTTTTTTCGATAAGTTTGAGATTGTTATACTTAACCCTATGCTATAGCTTGATTTATCAATGGTAAACTTCTTAACAATGCGCATGTTTTCGTCAGAAAAACCAAAAACAATCTCATTGTTATTCATTCTTATCTTCTTAAACAAAAGTTTATTGTTATTTAAAACAAACCCCTGCCTAAGCTTAAATTCCTGATCTTTATACTTTTTAAAAATAACACTATGAATACCTGCTAAAGACTCGCTGAATAAAACCTTAAAATTCTCCTGCTCAAGGCTTAAAAAAGGCTCATCTGATTCTATGACCGGTAAAGTATCGGGCAAAACAACATCATTAACATTGGCCGGGCTCTGATCTGTAACCTTTTGGGCTACAAGAGGTTGCTGCTTTGGCATTAAAGCAGACCAGGCAAGCATTACTAATATAGATAACGATATAGCTAAGATTAGTCTTTTTTCCATATTTTCCTTACTCCAAAGGGTAATAGCCGGATTTGCCAGAAAAGGGGTGGCAATGGCAAAGTCTTTTTAAGCCCAAAAAACCTCCTGCTAAAACCCCGTACTTAACGATAGCCTGTTTTGCGTATTCAGAACAGCTTGGCTGAAAACGGCAGCAGGAGGGCAAAGCCAACCTTATATAGTTCTGATACATATTAAGTAAAAAAAGGGCGAACTTTTTTAACATCAAAAGCAGAGCTTTTTCCTGCCCTTTAGCCTTCTTCTAGCCAATACCTTTCTTCCGTTGCGGGAAGACATTTTTTTGCGGAACCCCAGCTTTCTTCTGCCGGTTATATTTGTCGGTGTTTTTAAATTCTTCTTCATTCCTTCTCCTTAATTTTATTTTTAATGGTTCATAATTATAACATAAAAAGGGAGCTCGTCAATGGGTAATTTGCCGGCTTTTTATACCCTTGTGCAAAACCCGCGTTTTTATCCACAATTCCGTCGATAAAATCTGGTCTACGCAGCAAAGCAGGGTTAGCGTTTACTCAAAAGCATAAACCAGGTGTTTTTTATTTGCATTCTTTTTTCTGTCCTTGCCAACTTCCGGTAAATTGCCTAACCTTTATTTACGTTTATCCAGGGTTTTATCTTTTTTGCTTGCAAGTAGTTTTGTTTCTGCTATAATTGCTTTGCTAATTTTGGAAAAACGAGAAGGGGATGCAATATGTACAGTCAAAGAATTTACTTGGGGTCAAACAAAAGGAGGATCCGATTTTCCACAGATTTATTCAGTATGTGGATAAATTGTTAATAAAACCATGGTGACGCTTGAGACGGCATGGGAAAAAGCCAGGGGGATATTAAAAGAGCGTTTGGAGCCAACGGTCTATGAAGCCTGGATTATACCGTTAAAACTAAAGCTATATGACGACAAATCAATAACGATAGAAGCGCCGGATGTATTCTTCAAGGAATGGGTAAGAAAAAATTATGCCGGCATTATTGAGGACGCCATAAATGTCGCCTCCTTAAGAAGTGTGGAGGTTAAGCTTGAGCATGCGAAAGAACAAATTAACCTATCTTCTTCCGAAAAAACAGTACGACACGCGCCCAGCGAAAAAGTAAATCCTTTTGGCCTAAAACTGAACAACCGTTATACCTTTGAAAATTTCGTAATAGGACAGTCAAACAAACACGCCCATGCCTGTTCAATGGCGGTTGCAGACGCCCCAGCAAAAGCCTATAATCCGTTGTTTATTTACGGTGGGGTTGGTTTAGGCAAGACCCATTTAATCCAGGCAATATGCCACAGGGCCCAGGAAAACTTTTCCGGAAAACTCACCATAGCATACCTGCCTTCCGAACAATTCACAAACGAACTCATTAACGCCATCCAACACCGCTCTACGGATGCATTTAGAAACAAATACAGAAATACTGACATATTGGTTGTTGACGATATACATTTTTTAGGAGGTAAAGACTCCTCCCAGGAAGAATTCTTTAACACCTTTAACGCGCTTTACGACGCACACAAACAAATTATCCTCTCTTCCGATAGGCCGCCAAAAGAAATCGCCGACCTCCAGGAAAGGCTGGTCTCAAGGTTCGGCTGGGGGTTGACCACGGAAATAAAACCCCCCGATATCGAAACGCGGGTTGCTATTTTGAAAAAGAAAATAGAGCGCGAGCCAGTCCAAGTCCCCGATGATGTTATTTTTTTTATTGCACAGCTCATAAAAACAAATATACGAGAATTAGAGGGCGCCCTTGTCCGTATAATGGCCTACTCGCTTATGGAAGAAAAACCCATAACAATAGACCTGGCCAAGGATGTATTAAAAGACTTACAGAATGAGCCTAAAAAACTCATAACCGTTGATTTTATTCAGCGCTGCGTTGCCGAAGAATTTGGAATGCCCCTATCCGACATTAAAACAAGAAGGAGAAATAAAAATATAGTTTTACCCAGACAGGTAGCTATGTATTTAAGCAGAGAGTTAACCGATCTCTCTCTGCCCGAGATAGGTAATTTCTTTGGAGGAAAAGATCACACCACAGTGCTTCACTCTTATAATAAAATTAAGGGGTTGTTAAACACGGATATTTCAATAAAAGAACGAATAAATAAGCTAATTCAGTTAATTCGGTGTTAAATTAAAAGGTTTTCCACTGGAATTTAAAATTATAAGTTGTTAAAAATAAACGGGTTTGTTTTCTTTTGCACAAAATAAGGGTTTCTTATTACTGTTGTTATTTATTAAGTATCTATTATAAATAGTAAGGAGAGTAAAATGAAGGTTAAATTAGGGAAAAATATATTAATGGAGGGAATTCAAAAAGTACAAAATGTTATTATTGCTAAAGCGAGTTTACCTATACTTGCGAACATATTAATCGAGACCCAACAGGACTCCTTAAGGCTTACCGCCACAGATTTAGATATAGGAATAACCTGTGAAATACCTGTGGATATACAGGAGGTAGGAGGGGTAAGTGTTCCGGCAAAAAGATTTAGTGATATTATTAAGGAGTTTCCTGGGGACAATGTTTTTATAAATGCAAAGAAAAACAACCAGGTCACCATAGAAGGGGGGGCGTGTCAGTTTCGTGTTATGGGTATCGCCAAGGAAGAGTTTCCCCGAATGCCGGAGTTTAAAGACAAGGAAGTTGTAAAAATCGGACAACAAATGTTAAAGGAAATGCTAAGGTTAACCTCTTTTTCTGTTTCTGTTGATGAGGCCCGCTATGTATTAAATGGCATACTTTTTAGGTTTAGTAAGAATAAATTAAGCATGGTAGCTACGGATGGGAAAAGATTAGCCGTGATGGAAAAGGCGCTAGGGATGGATTTGGGTAAATCGGTCGATATTATTGTTCCGATAAAAACTATACACGAGTTGATGCGTAATCTTAGGGATGATGGCGAGGTTTCTTTGGTTTTAGGGGGAAATCAGGCGTTATTTGATTTAGGTGGAGCAATAATAATTTCTCGACTTATTGATGGGGAGTTTCCGGACTACAAACAGGTTATCCCTGGCGCCTCGGAAAATAAGATGCGCGTTAATAGGGAGGATTTTTTGTTGGCTATAAGGCGCGCAGCGCTTCTGTCTACCCCGGATTATCAAGCGGTAAAGTTGGAGGTTTTTAAGAACAAGCTAGTTGTTTCGAAAGCAACTCCCGATGTGGGGGAATCTAGGGAAGAGTTAAGCGTTGTGTATCAGGGTAGAGAGCTGGCAATTGGGTTTAATCCGGGGTATATTATAGATGTTTTGAAAAACCTACAGGATGACTCCGTTGATTTAGAGCTTACCGACAGCGAGAAGCCCGGGGTAATCAGGATAAATGGATACACCTATATTGTTTTGCCTATGCGGTTAGGTTAGTATGGATGCGATATCCGCGGTGATAAATGATTTAATGCGGGAATTAACCTCTAAAAAAAAGCACAGGTTAGAGGATTCTCCGCAAGAGTGGTTAAAAAAATCCTTGACAAAAAAAGAGCTGGGGCATATAAAGTTTAATTATTTCAGGAGGGGTGTGTTAGGCTTGTGTGTAGATTCTTCCGCGCAGCTTTACCGGCTTAATTTACAAAAGCACGCCTTGTTAAATAAATTGAAAAAATTTTCCCCGGATGTAAAAGACCTACATCTTAATATCGGAGAAGTTTAAGTGAAAAAAGAAAAGCTCAAAAAAAACGGTTTGCCGCCCGGTAGCTCTCCGGCAAAAGATAAAATCTATGATGCTACAAGCATACAGGTTTTGGAGGGAATAGAGGCAGTCCGGCGCAGGCCAGCCATGTATATCGGCGATACCGCGATAAGGGGGTTACACCATTTGGTGTATGAGGTGGTAGATAATAGTGTTGACGAGGCCCTTGCCGGATACTGCGATACGATAAGCGTGGTGATTAGGCCAGATAACAGTATTACGGTTGCTGATAATGGGAGAGGGATACCTGTAGATATTCATAAGACCGAGAAAAAACCCGCCGTGGAGGTAGCTTTAACCACCTTACATGCAGGAGGAAAGTTTGACCACAGGTCTTATAAGGTATCTGGAGGTTTACACGGGGTAGGGGTGAGCTGTGTGAATGCCTTGTCCGACTGGTTGGAGGTAGAGGTTAAAAGAGATGGCAAGGTTTATCACCAGCGTTACGAGCGCGGCAAGACTGTCTCCAAACTTGCTGTTATAGGTAAAAGCGTTAATACGGGGACCAAGATTACTTTTAAGCCGGATAAAACCATTTTTTCTAAAACCGAATACTCTTACGACGTGTTGTCCCAAAGGTTAAGAGAGCTAGCTTTTCTTAATAAAGGGCTTAAAATTAAACTTGAAGACGAGCGCTCGGAAAAAGAGGCGGTTTTTGAATTTGCCGGCGGGGTAGTTTCTTTCGTGGAATACCTTAATAAAAACAAAAATTCCCTGCATAATAAAGTGGTTTATTTTCAAAAGCTCCAGGATGAGATTAATGTTGAAGTAGCGTTGCAGTATAATGACGGTTATGCAGAGACGCTGTTCTCGTTCGCTAATAATATTAATACCGTCGAAGGCGGAACGCATTTATCAGGGTTTAAATCCGCACTTACCAGGGCCATAAACCAATACGCCAAGTCAAAGAATTTACTGAAAGACGATACCAGCATAACCGGCGATGATGTACGCGAGGGCTTAACTGCTGTGATAAGCGTTAAGGTGCCTAACCCGCAGTTTGAAGGGCAGACAAAGACAAAATTAGGCAATTCAGAAGTAGAAGGCTTGGTAGCTTCGGAGAGCTTGAGCGCATTGAGCAGTTATTTTGAAGAAAACCCTTCAGTAGCAAACAAGATTATCGATAAGGTAATAGTTGCTTCCAGGGCGAGAGAAGCGGCGCGTAAAGCAAGGGAGTTGACCCGGAGAAAAGGGGCGCTAGAAGGGGCCGGGTTACCCGGAAAACTCGCAGATTGTTCAGAGCGTGACGCTGCGCTTTGCGAGCTGTATATTGTAGAGGGAGATTCTGCAGGAGGCAGCGCTAAGCAGGGCAGAGACAGGAGGTTCCAGGCAATCCTCCCTATTAAAGGGAAGATTTTAAATGTAGAAAAATCCCGCCTTGATAAGATATTGTCCAATGAAGAAATACGCACAATTATTACTGCGCTTGGCACCGGGATCGGGGAAGAGTTTGATCTGATGAAATTAAGGTACCACAAGCTAGTGCTTATGGCAGATGCTGATGTAGATGGTTCGCATATACGTACGCTACTTTTAACCCTGCTTTATAGGCAGATGCCCAGGCTTATTGAAGAAGGATATGTGTATATTGCTCAACCTCCGCTGTATAAAATAAAGAGGGGGCAGAGAGAAGAGTATATACAGACCGAGCAACAGATGGATGCTATGTTATTAGATTTAGGAAGAGAAGGGCATAAGCTAATGGTCTTAAAGGATAAAAAGGTATTTACGGACAATCAATTTAGAGAGTTGTTAGATGTATTGGTAGAACTTGACAAGATAGGTAGGAGTTTAGGAAAAAAGGGAGTAGAAATAGCTAAATATCTTAATTTCAGGCATCAAAAGACCAAAAAACTACCAATTTATAGGGTTAAAGTGGAGGGAAATGAGCTTTTTATCTACTCTGATAAGGAATTGGCCGAAATTAGAAACAAGGAGGAAGGTGTTACAGAGTCGGATGTAACAGAGATTTTTGAGTCCCAGGATATAGAAGGGCTTATTTCAAAAATAGAAAAGATGGGGTTAGACCCTGCTACTTATAGCCCGGAGTTTTTGTCTCAAAAAGAAGGGTTGTCAAAAGACGCCCAGAAGAAAGCCAGGGCAGTCTATAGGATTTTAAATGAAAAGGAACAAAAAGATTTAAATAAGCTTAAAGATGTCCTTAGCTTTATTAAAGAGATAGCTACAAGAGGTATGCATATACAGCGGTACAAGGGGTTAGGTGAAATGAATCCGCAGCAGTTATGGGACACCACAATGGATCCGGAAAAGCGTACTATGCTTAAGGTTATGCTTGAAGATGCGGTTGAAACCGATAAGATGTTTAATGTTTTAATGGGAGACCAGGTTGAGCCGCGTAGGGAATTTATCGAGACACACGCGCACCAGGTGAAGAATCTAGATATATAGGCCAGATTAATTAAGGAGGGATACATGGAAAATATAGCGTGCTCCTCGCAGGTAAAAAAGGTGCACCCCTGGGCAGTTTTTGTCGAAGGAATAAAAAAATGGAAATCTGTCTGGCTTAAGCTTGCCGCACTCTATTTGCTGGTGCATCTTCCCGTAGAATCTGTGCAGGCCTTTGCAATCCCTAAGATGATGAAGGTGGGGATTTGGGGGGTGCTTATTGGAGTCCTGCGTTGGCTTATTGACTCCTGGGTTATTGCCAGTCTTTTGCTATGCATTAAGGAAATACTAAACGGCAATAGCGTTAAGCTGGCCCGAGCGCTTAAATTGCCGGCTGTTTCTTTCTGGAGGTATATTTTGACCCTTTTGTTAAAAGGGGTTATATTGGGGAGTATTTCCCTCTTGGGTCTTTTCCTTTTCGTAGGCATGATAATGAATTACACGAGGATGGCCAATGTTATCTTGGGGGTTTCTGTATTTGGGGTCCTTGTAACGGCCTGCGTGGCAGCTGCGGTTTTTTTGGGTATCAGGCTGTCGCTTTCCGAAATTGTGGCCCTAGCTGAAAATGATTCTCCGGCAAGCGCCATAAAAATAAGCTTTGATTTGATAAAAAGACATGTCACGGGAGTTTTGGCGGAGCTATTTTTGATTATAATAATGTATATTTTCTTGCTTATCCCGTTTTTTCTTTTAACCATGCGCTCTTCGCAGGTTCTTATAATGTATCAGAATATAATAGTTAATTCTGTAATTGTGCCGCTCACTGTTTGTATTATTATGATTTTGTATAACAGGCTTAAGGAGATAGCCGAATAAATATGTACGCGCGCAACGAAAAAGTAGTTCCTATATATATTGAGGAAGAGGTAAAGGACGCATATTTGAATTACGCGATGAGCGTAATCGTAGGGCGCGCGCTTCCTGATGTCCGAGATGGTTTAAAGCCGGTACATAGGAGAATACTCTATGCCATGCAGGAACTTAATCTAGACCACTCCAAGCCGTACAAAAAATGCGCGCGTATTGTCGGAGAGGTTTTGGGAAAATATCATCCTCACGGGGACGTAGCTGTTTATGATACGTTAGTGAGAATGGCCCAGGATTTTTCCCTGCGTTATCCTTTAGTAGATGGCCAAGGCAACTTTGGTTCTGTGGATGGGGACTCTGCGGCTGCTATGCGTTATACCGAGGCGAGGCTGGCGGCGGTCTCTAACGATATGCTTGGAGACATAGATAAGGAAACCGTCAATTTCGGGCCGAACTTCGATGCTTCCTTAAAAGAACCGCTTTTGTTGCCCGCAACACTACCTAATCTTTTGGTTAATGGATCGAGCGGTATCGCCGTCGGCATGGCTACAAATATCCCCCCCCATAACTTAAACGAGGTGGCGGATGCAATAATCTATTATTTAGATAACCCTAATGTGGAGATCAAGGATCTTATGCGTTACATCAAGGGCCCGGATTTCCCGACCGGAGGGGTTATTTGCGGGAAAGGCGGGATTAAAGAGGCGTATAACTGCGGGAGAGGTAAACTTACCGTCCGCGCCCGCGCCACGGTAGAACATCAAAAGAACGGCAAGGATCTTATTATCATAACCGAAATCCCTTATCAGGTGCAAAAGTCTTCTGTTATCGAGGCGATCGCCGGACTGGTCGATGACAAGAAGATCGAGGGCGTTTCCGATATCAGGGATGAGTCCGATAAAGACGGCATGCGTATAGTAGTGGAGCTTAAGAGAGATAGCGAGCCGCAGATTGTCCTTAACCAGCTTTTTAAGCACACCCAACTTGAGACGACATTCGGTATTATCATGCTTGCCTTAGTCGAAAACCGCCCGAAGGTATTGAACTTAAAGCAGGTGCTCGACTGTTATGTAGAACACCGCAAGGTAATTGTCAGGCGCAGAACCCAGTTCGAATTAGACAAGGCGTTAAGGCGGGCCCACATATTAGAGGGTTTAAAGATCGCTTTAAAGTTTATTGACCGCATCATAAAAGTAATAAAGACCTCAAAGAGCGTCGAGGTCGCCAAGGTTAATTTAATGAAAGAGTTTGAGCTTTCCGAGATACAGTCTCAAGCTATCCTCGAGATGCAGCTGCAGAGGTTAACCGCTCTAGAGAGAGACAAGATTGATGCCGAATACGCGGAATTGCTTAAAAAGATCGAGCTTTGTAGGGCGATCCTGGCCTCGGAGAAGAAGGTAGAAGGTATTATTAAGTCGGAATTAGAAGAGCTTAAGAAAAAATACGGCGATGAGCGCCGCACGGATATAGTCGGAGAGGTCGAAGAACTTGAAGTAGAGGATTTGATTGCCGAAGAAGATGTGGTGGTAACTATAAGTCATGGAGGTTATATCAAGAGGTTGCCGGTTAGCTCTTACCGCAAGCAAAAGCGCGGGGGAAAAGGTGTTACCGGAGCAGAACTCAAAGAAGAAGACTTTATAGAACATCTTTTTGTGGCCTCTACCAAGGACTATCTTTTGATATTTACCGGTAAGGGTCAGGTACACTGGCTTAAGGTTTATGAGATACCCCAGGCCAGCCGCACCTCAAAAGGTAAAGCGATTATTAATTTAGTTCAGATGGAGCCCGGTTCAAAGATAAGCTCTACTGTACCGGTAAAAGATTTCTCCCCTGATAAATACCTGGTTATGGTTACTCGTCTGGGGCAGGTAAAAAAGACAAAACTCGAGGCCTATGGCAACCCCCGCAAGGCAGGAATAATAGGCATTACGCTGGATAATAACGACGAGCTAATCGGAGTGGAGATGACTGATGGAAAGCAGGAATTGCTTATCGGTACGCGGGAAGGTAAGGCTATTCGGTTCCCGGAAGCCAAGGTTCGCGATATGGGCCGGGGCGCGCGCGGGGTAAGGGCAATATCTTTGGGCAAAAAAGATGAAGTGATAGATTTGGTTATACCCCAAAAGGATGCGGCAATATTAACCGTTACATCCCTTGGTTTTGCCAAGCGCACCACCGTTGATGAATACAGGCTTACTTCCCGGGGAGGCAAGGGCGTAATAAACATAAAAGTAACGGATAAAAACGGCGAGGCAGTGAATTTAAAGACTGTCAACGATAAGGATGAGTTAATGGTAATAACGCAGAACGGAATATTTTTGCGTTGTGCCGTGAAGGATATACGCGAAACCGGGCGTTCTTCCCAGGGAGTCAGGCTTATAAAGTTACAGGATAAAGACCGTGTTTCCTGCGTTGCCCCGGTAGTTGCGGAAGAAGAATAGGCTCGACCCTGTCGTCTAGCCTGGTCTAGGACAAGAGCTTTTCAAGCTCTCGACACGGGTTCAAATCCCGTCAGGGTCATTTTAATAGGTGTTTGATGTGCGGAATCGTCGGATATATTGGGAAAAGGCAGGCGCAGGATATTTTACTGCCCGGCCTTAAACGGTTAGAATACCGCGGATATGATTCGAGCGGCATAGCAATAATCCTGCCAGAAAAAAATACTATATCTGTAAGGAAATCGCCCGGAAAAATACGCTGTCTGGAGAGGTTAATTAAAAGCAAGCCTCTTTCTGGCGGCGTTGGCATTGCGCATACGCGATGGGCAACGCACGGGGCGCCGACTAAGGCCAATGCACACCCCCATACAGACTGCAATAATGAAATTGCCCTGGTCCATAATGGCATCATAGAGAATTATGAAACCATTAAGGAGCAGCTTATAAGAGAAGGGCATATTTTTCATAGCCAGACTGATACGGAAGTTATCGTGCACCTCATCGAAAAGTTCTACAAAAATATTCCCCTTGAAGAAGCTTTACGTAAGGCGCTTAGGTTATTGATAGGCTCATTCGCCGTAGGAGTTATTTCTACCAAAGAGCCAAACAAGCTGGTAGGCGCTCGTTCCGGCAGCCCGCTTATTTTAGGCATAGGGGAGGGGGAAAATTTTCTTGCCTCCGATGCCCCGGTGGTATTAGATGCGACTAAAGATTTTATATTCTTGGATGAAAATGAAGTAGCGGTCCTGGCAAAAGACAGTTTTAAGATCATGGATTTTGATGGTAAGACAGTATTTAAAGACAAGGTGCGTATTAATTGGGATATAGCGCAGGCACAAAAGAACGGCTATCCGCATTTTATGCTCAAAGAAATTAATGAGCAGCCCAAAATTATTGAAAACCTGCTTAATGCGAGGATAAATAAAGAGACAAAAAAAATTAATTTCGAAGAACAAAATATCCCGGAAGAAAATTTAAAAAACATTAAGAATATTTTTATTGTAGCCTGCGGTACGGCATACCACGCCGGGATAGTGGGAAAATACATTTTTGAATCCCTGTGTTCGATCCCTGCTCAAATAGATGTTTCCAGCGAGTTTAGGTACAGGGATTTATTGATTGATTCAAATACGCTGGTAATTGCGATAAGTCAATCCGGGGAAACGGCAGATACCCTTGCAGGAATACGCGAGGCGAAAAAGCGCGGGGCGCAGGTTATTGCTATTTGCAACGTATTGGGTTCTACGCTGACCCGTGAATCCGACGGAATCATTTATACTCATGCCGGGCCTGAAATCGGCGTTGCTTCCACTAAGGCATATACCGCACAGCTAACCGCGCTATACCTGTTTGCTTTTTACCTGGCAGGAATAAGAAGTGTTTTGCCGAGCTCCAAGATTAATAAATACCTCTGTGAGCTGCGGAAAATCCCCAAGCAAATGGAGGCCGTGCTTAAAGAACAAGGCGTTATTGCAAAGTTGTCGCGTAAACATGCAAACCTGGGTTCATTTTTGTACCTGGGCAGAAACATTAATTATCCCTCCGCATTAGAGGGCGCGCTTAAGCTAAAAGAAATTTCTTATATACCAGCAGAGGGCTACGCCGCCGGTGAGATGAAGCATGGGCCCATCGCCCTGATCGATGAATATCGTGCCGTAGTTTGTATTGCACCGTGGTCAAAGGTTTATGAGAAGATGATTTCTAACATTCAAGAGATTCGTTCGCGGAAGGGCAAAATTATAGCCATTGCTTCGCATAACGACAAGGAAATTAAAGAATTAACGGGAGAGGTAATTTATATTCCAAAAACCGATGAAATATTTTCTCCGCTTTTAGTGGTTCTGCCTCTACAGTTAATCGCATACCATATAGCTACAAAACGCGCCTGCGATGTGGACCAGCCGCGTAATTTAGCAAAGTCTGTAACAGTAGAGTAATGCTTTATATTGTTGGGACTCCCATCGGCAACTTAAAAGACATAACCCTGCGTGCGCTCGAAGTTCTAAGATTAGTTGACCTGATTGCCTGCGAAGATACGCGTCGTACAAAAATTCTCCTGGCGCATTATGACATCCGCAAGCCAACTACAAGTTTTTTCCAGCACAACAGATTAGTGAAGGCAGAGTACTTGCTTGGACTATTAAAAGAAGGGAAACATATTGCCCTTGTTTCTGACGCGGGGACTCCCGGCATCCTGGATCCCGGATATAATCTGATTAATTTGGCGATCAGTAATAATGTAGAAATGAGTTTTGTGCCCGGGGCCGCAGCTTTTGTGAATGCGCTTGTGCTTTCCGGAAAACCCGCACACGAATTTTATTTTGCCGGCTTTCTTCCAAACAAAAAGATTTCAAGGCAAAATAAGCTTAAATCTCTAAAGGGTATGGGATGTACCGTAATATTTTATGAATCATGCCATAGAATTTTAGCGGCGCTTGAGGATATCGATTTAATATTTGGCAGCAGAGAAATTGTTGTCGCGCGCGAACTAACTAAGAAATTCGAAGAGGTTTTGCGCGGGCCCTCCCGGGAAATCATAGCAGGATTCCAAAGAAATAAGCCTCGCGGTGAGTTCGTAGTGATAGTTTAAATTATTAGAAAGCGCATTTTTAGCTTTATAAATGTCCAATCTACCAGGGACACCCATCTAACCAAGCGCTAGGGTGTCCCTTTTGTTAACGCTTTCTTTAAATACCTGCTTTACCCTTGATTCTTTTTACCTAATATTGCATACTTAATTGTTATCCATAAGGCTGATAAACCTAAACTAAAAACAGATGAAAACCAAGCTTTTTAAGTACTTTAAAACATGCGCAATACTTTTATCTCTCCTGTTAATTTTTGAGCAATCCGGATTAGCTCAAATTGCCGGCCAGCTCGATATCTCACACAGCATGAGCTCGCTCCGGAGTTACTTTTCCCAGGATAGATTCCGCCCCATACACTTAAGATACCTGCAATACAATATACGAGAGAATGATTTTCGTCTTCTTCTGGATAGGGGTAACCTGGGGGGGCTGTCTAGCGCGCGTATAGAAAATTCGACGCAGATATTGCTTAATTATTTCCTCACCGGGGTAGCGCTCCCCAACGGAAGTTTTTGGGTGAATCTTAAGCCCGGCGCAAAAAACGAGGTTATTGACCCTTTGTTGGGCCAGACGGATATTGGAAAAGTATTACTGGAAACGGATGTCCAGCTTAAAAAGGACACCGCTCGCTTTACTTCTCCGACAACTACGGAAGGTAAGGAATATTGGGAGAAACTTTATAAAAGAGCAGGAGAAATCTACGGTAGTCAGGACGTTGCTATTCCCACTTTGACCAGGCCATGGATTGTCCCCGGAGAGATAATTATCCGCGAGGCCGGCGATAACGCCTATATTTATAAAGCTACTTTAAAAGTAATGCTGGAAGAGGATTATTTAAAAGGTTCGCCTGTTTACGGGTTTAGCGATGAGCGGCAAAAAGAGTTAAATAGCTATGCCTCGCAGGTTTTGCGGGAAAAGATAATCCCCAGGCTTACGCAAGAGGTCAACACCTCTAAGCGCTATGCGGGGTTACGCCAGGTTTATTATTCGCTGATCCTGGCGCAGTGGTTCAAGCAGCGTTTTAGTAAACAGTCCGTTGCAGCTGAACCCAGTGGTTTATACAGCGCTCTTATCGATTCCCGCGATCTTAAGGGATTGATGTCTAAAAAACCCTGGTCCGTAAAAAAATATTTTGAGGAGTATCAGAAATCATTTAAAGACGGAGAGTATAATTTTAAGATGCCTGTTTCAACCCGTTACGGAAAGGTAATCCGCAGTTATTTTTCCGGAGGCATCGCTTTAGATAATATGGTAGCTTTACCCGGGCAAAGCAGGCAGCTGCCATCGGGAGGAGTAAGCGTGTCCATAGCTTCTTCCCGCCCGGGGGGGCACCTTTTAAGATTAAAAACCCTTATCGCTATCAAGGTTGACGCTAGTCAGGGCATTGTTATAGATGAGTCTGCGTCTACAAATAATTCTGGTGCAACTGATCCCGCAGCCGGGCAAGATGAACGCAGCGAGGAAGGGAAAAACGCTGTCTTTAACGCTATGGATGCGATTGCAGAAGAAGGCGCGCCAAGCGATATGGAAGAGGTTGCGCGTATTAGGGACGCATATTTTGTCCCCCATCTTAAAGAAGCGCCGGCTAATTCCACGCAAGAGGAATTCTTAAGGCATTATCTGCCCAAGGTTCAATCCGGGATCGTGCGTTTATTCGTGGTGCGCTCATTCGGGAAAATCATCGGCTATTCCTTAAGCCGTAAAATAAAAGGTTTCGGTTGGATTTACGAAGTAGCAGTTGATCCTGCCTATCGCGGCCAGGGATTAGGCACAAAACTATTTAAAGCGGCGCTGGATTACATTACTTTGGGCCTGGACAGGATTACAATAATTACGACGTCTGACTGGTCGGTAAACGGTGCGACAAGGGCTATGGCTATGAAGTTTGGGTTTACAGAGTCAGCAGACAAAGAGCATTTGACCCTAAAGGTTCGCCCTACGCTGGGTAAAACACAATTAACGAGCGGGGATTATTCGTACGAAGGTAAAGAGGGCTTAAATACGTTGCGTTGGAAGCAGGCCTGGGTTAAAGGACGGCTAGTTAATATTGATGGGTACTTATCCATACTCCAGAATCCTGCAATGGGCCCTGACTTCAGGGTGCCGCAGGTAAGATTAACCTCAAGAAAGGAAATGGATAAGATAGCCCCCGGGGTGAATGTCCTGCGTCAGGAAAACCAGGTTTT
>JACCDG010556434.1_pt1 | contig 20504 bp, 20 predicted proteins | sample 7442471 | NCBI WGS metagenome assembly JACCDG01 (sample SAMN15323444, study PRJNA562643) | freshwater metagenome | isolation source: river surface water | place: USA:Blue River Watershed | collected 2017-08-17 | reverse complement strand
CATTTGCTGGTAAGGTATTTATATTTTTATAATATTCTGCATTCATATCACTACACACTTTGCGTAGCCTAGTTAATTCTAGAATAATTGGTTCTGCCTTATAATCCCCTATTTTCTCCAGAAACTCAGATGAGAGGCGTTCATCTTCAGCGACGGCGATCTTGTAGCGCCGAGCCCGCTCCTGGAATTCAGGCAACCGAGCCTTCTCCGTGTCAGTCAATAGCTTCTCGCGGTGCTTACGCAGTGTCCCATTGCGGAAGACAGCTGTGAAACAGCCATCCAAGAACTCTTCAGTCCAAGGCATGCGGCACTCTGTCTGTGGGCACAGCACCTGCTGTCCTTGCGTGAGGACATATTGCTCTAGGCAACCGCGACAGACATTTTTGTGACAGAATGCGCAGCTGACTTGCTTTCTGTCGCTCTTGTTGAACTCATCAGCACAGATTGAACATGTGGGGGCTTCTTCTTTACTCATCTGGGCTAGGCTTGAATGATTAACGCGGGGATACTTAAAGCCCAGGTCATCCGCGAAGGCAAATTTTTGCCTAGGGCTGTCAAAAAAATGTTTCCAGTGTTTTCTTTTTTTTTTTGCGGGCGCGGCAGCGATAAATAGACAAGTAGGCCGATTAGGTATAGTTTTTCGGAACCTCTGAACGACAGAAGCCAAACATCATCTTCGTAATGGTATCAATATTGATATTCAGCGCCATCTCTTGTTCTTGTCTGTTAGTCCCGCAATCCTTCCATTCGCCACCCATCTTCGTGACGAAGTCCCGCTTATATTCTTCAGATTCCATATTACCACCGAAGAGTGGAGTTTCCATCTTCATATTGATGAGCATATCGTTGTAGTAGGCCGTCAAGCAATAGCGCTTGCGTGCATTCAAGATCATCTCATTGCTGTAGTTGGTTAGCTCCACCAGACCCTTAATGGTCTCACCAAACTTGACCGAGCCCATACCGATCGTGAGAGAGTTCAGCAAGTCACGCCCAGCCGCGTAGAACATGCGCTTGATCTCCTTGACATCATTGCGGAAGCGGCGCAGGCGATCACGCGACCAACACTTCTTCTGCCAGTCCGCCTCTGATAAGCGTCCCGCCAGGTAGTCAATCGCGTCTTCCTCGCCCTGGCGATCGGTATAGCGTTCATACCAAGTCTGCCGATTTGCAATGTCATACTGATAAATCTCCAAAAGCCGCCTGTGGAACTCAGAAATAATCCGCACCGCTATCCTCTTAACATACGCTATCATCTCCGACTGCACATCACCTACATGTCCCAGCTCATCTAGCCGCTTTGTAACCGCCTCTGTGACATCTGTAAAGCGCATAACATATGCTTCATCTCGGACGGCTAGCCAGTCAAGGGGGCGCACAGTGTTATCAGCCGCACAACAGTCGCCTCCTGGCACATCGCCCACCTCACGCGGCACAGAGCCTTTGGTGCGACGCAACCACTCATAGTAGTGGGGATTATGCACACGCCCCTCTTCCTTCTGACCAGTAGCCCATGAGAAGGGTGTCTGACAAAGTGTGCACCACATCTGATCACAACCGTCAATCTTGCTGATCAGCGCCTTACAGCTGGGGCACGGCTTCGTCTCTTTGGCGAGCATGCGTGCCGTCTCCACTGCCGCAATCTCGCACACATGCCAGCGCTTGTCTTTGGGAGGTGCTTCCTCTCCTGGCTCTTGGTCGCTAGCGCCGCCGCCCGCATGCATCATACGCGCAGGCGCGGCCTCATCCTCCTCCAACACATCGTGGCAGTGGCGACATACGCGCGCGTCACACACACCGCACTTCCACTTGCCATCCAAGAAGCCGCGGCATCCCTCTTCAGGGCAACCGCGCATCACCTCTACATGTCGCCGTTCTTCGGCAGCGCCAGCGCCACCCCCACGATTGACAGTAGCTGCGCCCTCGCCAAAGAGCTCAATTGCCTCCTTATACTTGGCCGAATCTACGCTACCCCAGATGCGAATAGGGGCACCATAACTCTCAATCATATCACGCACCGCCGGTGCTCTGTTCTCGCGTCGTGCCTTCTTCAAATATTTCTTCTTCGCGCTCTCAATCACTTTCTCATTCTCTGCATAGTATACATTGACCGTATCAGCAGCAGCGCGATGCTCTGCGCCTGTAGCTGTAACTTTCGCAGAAATCGCAGCATACTCGGCCTCCTTTCCAGGCTTTGGAGTTTCTATATACCTCTTCGTCGCTGCATCATACCTGCTAGTATCCATAAACTTATACAGGGAGTATCTGAGCGAAGCCAGTTGGTCCTTGAGCTTCTTTGCAATTGCATTTTGTCGCTCATACTCGGCCACCTCTGGCACCTCATAATACTTAGAAGACATCTCAGTAAATGCCTTCTTCTTGCCATCAATTATATCAACAGCAATCTTGTAGCGTCGCGCCCTTTCTTGAAGTTCAGGCAACCTAGCCTTCTGGTGATCCAGCACGAACTTCTCTCGGTGTGCCCGCAACCCGCCCTTGCGGAACACAGCGGTAAACTGGTTATCCACAAACTCCTCTGTCCAGGGCATGCGACACTCCGTGCCTGGACAGGAAATTTGCTCTCCCTGAGAGAGCACATACTGCTCTACACAGCCGCGGCAGAAACTGTGAGACCCATATGGGCAGACAACCTCCTTGCGTGTGCTCTTATTAAACTCGTCGTAACAGATCCCACAGGAAGGCTTCTCTTCCTGCACTGTAACAGCCGCTATGGCTGTAGCTTGAATAGGCATGATTTCAGTAACGGCACTCATCTTGGCTTGAAAACTGGGTAACTATGCAACAAAGCGAACGCGATTTCAAGTTTTTTTGCCATAGCAAAAAAACGAACTGATAGAGCAAAGCGATATCTCAAGTTTTTGCCAACCAATAAAAATTAAGGTAATAGTATATATAACAGACCTGCCCACTAAGCCTTCAAGAGCATTGCATCCACATATGCCCTATACCATCTGTCTGATTTCTCTTTTTTAAAGATATTTAGATTAAGCCCATGCTTAAACTCAAGAGGATCTCCAAACATGCCAATCCAATTGACAAGCACCTTCCTGTCAAACCGCTTGAGAAGTTTTCGGAACTCCTCGTTTGTAAAGGCCACAAGCTCAACAATCTGCTTCAGAGAAGAGCCCACAGGCACTTCCGCAGAGATGGAGTTAAAGATATCACGTCCAGCATTAAAGAACATTTCATAGATCTGGAACTTGGCCACGGAATAAGCATGATGGCTCTCCCTATAGAAGATTTCCGCTTGCCACTGTTCTTCAGTTAATTCATTCGCAAGGTGCTGAACAGCCGCATTCTCCAGGTGCAATGTAAGGTCATGATCAATTTCTCTGCGCAGTTCAGCGTTACAATCATAATCGTGAATTTCACTCAACAAGCGGTGGATTCCCTCCAACCGCTCTGCCGCCTCAACAGCCCACACAGGATCAACATCTGCAAACAGTGCCTGTTTTGAATAGAAAGGTCGCCCTGCCGCTTGATTTATCCACATTCCTACATTGAACTCGCGCAAACCATCTTCTGCACAGCCGCCCCCATCACCAGGCTCACGAGGAACCGAGCCTTGCGTGCGCCGCATCCACTCATAGTAATGTGGGTTATGCACACGCCCTTCCTCCTTCTGCCCAGTGCGCCAAGAGAAAGTTGTGTGACACTGCGTGCACCACATTTGATCGCAGCCATCTATCTTGTAGATGAGTGCCGCACACTGCGGACAGGCCTTCGTCTCTTTCGCCAGAAGCGCAGCCGTCTCAACCTTCTCTTTCTGGCACACATGCTCAGCCACACTGGCCGCTACGCTGGCCGCTGCGCTGTCCCTACATGTCTGACACACCGAAACACCGCATAGGCCGCAACTCCAACCCTCGCCCACAAATCCCCTACAACCCTCTACAGGACAGCCACAATGAACAACAATTCGCGGCTTTCCATCTTCAACACCACCTATGTTAATGCAACCGTATCCAAGACGTTCCACTAACTCAGTAAGTTGCGGAGGATCAATTTCATCATGCACATATGGATATGCTTTACCGTAGTTATCACGAACATGTTCTGTTACACGTTCTACTATATAATAGTATTCTGCTTCTCTATTGAGAGTGCCTCTGATGTTTTGCAACTCTTCCCTATTTTCGCGTTCAAAAGCCTGCTCTGCAGCCTTTGCAACAGTTAGCTTAGCTCTTAAATCTATCATTGCATCAAATAACTTCTTTGCCTTTTCATCAGGTAGTGTGTTTCGTATCTCTTCCAGTCTATCTTCTTTACTCAAGTTTCTATCATTAAGAAGGGAAAACCCATTAGAGTAGTGCCTATATAGTTCTGGATAGTTAGTCCATGAACTGCTATATAACAATTTATCTATTTTCATCCTAATTTCACGATGTTCATTTCTTAAACTATCATCCTCTTCAATAATAGGGTGTTCTCTCATTTTATTTATCCTAGCATCACACTCTGCCCTAAGTTTTTTTGAAGATTCTTCAATTGTTGTATAGAGACGGGCCCGCTCCTGCAGTTCTGGCAGCCGTGACTTCTCGCGATCGCACAGATACTTCATCTTATGTGTTGTGAGAGCCCCATTGCGGAAAGCAGCCGTCATATGTTCATCCAGAAACTCCTCTGACCAAGGCAGACGACACTCAAGGGAAGGACAAGTAGGTGTTTGGCCTTGTGTCAGAAGATACTGCTCTGTGCAGCCGCGGCAGACTGTGGTGCTGCAGTGTTGGCATGTTATCTGTTTGCGTGTTGTCTTGTTGAAGTTGCTGAAACAGATTGTGCATGTGGGCTCTTGGACGGAAGTCATGGCTTGAATAATGTTGTTGTGGGTCGCTTACGCTGCATGCCTTACTAAGGCAGCCCAGCAATTCAATTTTTTTGTGCTATGCAGCCCAAAGCAATTCCCTACATGTCATAATATGGAATCACAGCACATAACAAAAATTATCCCACATCTCTACGTGGGCGATCGCTATTCCGTGATCGGCCGCGAAGATTATCTTGCCCAATTCAATATAGAAGTTGTTATCTCTGCACTCACCGAAGAGGAGTATGCAGATTATATGATTGGACCAGAAGATTTTGATGAAACTATTGCCTGGTATCGGTTGACTCTTGACGACGACCCCGAAGAGCCAATAGGCTCCTACTTTCGCAGAACGAATCTAATTATTGCCGACGCCATCCAGGCAAATAAAAATGTTTTAGTTCATTGTTCTGCGGGTATGAGCCGTTCTGTAACACTCACCGCTGCTTATCTTTTATCTGCAGGTCACGCTGACTCTGCCGCCGAGGCCATTAGCTTCATTCAACGCCGACGTGAATATGCCTCTCCAAATAATGGTTTTTATCAGGCCCTTAACACGCTGACTACTCAGTCTTAGCCTTCCGCCCTAGCACAATCCGCCCAGCCGCGACAACCTGATCTCCATCAACCCTACTTGTCGGTGCTACCCACTTCAGGCCCAGGAAATGGAAGATATCCTGTTCCCGCGCCATGGGCGGTGCTTCTGACACCCCTTCACGGACTGGCGTCATTTTATGTTCGTTCATCGTATATCCCTTCTCCAACGCCCAGCCTCGCATCGCTACATTAAAGCGATCAGAACCTGTAAAGTAGAGAATCGCATACGCATATTGGTCACGCGGGATCATCAGCAGATCCAGACGACGCGCCTTTCCATCAGGTAGGCGACACACAGCCAAACACTTTGTCGGTCCCTGTGCCAACACAGCCTCAATATATCCCATCTCTACAAGTCGGCCCACATACTCACTGAAATGCTCTGCAATTACGCTCGCCTTCAGCGAAGAGGGCATGCTGATGAGCACATCAATATCGCCAGAGTCTGCTGCCCCACGGCGATAAGAACCCACAACCGTCACATCCATCAGCACAGGATCACAGTTATCAATAACAACCTGCTCATGTGCCTCCATCTCCGCCCGTGGAATACGCTCCAAGATGTCTTCATAATACTCCAGCCCCACTTTCTGGGCGTCAGTAAGCAGCCCAGGCTCTGCCGCCACCCGCTCCCGCAACTCATCTATACTTGTCACTCCCGCTGCAATAAGCGCCTTCGCCTTCACAGGCCCCACCCCATAAACTTTGAGCAAGGCGTCATATGCACCAACGTCGGTGCTCTCCCTCGCCCTCTGAGCCGCTCCTAGCACGCCGGTCTCAATAATCTCGCGAACTTTATCGGCGATCTTCCCCTTGCCAGCTACCTCGGCAACATCATCAAATGTATAGATGGCCCCAACCGTCTTCAGTTTCGCGAGAAACTTGGAATAGGCGATTGCCTGAAATTTACGACCTTCAGACAGATCGGCAAGACGAACTGTCTCAAATTCCTTAATAATCAATGGCTTGAAATCGGTAGGCATGATAATTCTATTTTGGAACACACTTTCCTACTTGTCAAGTAGGCGCAAGTCCAATTCAATTTTTAGCTAGCTACTGGCAATAGATAACTAAACAAAAGGCACTAATAAACACGCTCTCCATTAAACCAGACCTCTACTACATGTTCCTCCTCTTCCATCCCTGCAGGCCAAACTCGAACACAACCAGGATACCAACGCTCATCTTCAAAAACAATATCACCAAAATCATCTACACTAATCGGCTCGGAGCTCTGAAACTCCACCGTTGCATCTAGCTCATTGCCAAATACCTCATTGCGCAGAAGCAAAATCTCCACATCTGGCATTACGTCGGCCAGAGCACCAAACCACTGAAAAATATATTCACCGCTGTGCTCAATATCAGAGCCCACCTTGTTTTTCTTGATAAGTAGGGTATTATAAGGCATTTTATCTTTTATTTTATATTTGTAACCTAACCTTAAGCCAAAGCCGCAACGTTGCGTTTCACGCTGTTCGCGGTACGTTGCGTTTCACGCAACTCACCAACTCTCTGCCACCGACTGCGCATAGAGGTTGATAAAGTGTAACATGAACTCAAACAGATCCCACTGGATTGCCTTATAGTTCTCAGTGGCCGTCATATCAAAGAGCCCATCGTCCTGGCCATGGAAGTTATTATACAGGATGCAGAGCTTCTCGCCAACAATCCTCTGCAGTGGCTTTACCACCTCTTTTAGGTCATCTGTGCGTGTCCTCTCATTGATTGTGTTCAAGTAGCGGAAGACAATAGAATATCCATGGTCTCGCACAAACATACAGACCTCATCTGCGATATCTCGGCCTAGCACATCTTTGTTGATATAGCGGAGCGGTCCGAAAGTGCGTCGGCTGATGATTTCTGCAGCCAAGTTCGCCGCCAACACCTGGTAATTAACTGCAGCCATGTGAGGATCGGCAGGGGCTTGAATAGTATTATTGTTCTGCATTGCTGACATGTATAGGCTTGAAGTGAGGCGGTAACATCCTACTTGCCCCTTGCTGCCGTTTCAATTTTTTTCACGACTAAGGCGTTAAGGATTTCTCTTATAATAGAGTAAAATGGCTGAGGCCAGACCATCTTGCCAAAGGCCCGCTGACCAGAGGCCAACTTGCCAAAGGCTCATGGAGCAAAGTGACACTAGCAGACCATCTTGGCACGACTACTTCAAAGAGATCGCCCAAGTGACCGCCAAGCGCAGCCCATGCGAGCGCCTACAAGTCGGCTGCGTTCTCGTCAAGAACAACAGAATCATTAGCCAAGGCTACAATGGCTTCTTACCAGGTTGTGAGCACAAATCAATCATTCGGGACGGACATGAACAGGCCACTGTGCATGCAGAGCAGAATGCTATTGCAGACTGCGCAAAAAGAGGTGTCTCGTGTGAAGGCTGCACAGCTTATATCACTCACTACCCGTGCATTATCTGCTGTCGCCTACTCCTCGCCGCCGGCATCCAAGAGATCAAGTTCATCAATCATTATCGGAATGATGAACTTGTCAAAGTATTTACAGATAGTTTGGGTGTGACTCTCGACCAAATTTAGGCCTTCTTCAGAATCTTAATCTCCTTCCTCATCAAGTCCTTACGCTTGCGGTGCATGCTGTTGGCGACCTTGCGCTTGGCAACCCGCTTCTTCCTACGTGTCACCCGTCGCTTGCCACCTTCTTGGTTCTGTTCAGGTTCTTCTTCTTCCGCAGGTTCTATCTCTTCGTTGGAATTAATATACGACCCATTATAATTGCTACTATTATTTTCACCTTCTACATAATTTGTATATTCCTTCTCCTTTGGAATCTCATTATTCCATTTGCGCGTTGCAACAGCGCGAACATAAGCAGCAGCGGCTTTTGCTAGAGTGTCTGTGCGTGCAGTATAGGCAGCATCATCTTCACTATCTTCCTTCTTAAGGATCACCTCAAACCGCCCCTCATGCTTCTCGTCAGTTTCACCTTCATCCTTCAGCCGCATTGCCTTAATGCGCGCTGCATAAGTGTCATAATCCTCATCAGCCTTCTTGGGCAAATCAGTTTCTAGGCGTGTTGCGTAGGTCTCATCATCTTCACCATCACTCTTAAGGAATGTTAGAATTATATCTTCTGAGTTCTTTGTCGTAACAGCTTCTGCTGCCTTCACTTTATCAATAATAGCTTGGGCACGAGCAAGGTAGTCTGTGCGAGCAGCATAAGCTGCATCATCCTCGTCATCCTTCTTAGAGAAGATTGCCTGAATGCGTGCTTTTGCTGAAGCAGCAGCAGCATTGGCAGCAGCGTTAGCAGCAGGCATTGCAGCAGTTATTGCAGCATCAATATCAGAAGCAGAAGCAGATGAACCAGCAGCATCTCTAGCAGCAGCAAGAACAGCAGCTCTAGCAGCATCAGCAGCACTAGCAACTGCAGCTGCTGCATCAGCCGCTAGAGCTGCTCTTTTGCGCTCCTCCTTTGAGTCCTTTGCACCAGGTTCGGCATAGACATCACGAATTGCCAACGCACGCGCAATTAACTCACGACGACCACCACCAGGACATGAGCCATAATCATCATGACCAGCCTTCTTAAAATTTTCAACATATGCTGGATGATCTGCAAAATCAAAATGCTTGTGGCCTTGGGAAGGGCGACCGCACTCAACACAAAACTCTAAATGTATTAACTCTTCATCATCTTCAAACTCTAATGCGGCATCTTTATATTTCTCTATAATCTCAGGCACAACAAACTCTTTTGAACAGAATGGTGCATGATGATCTTCAAGTTTCCTTGGATTTGCATGCGTTAAATAGGCGCAACCTTGATCACGCGACTCATATTGGAGGCAGAAAGGACAGATGGACCGTTCAAAGATGTCGCCAAAGCCGATTGGATCTGTTTTCTTAGAGTTTGAAAGAATAGCATCGTAACTGGTCACGGTTTGATCTAACCCACCTTTTAGATCGGCCTCTTTGGCATATTTCTTCCACCACTTCATATTCTCCTCCTTATCACCATCTGAAAACACAATGGCAAAAACTTCCTTGAGAGTCAGTGTTTCTTTGCAGTTCTCTGGAGACTCAGCCACTTGATTTGGTTGGTAGAAACATGGCACTGTATTCTTGTCAACATCTTGAATATGGCCTTCAAGATAACCCATAAGTGAGTCACGAGTAATCCCGCCATTGATTGGGTGCCTGTGCAGATGGAAAAGTCGGCCTTCATCATAAAGTGCATCTTCACCTTCAAGCGTTGTTTCGGCATTAAGGGCTGCTATGAACTTTTCTGTTTCTGCTAATTTTGCCTTCTCTTCTTCAAGTCGCTCTTCCCAACCTTGAATATCTAATCCCTCTGCATTTGCTATCCTTTCAACTTCTGCTTCTGCCATATTCTTTAACCAAGCAAGATTTCTAATCTCTCTATGTTTATCAAAATTATATAATATATCTGTATCTATCATGGATTTTATATAGACTTCTGTTTTGAGACGGGCAGCGGCCGCTTCGCCTGTCAAAGGATTTAGCTCTTTCGCTGCATCAGGTGCATATAACTCCTTTGCAAGTGGCTCAAGTTCGTAGTCTTCGCTATCATATCCGTCCTCTTTATTTATATGAAATTCAGATATCTTATCATAAGCCCATGGAGTAACTAATTCGTTGCGACCAGTAGGTGTTGGCACATTTGCTGCCTGAAATCTTTCTCTTCCTGTATATAATTTCCCTTTCAATAAAAATGGTGATTCTTTAACATCATCATCGTCTTGATGTAATAAATAATTTAGAATACCTTTCTTGGCCCAACGTTTATACATGTCAGGCTCTCGTAATTTACGATCGCACGTATCAGTAAATGTAAGTGCTATATTCAGGCGTGTAATAGTGGGATCAAGTAATATCTTAAATCCGCGTTTTGTATATTTCTGCATGCGATCTCTTAAAAATTTATTACCTTCAATATAGGTTTTTACATAATCTCCTTGTAGCGCACCTATCATTCCACGAATATGACTTGGGTTTGTAGCATATACATTGCAACCATCATACCATATTTGACAGAAGCTAAGGTCAAAGTTACTCGCTACTTGTTGAGGTGTCCTGGATTTTCTTACAGACATGATGTCAATGAATTTTGGTTGGCTATTTTCTGACATAAAGCGGTATACTTGCTTGATCTTATTGCGCCGTAAAAAAGAGGAACAATAGAGCGATGCGCCATGTATTTTATAGCGCGTAGCATTATATAACTTAGGAGCTGTAACATCTGGACTTTGAACAAAAGATTCTATAAAATTCTTTGCATTAGAGATAGGGACATAGATATCTAAATCACTCTCTTTTGGACTCCAACCTATATACTTTGTAACAAAAGAAAGGATAGATCCACCAGCAATAATTGCACCTGATCCCTGTAATTTTCTTTTTAGCTTAACAAACTTCTCTCCTGGAAAAAGAGCTTTCAGCTTTTCTTCTACAGGTCCAAGCCATTCATCCATCTTGTGCGCTCTAACGGCACGCGCTTGCCGTGTACTCCATTCGCATGGGTCTGCAGGGGCGAAATTTGATAAGCTAATTTGAGCAGAAGATGCGCCGGCATTCGCTGCTACTTCCACTGGTGGATTTGCCGCTGGGAAAGGATTCCAGTTATTCGCATCGGCCATTCTATTAAAGATAGCTGGTTTCTTATAAATGCTCTCCCGCGGTCGCCAGAATATTCTAATACTCTACTTGTAGAATGCCTGCTGTTTGCACTAAGCCTCCCCGCTCTCGTAGCCGTAGTCGCCGAGCCGATAATTGTCGGCAAGGCTTGTCTGCATCAAGGCAGACTCGCCGCAACCGTAACCGCAGTCGCCGTAACCGTAATCGCACACAACGTAATCGCAATCGCAAGTAACAGCAAATAAAAATCTTCAGTTTCTCTTTTATTTTTTATGTTTATAACACTCTATTAATGTCCGACAGCTAGTTGTTTCATAGCAGATACAAAGGTAGGTGCGCGCCTCTTTATCCCTGCCCGTCCCTTGTTCATCTTATCCACAAACCACGAATGCAGTTCTCGCTTTCCCTCTACTTTCTCTCCGATCAGTGAATCAATGTTTATCTTCGCCTTCTCTTCATTTAGCACAAGCTGAATGACGCGAACGCGCTCCCTTCTACCCATACGCGCAGCACGCGCCACCGCCTGATCCATCAGAGCCGCCGTCCACCATGAAGACAAGAACACACAGCAATCAAACTCCTGCAGATTCAGACCCACACCACCACAGTGAATCTGAATTAGCAGAACCGCCGGCTTCATACCATCTACATGTTCCTTTCTCGCGGCCACTGCCTTTGCACCATCAATAACCTCTGCACGCTCCTCCTTATTCAGACCACCGTGATACTGGAAGATGTGGCTGAACTGGCATGTCTCTTGGAAATGCTGCGACAGCAGCTGCATCTCGTCATGAAATTGACAGAAGATGATATATGAGTTAGCTGCAGTATCCTCGTCAATAATCTTGCTGAGCGCATTGAACTTCGTTGGGGTTCCATTCCAGTCTGTCGCCCTAAACTTCTTATCTTGTGCGCGCTTTGCATTGATATACACCTGCGGATGCACAGAGATCTGTCGCAGACGCAGCAGCATCGCGATCTTCTCCATCGCCGAAAGCGAGAACTTACGATACTTTGCCATATGCGCACTCACATCTTGCTGCACCACGCGATAGAAGTTCGCCTCTTCCTTCGTGTCAAACTCCAGGCCAATCTTCTCTACAACCGGCTTGGGTGGTAGCGCCGCGAGCTTTGCGCGGAGCATGTCGCACGTGCGACCGAAGCAGAGGATGGGAACTAGTTCCTCCATCCAATCATACCACTTCTTCTTCCTGTCGTCCATTCCAAGAACACCTAGATAGCAGAAGATTGAGGCTAGATCTGCCATCTTATTCACGATCGGCGTTGCGGTCAGAGCCCAGCGATAACCAGCATCCACTTCGCGGAGAGCCTGTGCAAAGGCTCCCTTAATCGTTCGTAGAGTATGTGCCTCATCACACACTACTCGTCCCCATGCTGCACCCTCTACACCGTCACGTAGGCCAGGGTGGTTTAGCACAGAGTGATAATTTGTGATATACACTTCTACATCGGAAGGCTTACTGCGCTTCTCCATAGTCCACAGCATCCTCTTGCTGTCGAACACGTAGGGCTCAATGTTATAAGACCGACATGCAGAGATCCAGTTGTCAATGAGAGCAAGCGGTGCAACAATAAGAGTCGTCGCCACTGGGTTCTCCGTTATCAGAGACATCGTTGTGTAGGTTTTACCCAGACCCATTTCGTCGGCTAGAAGGCCGCCATAGATAGATTCTCCGCTGACGAGCTCCAGAGGTTTGCTCTCACGACCGATCATCCAGGTTAGAGCTTCTTTCTGGTGCGGGTAGAGCGTGATAGTTGAAGATAGCTTATTTGCGGAGCAAATAGCGCTCTTAGCAAGCTCAACTTTGTTGAGTTCAGAAGACATTTTGTCTCAAAGGCTTGATGGGGCTTGTATGCGTTGGCGGCAATAAAAAGGGTTGCCTGCTGGCGTTTCATTTTTTTTGTAGGCCTTTCCGTTTTATAGAGTATTAATGTGCAGATATGAGTGTTGTTTTTTTTGGCATTTAGGCCAATAGAGATTTGATAGCTATATAGCTAAGATGTGCATATGCTAAGCTTAAGCCGAAGCCACAGATAATTGACATATTTTTCTGATATTTACTCTTGCTTTGGGTAAATCCTGCGAGACCTTTCTTGAAGGTAGTAAATGAATCCAGTATGAAAGCTGTGAGTAACATGCTCTTAATAAGCGTCGAGTTTTCTGACATTGTCTTAAGGGAATGATACTCTGAGAAGATGAAATAACTACACATTCTCCAGCCCCATTCATAGTTATCACACTCTTCTTTCGCCTTGGTAGCCTCAGGCGCAGGCTCCTTTGCCTCCTCTGTTGAGTGATTTTTAGTGGATTCTAAGAGAGGGGCTGCTTCTTCCTCTGCTGGACAATTTTCTATATTTTCTAAGAGGCGCTTTGCTGTTGATACCTCCTCTATAAGCAATGGCTCGCCTTCATATTCAGCGTTCTCATATTCAGCGATGAAATCTCGCAACAGCTTGAGAGCATTTTGGTCAATTTCACTTTTTGTAATGACATGCACAGTCTTAGGGTTCAGCAGAGTGTGAGGAAACATCATAATGATATCACTAAGGCGATTGTTAGCTACACGTTTCAAAGAATACATTCTGCGATTTAATTAGGCTTGAGAGATACAACAATTACAACACGCTAAACCACAACACAATCGTTTCGCTTCAATTTTTTTGGTCATTAGTTAAGTTAATAATTAAGACAAAAAGTCCAGCCCACCGAATTTCAATTTTTGCGCGACCCTTTAGGCCCCCGCCCCAAATTTGCCCTACGCAGCCCCAGACCAAGTGACCACCCCCACCAGATATGTTCGCGGACGCGCTGAGACTGCCGGCTTTCCCTCGCGCCTTCCAGACCTATCGCCGCCGCACCCCGCGATCAGGTCAAGATACACCAATCTATGGTGCCATCTTACGATCCGTCGGCACACTGCAATTCCTACTTGTCAAAGGTAGGCATTCGGGCAAATGGTCTTTCCCTAAAGGACATCTGGAACCTTCTGAAAGCGATGTAGAATGCATTCGCCGCGAAGTCAAAGAAGAGTCTGGAATTCACCTAGATCCTGCAATTGATATCCCTATCTCAACATTTCAAGGACGTGTAGGTGTTTATAAAGAGTATATAATTGATAAGATTCGTCCTCGGCCTCAAGATCTTGAAGAGATTGACGCCGCTGATTGGTTCTCGCTTTCTGAAGTTTCACAAATGTCTTTGAATGTTGATGCTTCTTTCTACTTTTCCAAAGTTCATAATATCCGCTGCCGGCCAGTGACTAACTCGCCGCCGCTGCCAACGCTCTTATCTGGTGACGAACCCATGGCGCACCGCGAGATTCCTACTCTTGTGTAGTGACTATCTCTGCTTTCTTAACTGCCTTCTTTTTTATGATTTTCTTAACAAGCTTCTTTGGCTCTGCCGCCGAAGCTTCAACACACGTGAGCTTCTCCAGAATAGGCCCCAACACCATACTTGTCCAGCGCTCATCGGCTTGCACGGCGGCAACCATCTCTTCCACCGGATGTCCATACTTGTCGGCTATTATCTTAACCATGGTTGTGAAGCACTCTCCTGCATGCGCCATCACTGCAATAGTGGCCGCTTTGAAAGCTGTGGAGGCGGAGCTGCTTAGCTCCTCTTCGGAAAATAGACTTGTAGTGGATTGGGCGCTTTGGGTCCGCGGAAGCGACTCCCTTGCGGGAGACCTCGCACCGCTTTGGCTTGAAGAACTCATCTTAACTAGCAACACGGCGGAATTGTTCTGACAGGTTGCGTGCTGCCGTTAGGAAGGGCGACCCCCTTTCAACTTTTGCCTGCGTTGCCCAAATAAGAGCACCGCCAATCGCCGCACCCGCCAAGACCAGTCCTGCCGTCCTCCAACTCCAACCCTCTCCCGCGGCGACGGGCCTCTCGTAACTATGGCCACTGCCATGTGACAATAGATAATCCTGGATACGGCTCTGATACGGGCCGTGGAAATGACACGCAAAGACGCGCGCCCTCACATCTGAAAAATTCGGCGTCACACAATTGAATACATCTTCTTCTACAAGTCGAATATGCTTCTTATAGCGCTGATATATGGCCTCTGCAAATGCGCCCGCCGGCAGATCCTTCTCCGTTCCACTTGCAACTGATAGACGCCAGCCGCTGCCAGCCCCAGGGTAGATCCAGTTCTTGGGCGAATACTGATCCATCCAATCTTCCAGCAGAGCCCGCCCAGCGTCACATGCACGAATCATGAAGACACCGCAGCCAGCATTGCCTCTACCAAAAAGACCACTTGCACCACTTGCCAAGAAAACACCTTCTGCCCCCGCCAAAGAAGAAAACACATCCTCTACTCGTCGGCTCTTATCAACAATTACTGCATCTGAATCTAACCAAACTACAAGTCCCCCATCGCCCATACCAGATCGCATGACAAGTAGAGCAAGATTGACTTTCATCCACTGTGGCGGCAGATCACTGATATTGCTAATGTTGAGATACTCGTAACCGTGCTTGTGTGCATAACGGCGGTTCTCTTCCATCAGAGCACGGCGGCGAGGATTTGCCCGTGTCTCATACTGGATTATTGTTACTGGTGCCTTAGTGGTTGCCATCTTACTTTGTAATTGCTTTTAAACTTTAAGGCCGGCAGTAAAAATCAGAGTGTTGTCTTTTGTTTTTTGTCTTTGGCTGAGTGATGCATTTAAAGAGTCTTGGTCTTCACCTTCATATGATCGGAACTCTTGCGATCGCCGCGAGAGATCTCGACGTCAATGATGCGCCCGTCGAGGATGAGACCTGAGACCGCCATCTGTGCCGCGACTGCCTCTTCGGGGGATGTGAATTCAATGAAGGCGCGACCCATGGACTTCTTCGTGTCAAAGCTAGGAGGGATATAGACATCTCGGACACCGCCGAACATACCGAAGATCTCACGGAGATCTGCAGGGCGTGTGCGGGAACTGATGTTCTTGATAAATAGACTCTTGGAGTTCATGATTAGGAAGAGGTGGCTTGAATAACTTGGCTAGCTGGGCACGCTTACCCCTTTGCCGGCTTGCCGATTCAACTTTTTCACCTTGAGGTGAAAAAAGAACGATTATAGAGCTACAAAGTAGCGAGATAATTCAACTTTTTCACCGCGTGCAATAAAAAGATATTTTCAGATGTTTTTTTTGCTTTTGTTTTTTTTGAGAGGGGAGAGGGCACCATGGCTCAAGCAGCCACTTCTAGTTGGATACGAGGGAGCACATGGCATACGAATGAAGCTGCTGAGCCGCTATCGTGGATATAGCTCATGCGAAGGGCAAGCAGCTGATTCACCGCGTTGGCTGCAGGCAGCTGCGCGCCGGCGTTGCCAGCCCACTCGACCTCTGTGAAGCGCCAGCTGTCAGCGTCTGGGTGCATTAACCTGAGGATCTGGCCGAAGCTTGTGGCATCTGGCGCTGTAAAGTATTTTGCGTTATTGCCATTGCCAAGCTGGATTACATTACAGAACATCCTGTTATCGTAGTATCCGAAGACGAAGTGCTCTTTGTCCTCCTCAAAGACGGACATCTGGAACACCTGGTCAATATTCCACCCCTCCTCATGGAAGGGGTTCGCAATTGGGAGCAAGCAGAAGGCGTTGGCGGCGGGAGCAGCAGGCATTTTGGCGTGAAGGGCGTGAGGGCTTGAAAGAGATGTGTTGAGGCCAGGGGCAATTTCCTACTTGTCCCTTTGCCGATTTCAATTTTTTCGTGGCGCCATGCCGCCCTTGCTTGGCCCTCTTATATATGGCTCTCACCAAAAAAAATCTTCTAAGTCTTTTGTCTTGTCATTTTATTTATTTTGTTATAACTTCTTATTTATGCGGAGCCACCACCAGATGCGGTGTTGCGGCTGACAGGTGCCAAGCGAGCCTGGTAGTAGGCCTCCTCAGCAGCCGCGACCGCTTCCTTATATTCCTCCGCGGCACGAGCGAAGCCAGAGCGCATGGCAGAGCCGCGACCGCGCGCAAAGCTTCCGCGGTAGAAGCTGGCACAGTCAGCGCGCACGTCCTTGCACTCTAGATTATAATTGCGCTCGGCCTTCTGAAGCGCCTTGTTTCGCACATCCTCTGCGCTGCCTTCAGGAGCCTCTGAGAGAAAGCGGAAGCTAGGAGCATCTTCATCGCCATCGTAATCATCATAGTCATCGTCGCAGTATCGTTCATCTTTAGATGCAATATACTCGCGGAGTCTATCGGCAGCGAGCTCGTCCATGAGCTTGGCAAAGCGAAGAGCATCCTCCGCATTTCCCACAGAGCAGATCCAGCAGTTGCGCTGTAGGCTATATTTACTTTGAGCCTCGCGAAAGGCTTTTTCATATGCGGCAATCTCTGATCCCTTGAGTATTTGTGTTTTGTTAAGAGGATCGTATTCGCGCTTGGCGGCTCTCATATCTCCAGCATATTGGCAGAGGCGACGGCGCTGAACCTCCAGCTCCCAGCGCATGTTGTGGCCGAGAGGATTTGTAGCCAACACTTCTGCGATTGCAGAATTCACTTCTGCATCGCTAGACATAATTGAGAGTTGAGACATCTTTGCTTGAGTAGGCTTGAATAGGCTTGAATAGGCTTGAGATACTTCCTTGCGGAGATCAGGGCATGAACAACAGGAGACGCAGGGCCAAGGGCAATCCCCTACTTGTCCGTTCGCGTGCTTCAATTTTTTTTGTGGGCCCAGGGCGGCCCACGGACGCCCTGCTTCGCACTCTTTACTAGCGTAGGGGGTCGAGGCAGTCGGCTGTAAGCCTCTGCCAGCCTGCGGCGAGGGGCAGTAGCGCTCCGCTACGGCCAAGAGGCACTCTTAGAAGGCCACGCAGTGGGCCGCCGCTGGCGCTCTGGTCACACAGCGCTTCCCCTCAAAAAAAATTAATTGTATCTTGATATTCTCTTGTTTTTTTGTTTTTTTTATCTGGCACAGAAGAGCACTTAGTGCTTGCTATTTTGATACTTGACGCGCTCTCCTAGCCAGACCCACCAGCCGTTCTTGGCGATGGCCTCCATAGAGCGCATGATGCAGCCATAGGAAGCGCCAGAGTGCTGGTCAAGGGTCTTCATGTGCGCCTGGACTTTCTTGAGGTTGGCTGACTGAGAGGACATGAAGCTCTTCTCGGAGAAGATGCGGAAGTAGTCCCATTCTTCGGCGGTGGTGATAGCATCGTATGCATCTTGGAGGAGAGACGCTTCCCAGTTGTCAATGCCTGGGACGGTAGAGAAATTGCCTTCTGTGACTGAAACAGACATTCGTTGTGTGGGAGTAGGGCTTGAAAGATAGTAAGGAGACGAAGCTGGAGCGAAGTGCTTTGGGGCATGACGGAGGCGCGGGGGGGGGCACATGCAAAAAGGGGGCAGTCAGCCATCAATTTTTTTTTGCTGTCACACCCATCGCAAATAAGAGCAAACTATAACAGAATGCCGGCGCGTCCAAAGGTGATAAGAGTCAGACTAGTAGGAAATAAGACGAGGCCAGATATTGACAGCCACCAGCGCCTGTCCAATATGGGCTTCACTCTAGAATCATCTCCTTCTACTGGTCTGGTTGATGGAGTCCCTACGCCCTTGTCTGGACAGAAATGGGAGAATGGTCAAGAGGTTTATACATGGACATACAGAAAGCCTGTGAAGAAGTTTGTGCTTGAGGATGCAGAGATTGAAGAGTCCGGATCGGATATGGCTGCTACACAGTGTCTGGGTGGTGGTGCATTAACATCTATACGTATCTATGAAGACGCTGTTCGTGAGCAGGCAAAGACATTGGAGGGGTTGCGTGATGGGATAGAGAAGAACTGTATGAAGATCATCTACATTGAGATAACTGATGATGTGGTTGCTGGCTCTAGTAACACAGCTGCGGTAGTGAGTGAGGTTATCTTTGATCCATTCAACACAGAGGGAGAGAAGCAGGAGGGCGGCCGTCGCCGTCGTAGAGCCGCTAAGACAAAGAGACGCCGTCCCAAGCGCTACCCGCCGCAGGTCCTAAAAGGGGTCCATCAAAAATGAATAAGACAAAAAAAATGTTCTAGGTCTTTTGTCTTGTTTTGGATATTTTTTCTCTTTTTCTTTTGTTTTGTATTTTATTTAGAGAGAGGGATCTGGGCGAGAGGTGTCGAACTCCTCTGAGAGGATGTTGAAGTAGCCGGCCCAAGAGCCCTTAGAGCCGTCCTCCTCTAAAGCCCAGCACGCGCCATCTGCGGCCATGAGATACTCCTTCTCCTCGTGCGCGAAGAACTGTAGCTCTGGCTCTGGTTCGGGCTCTGGGGCGACGACGACAGTCTTCTTTGCAGGCACGACAGGCTTCTTGGGTGCTGCGGCTGCCGGCTTCTTGGCAGGCGCGGCAACAGTAGTAGTCTTCTTAGCAGGGACAACGATGGCAGGCGCCTCCTCTTCCTCAAAGGGATTAGGAGCAGGAGCCGCCGTCTTGCGGCGTGCAGAGGCCTCTACCATCGCGTCTTTCCAAGACATCATCCACTTATACTCTCCATTGGGCAACATAAGAGGGTTGCCCTCTTCATCCCCCTCTACACCATACTCTTCACGCACCGCCTGAACCTCTAAGTTCCAGGCAGTGGGCGCGCGGGGTGCAGCCGCAGCGCGAGAGACCTTTGCTCCAGCAGCAGAGGATTTAACAGCAGTCTTCTTCGCGCCGACCTTCTTACCCAGAGGGGCAGAAGAGCCAGCGAGAAGATCAACGAGGATCTTCAGAGTCTCGGCCTGCTCCTCAGAGGGGAGCTGGGCAAAGAGAGTGACAATCGCAGAGGCAGACATCTTGAGGCGTGAAAGGCTTGTAAGAGCAAAGAGCGCAAGAGGGGGTGGGTCTGAAAACGGCTGTGGCCAAGGGCAACAACCGATGGGCCGCCGCTGCCCTTCAAATTTTAACCTATTTTGAAGAAAAGGGGTGCAAGCTTCTGCCTTGCCTATTATACGCTCTAAGAGGCCTCTTAACTAAGAGCCCCCTATCTCTTCAAAATAGGTTAAAATTTGAAAAGTATTTTGGCCCTATTTGGCTATTGGGCAATCAGTGGCTAATACCTCTGGTTGCTCTATAGGACGCAGCGCTCTCTTGACCCAACCCCATTGTGGCGGCAAGAGAACCCTCTGACGATCCAGACATCCTTGAGACCAATGCCTCTTATACCCTCTGCCAGGTTTGCAGAGGGGGGTAAGAGGCTTCTTAGGCGCTCTTCCCTCTTATCTATAATACGAGCGAAGAGAAGAGCCTGTGGCAGGATAATGTCTGGACGTAAGAGGGATGGTAGGCTGCGACTGCATCGTGCGAGAAGGGGGCACGATGCGATATATCCCTTATATGGGCGACACCCTCTTATCTAAGAGGATCGTAGAGGACGTAGCAGTCTATGGCTATGACTTCTCACTGCGCTGGCTGGGGCAGTGAGACATGCGCTAAGAAGCGCCTTCCTTGGTTCTTCTTGCATT
>JACCDG010078269.1_pt1 | contig 20506 bp, 18 predicted proteins | sample 7442471 | NCBI WGS metagenome assembly JACCDG01 (sample SAMN15323444, study PRJNA562643) | freshwater metagenome | isolation source: river surface water | place: USA:Blue River Watershed | collected 2017-08-17 | reverse complement strand
TCATAACTCATATAATTTTTTTTATATAAGTATATATAAAAAAACAATCTTCTCCTTATGGAAAAATACAAAGAATCAAATAAAATTTCAAAAAAAAATTATAATTCTGATAAAACTTTTGTTCAAATATCTAAAGAAATACATCAACTCGTCAAAGAGTATTGTCTTAAAAATAATATTAAGGTTAAGGATTTTTTAGAGGAATCAATTACCAAAAATCTTAAAAGTTAAAAAGTCTCAATAAAAATTGAGACTTTTTTTTGTGTAGGTGCAGGGATTCGAACCCTGGTCTTCCTCGATTGTTTTTAATCCTTCATTCACAAACTTAGTCAGTTTTTCTAAACTAACAAAATAGACAGTTGAGTTTTACGTTCTATTCTGACCTTCAACGAGACTTCACAGTGTCTCTACTGTTTGGAAACCTTCTAAGCTACAGCTACTTCGTTTACCTTTAAGATGTTGTTGCGTAGAGCAAATACTAAATCTTCTTTGCTTGCTACTTCTGTTGTGTTGCCGTTTAAAGCGTTTTGATATCTATTTGTTAATCGGATAATATCCACCGATGTTTGCAGAACTAACTCCACCTCGCGAATCGATTGCCAATGTCACCCACGAATTAATACTTCTATATATAATATTGAAAAAGTTTAGAAAGGTATTTCGTCTTTTTTATACTTACCTTCAGTGTTAGGTTCGTAATAAAAATCAAAAGTTAGGAGTGGAAGTCCATTTTTAGTTTCCCACAAATCCATTTCAGAATCGTATTGAATCAAAATGTCTGTTTTGATTTTTTTAATAATCCCTAAAACCTTCATCATTTTACTGAATTTCTCAGTAGCATTCAAAACAAATTGAATTGAAATATTATCTTTTTTATTAGAAACGTAGAAATTTTTAAATCCAGCATCTTCAATCATCTTATGAGCCATAGCCGCTATTCCACTTAGTAAATCATCGTCTAACTCAACATCATCTTCTTTGTAGTCCCAGAAGTCTTCTTCATCTTCACCATAGTATAAGTCATCTGAATTACCCTCTGCAAAAAATTCTTGTGCATAACCTTTAATTCTTTGATTAGGAAAAGGATATTCCGCCAAAAATTCTTCTTCGGTTTCAATATCTAAGTCACGACAATTTTGTTGAATATCTGTTGCAGTCAAGCCAAGTGTTACAACACTATTACCGATTGAATTTCTAAAATAAGCTTCCAAATCTTGAAATACTGTGTTACTTAACTTAGATTCATTTAGAATATCTATAAACTTCTTTAATTTCATGATTTATTGTAATTCAATTTTTATAAATTCTTCATCAAATGTAATATCCGGATCTAATCTATGTGTAGCGAAAATCTGTTGTAAATCTTTTAAGTCTTGATAAAAATTATCTATTTCACCATCAACGATTTCCAATTGAATTAAAAGTTTGCCACCAGAACCTTTAATACTATCATTATTGAAAAAAGTCTTTCTTTTAATTACTTTAATCAATCTTGAATATTTCACCATTACATCATCGTCAATTCCAACTTTTCTAGTTGCTTTTAATCCTTTCCAATTTACACTAACACAAGCTTTACACAATTTCTCTAAGAAAGTAATATTTTGTAGCTCATCATGTGTATGCTCATTAAAATAACCAACCGAAACATTAGTACATTCAGGTATTAAATCAATAAAGTTAGCAGAGTCTGTAAATACACCAGTTGGATCTAAACTCATTTTTAACCCACTTTTGTTTAATTCTTTACATAAACTATCAGCAAATTCGTTTGAGCAACACTGTAAACCCATTTGTTGTGTAATTACTGAATGATAATTTCTTCTATCGAAAGAAATCATCTTTTTAATACCTTTCATAAAAGGATAGTTTTCATAATTATTAGCCACCTTAGCCGAACCTTGTCCACCACGTTCTTCACCATAGAAAAACCAATAAACACCTGGGATTTTTTTAGCTATCATATACATTAAGATAGTAACACCAGATTTATCATCAGCACCTAATATAGAAGTACCATCAGTAATGATGAAATCTTGTCCATCTTTTTGATAACCAACTAAGTTAACATTTGTTTTATTTCTAGAAGCAGTATCTAAGTGTGAAGTAAAAGCCGTATCACTCTCACCAATAACCATATAATAATTACCATACTTATCTTTTTTCAAACCTGGTGTCAAGTAAGGTAATAATTCATCTTCGTGACCCATTGGATAAGTTTCTGTGACTAGTGAAATAAAAGTATCTTTAACGTTTAATGGTTCAAATTTAAAATCACGAGGTTTAATTGTATCACCTAAACTAGTACCACTAACACCAGCAATTATATTATTATATTCAACTGTAAAGTCATAGATTGCTTGTCTATCATACTCTTCTTTAAAAAAGTTACGAATAAACTGCGCAACTTTTATTTTAGTTTTTTTACCCTTAACGATTAAATCAAAGTGCCAAGGATTATCAGACATATCAACAACTTCTACACCCATTGGATTTTTAATACTTGGATTTGAATCTAAGCTAGATAAATCCCAAACTAAATTATCAAATCCTTTGATTCTATCTAACATTTGCCAAAAATCATCGGTAAATTTAATAGTTTTATCTTCTTCTAATTGTTTTTGTTGATAATCTTTCCAGAAACCCATTACACTATTTTATTTATATTTAATATTATATATATTAATTTTTGAACACTACAATTTCTTCACAATTAACATAGTCAACTTTTACTTTACCTAAGTTAGTTCCACTCTCTTTAGTTACAAATTTTCTTTGACAATATATAACTTCAATTTCTTTTTTATCTGTTTTGGAGTTTTTTGCTACAATTTCGGCGGCTTGTTTAATTAGTTCAGGTGTCACTAATTTATCATCTACCTTTATCACAAGATGACTACCAGGTACACCTTTGGCGTGAAACCATAAATCATTATCATCTGCTATTTGGAATGTAATAAATTCATTAGCTTCAGCATCTCTACCTCTGAAACACTTGAATCCACCTATTTCAAGTTCTTGATAATTTGGTTTTCCTTTTTTTGATTCCTTAAAATAATGTAAATATTTCAAAATTTAAACTTAATTTTTTTTATATATATTAAATTATAGAAAATTAAAAACAAAAAATTAATCTATGGGAAAACTAATGAATTTAAACTCACTTCAGGACGAGGAACTTTTAAATAAAATTTTAATTAGTGAACTAACTGTTTTCGAAGACATACAGGGTTCTAAAATATTTGTTAATTGGGATGGTAAAAATTTCACAATAAAATCAAAGTCAATTTCTAATGAACCTCTTAATCTAATTGATTTAACTTTACAGAACTATTATAACAAAGCCATCAACTTTTTTTTGAATTTAAGTGAGAGGATTAAGGGACTAATGGATAAAAAATGGTGGTTTTGTTTTGAATTTTTTCCAGATAACCAACCAGCGAATATTGAGTATAACAGAGTTCCAAAAAATCATCTTGTTTTAACTTCAATAGTGAAAAATAATAAATTCGAATATTCGATAGAAGAGTTAGAGGAATATTCTCGACTTTTTGATGTTGACATTATTCCCTTTCTTTTTAAAGGCAAACTTAGTTCAGAATCAATAGAAGCAATTAAATATTTCTTAAATACAACAGAAAAAGACTTAGAATATGTTTTCGGTGAAAAATCGTTTGCTTATTTTTTCTATAAACTTTTAAACCCACAACTTAAAAATTCTTTCCTCATGGAAGGTGATTTTCAAAAAAATATGGAAAAAATCATCCTTAGAGTTGATGGTTTAGATATATCATTTGAAATTCTGAATCCTCTTTATGTAAGGTATTCAGAAAATAATTCAACAGATTTTGTTGAAATTTATACACTAATATTGGTTAATTTTTTGAACTTTTGTGGTAGCATCAATTTAGATGAAATAAAATTAAAAGGTATAAGAAGAGAAGAAATTTATATTTACTTAATCTGTAAAATTTATAACATATATCTAAGTGAAGTCAAAGAAGACTTAATAAATTTTGATTTCCAAGTTCCTCAATTCTTTGATAAGGATAAGTTTAGAATTAACACCGAGTTGATACCAAATAAAATGACAAGAGAGTTAATATCTGAAAATAAGAAGTTCGAGTATATTTTTAAAGTTATATTGGGTTCATTCAATAAAAAAAGAAAAAAAGCGATTGGTATTTTTACAGAAAATACCCTATCTATATTCAATAATTTTGTTGACAAAATAGATTCTAAAATCGATAAGTTTTATAAAAGGAAAAATGAAATAGAACTAACAAAAAGTGGCTTATTAGATTTTTCTGACTACTTTGAAATACAATATGACACAGACAGTCAGGATAAGGTTTACCCTGATGTTTATACCGAATTAGAAAAAGGTGAGACAAAAGAAAAAACTAAGAAAGTTGGGTCTGGTAAAGTTGAATTCGAAACTACAAAAAAATAGAGTCTGTGGCTCTATTTTTTTTTAAACTTTATATTCTTTAAAACTAGATAATGAAAATTGATTATAAATTCTATGAAACAGATTATAGAATATAAACAAAAGGAAACAAAAGGAAATACTAAAAATTTTAGTATACAGTTTTTACCACAATCAGTAGAAGGTTTGTCCCAGGTAAAGACATTTATATTCAAAGATAAAATTCTAAAGTCTGCCTACATTATAGATATTTTACACACTTTAATTCTAAAATATTATTTTAAAAAAGAAAATCAATTTAATTTATCTTCAGTTGTACTTAAAGATAAATATGGATATCTTTACAATTATTATGTTGATTATTTATTAACTAATAATCATCTACAATTAGTTCAAAATTACCTTAAAGGAAAAAACTCAAGAATTTATCGACTTAGTGAAGAGACGATTTCAGGTAAAATTAATAGATTTAAAAATTCAGATAAAGTTTTATTGAAAAAATATAGAAATTTAATTTCAGATATAGAAATTCAGAAACTATCTAGTAATAAAATACTTCCAGAAATCAAAACTAAATTAGTAGATGACTTAAATAGTGTAGAAATACAATATGAAAAATCACTTTATTACTTAGACTCTACTTTACAAGATGTCGATATTTATAACAGAAATAAATATAGTGTTGAATGTATTAAGCAAAATCAACTTTTTTATCACTTTGATGATTTCGGTAGATTCCATACTAATTTTACTATCTTAAAGTCTTTTATTAGAAAAAATTGTTTACTTATAGAAGGAGAAGAAACAGTTGAATTTGATATAAAAAATAGCCAACCGCTTTTTTTAAATTTAGTAATAAAAGAAGAATCAGATAACAGTATAAACTTAGAGGAATTAGTTCTATTTAGAAAACTAACACAAGAAGGATTATTTTATAATTTTATTTTAGATAACACCAAAATCACTGAAAAGAAAATAGCTAAAGAATTTACTTACAAGGTTTTTTTTGGAAAAAATAATGATTGTAAAGCAGACAAAATGTTTAAATCACTTTTTCCATCGATTTATAATTTTATTAAATTTTTCAAATCTAAACATAATAATTACAAATTTTTAGCACATAGATTACAGTTTTTAGAATCTAATCTTATCTTTAATCAAATAGTATTAGAAATAATGAATAACTATCCAGAAATAAAATTAATAACTATTCATGATAGCATTGTTTGTTCAAAAAAACACAAACAAAAAGTCGAAGAAATTTTCAATAAAAAAATAAAGGAACATTTCGATTTCTCAATTTAAACAGAATTTTTTTTAATATATACGATATGTTAAATCTATTAGACAAGAATCTCGCTTATATTTTAATTTCACCAGAAAAGTTACACAATTTACCAATAGAGAACTCGGTGAGCTGTGAAAGACTCTGTAGTATTTTATATTCGAAGGGTTTTACCATAATATCTGTACAAGGTTACTACAACGGTAGATATGAAAAATCTTTTTTAGCTTTCACAGATGATAATAATGATGATCTAAGATTTGATGCTATCTATTTAATGGATATGTTTGAACAAGATTCAATTATAGTTAAATATAGGGGTGAGGATTTCGCTAACAAAATATTTGAAGATGGTTCAGAAAAAAGTCTAACATTAATTATCTATGATTCAGAATCTAAGGATAGAACCTATCTTTATAATGGTTTATCATTTACTTTTGTAGAAAATAAAAAATATATCTTTCCGAAGAAAAAAGAAGATTTGAAAATCGGGATGATGGTAGAATATTTTAATAATAATAAATGGAATTCAAAAAAAATAATAAATCTGGATGTTGAGTGGGAGAAAATGTTGAAGTTACTAACTAAATACGAAAAACTAAGAGTTGAGACAAATTAAAAATCGGTTAAATTTTAAAATTTAACCGATTTTTTTTTAAAGAGAACTATATTTATTTTTTAAACCAATTTTTGGTACTGTTAATTGAATATGTTGATAAAGTGTATTAGGATTAGCATCTTTATAAACATCCATAATTTGATTGTTTCTTTGAATAAAACTAACGTTGGGTAGTTCTGGTCTATGTGAAAGATGATATCCACAATAATCTAATTGTTTGTAATTCAATAAAGTTTTGATTTTAATATCTTGAAATTGATTCTCTTGGCTAAGACCTATAAAATCTTCATTCCAACCACCTATTTTTTGTATAGCTTCTCTTTTAAATAAAACACAACCATTTGTTAAAGCACTTTTAAATCCCTCTCTTTTAATTGAGAAAATTTGATTCAAATCAGAAGCACTTTCTTGTGGATTTAAACTAATAATAGTTGAAGTTGGTATCACACAATCAAAATTCTCTAAAGTTTTTAAAGATTCAATCAACTCATTTGGATTCATTAAAAAATCAGCGTCACTAAAAATAACTACAGGTGAAACAATCCTTCTTAGAGCGACATTAAATGACCAAGATTTATTGAAAGGCAAATCAGACTTAAGAAAAATATGTTTTGCTTTTAAATTCAAATGGGATATCTTGGAATGTGAGTCTTGTTCAACGATTATGACTTCAGAACCTTGAAATCCGTTGATAAATTCAACTGTTCTTCTAAGTGGTATAATTCTATCAGCTTTATATCTAAATGGAATTACATAACTGAATTTAGGTACATAAGTATTAGTCATTAAAAAGTTTTTTTTATTTATAGTTTTTTTGAATTTTTTTGTTTGCAAATATTAAAATAATCTTGAAATAATTTGGACAAATTAAAAATTATTACTATATTTGCTTAAAGTTTTAAAATCACAATAAATGAGAATCAAGAAAAAGTTCATTCAGTTAACGAAAATGACTATTCCACACGGAAATGAACACCTATTAGAAAAACATCTACCACAAGGTTCTAAAAAAGATAAGTTTGGTAATTATTTTATAACAGTTGGTGAAAACTACACTACTATGTTCACCTGTCACTTAGATACAGCATCTAAAGATTTTATCGAAATCAACCACACATTCAAAGATAACTATATTAAGTCTGACGGAACAACAATTTTAGGTGCAGACGACAAAGCAGGTATGACAGTTTTACTCTATATGATACAACATAAAGTACCAGGTCTATATTACTTCTTTATCGGTGAAGAAGTTGGTTGTATTGGAAGTAGATCACTATCTAGTGAATTTGAATATCAAAATATCACAAAAGTCGTATCATTCGACAGAAGAGGTACTCATTCAATTATTACAGAACAATGGTATGGCAGATGTTGCTCAAATCAATTTGCATTAGCACTTGGAAAAGAATTCAATGACGCCGATGAAACATTAAGTCTTGTACCAGACGATACCGGAATTATTACGGATTCAGCTCAGTTTATTGATTTGGTGAATGAGTGTACAAACATATCGGTGGGTTACTATAATGAACATACCGTAAATGAAAAACAAGATATTGAATATCTTGTTAAACTTTGTAAAGCATGTGTTAAAGTAAATTGGGAAGGACTACCTATAATCAGAAATACAGAATTAGATTTCGAAGACTTAGATGTAGAATTGGATTTAGACTTAGATTTAGAATTTGATTTTTTTGAAATGGAAGATGAAAAAATCGAATCCGAAAAAGTCTTAATTCACAATTTCATAAAAAACACCTGTGATTATAACCCAATTGAAATCGAATGGGATGGTCAAGACTGCTATTGTGATTTAGGCGAGGGTCAAAATATCTATATCGGTTCCAGAGACGAACTCAAAATTTATATAGAGGAACTTTAACCAAGTATAATTCCAGGACTAAAACAAAAGATTTGAACGAAGAAGAATTATAATATATAAAAAAAAAATAAAAAAGAATTATGGAAAACAAAGACTTAAAAATGATTAAGAACGAGGCTCTTCCTAAAGACGAGTCACTTTTACTTAGAGAAAAGTTCATCAATGAATATTCTAAGAAAAAGGGATGGAATCCAAAAACTGACATAGTTAATGGAAATGATAATTATGTCTGTTTTGAAAGTAATAAATTAAATGAAAATATATCGAAGCGGATTTCTGAAATATCATCCTTAAAGGTCAATTGGGATGGATATGGTGGGAGTGCTCCAAGCAAAAATACGATTGAGCTTGTTAATAGTTTTCTAATCGAATTACCCCAAAAATACATTGATTTGATTCATTTTGAAGATATTGTCCCAACTTCGCATGGTACTGTTCGTATTGAATGGGAAAAAGAGGGTTATTTTGTATCTATTGAGATTGGCGAAAATGGTTCAGGCTATTATAGCGAACTTCTCCATGGAGAAGAACCATATAATGACAATTTAGAATCAGTAACAAACCCTGTCCCATATGAATTTCTTGAAGCACTGGAAAAACTTTATAATAGTTAACTATAATATATATATATATATATTAGGGAAAAGAATTGAGTGCTGACCAAATGTTAGAAATCGTTTCTCAGAGAGAATATCGGTCACCTGAGATAATTTTAGGATAATAAAAAATCGGAAATAGTTTTACAAAGAGAGTATAATATTTTATATATATAATAAAATTATATACTTATGAAATTTTGTAAAAAATGTAATATAGAAAAGGATGATGAACTTTTTTATAAAGATAAAAGTAAGAAAGATGGTCGTAGAGGTTCCTGTATAGAATGTGTAAAAATCTATACTGAAGAAAATAAAGAAAAAAGAAAGGAATATATTAAAGATTATAGTGAAGAAAATAAAGAAAAAAGAAAAGAGTATTTTGAAAAATACTACGAAGAAAATAAAGATTCTCTTTTAGAAAAAAGGAAGCTTAGTTATGAGAAGAACAAAGAGGAAATTTTATTAAAGCAAAAAGAATATAATGATAATAATAAAGAAAATATAAATGAAAGAAGGAGAGCTAGATATCATAATTTAAAGGATAAAAAAACATTCAATAAAAGAAATAATGATAAAAAGAAAGAATATAGAAAGGAATATTATGAAGAAAATAAAGAAAACATTTTATCAAGACAAAAAGAATACTACGAAGAAAATAAAGAAAACATTAAGAAATATAGAGAAGATTATAAACCTATTAGAAATGAAAAAAGAAGAGAAAAATATAAATATAAAATAAAAAATGATAAAATATTTTATCTAAGTGAAAGTATCAGATCACTCATAAAGGCATCTTTTAAAAAGTATAAATTCGAAAAAAATTCAAAAACAAATGAAATATTGGGTTGCTCTTTTGAGGAGTTTAAAGTTTATTTAGAATCTAAATTTGAATCTTGGATGAACTGGGATAACAAAGGTTTATATAACGGAGAACAAAACTATGGATGGGATATTGATCATATAATACCATTAGCATCTGCACAGACCGAAGATGATATTATTAGACTAAATCACTTCACAAATTTACAACCACTCTGTAGTTACAAAAATCGAGTGATAAAAAGAGATAAAATATAAAAAAAGAGGTATTAATACCTCTTTTTTTATATAACATTTACCATATTTTGATTAAAAGGGATTCTTGTATTGTTTTTGTTCAACAATCTCCATCATTTGTGATGTTGATAGATTGTTTTTATCCCAACCTTTCTTTTTAGAATACTCAACTACAAATTTTTCTCTTAGAAGATTCAATTCTTCTTTAGAGATATTTGTTGTGCTTTTAATTAAATCTCCTTCTTGTTTCATAACTTATTAATTTTTTCTTGTATATATTTAATACAAAATTTCTCCATAGCTACCTTTGAGTTGGAATTCCTTTATCTCTTCTTTATTTATCTTGTTTCCACGAACTATATAAGTATACTTGACAGATTCTGGACCACCCTTTAATGTTGTTAGTTGATTATTTTTACAATAAAAATCATCAACTGATTTCGGAGAACCTTCAAGTGAAGTTAATTGATTATCATCACAAACAAAAAAACTTACTTCCATATCTTTTGGTAAATCTTTTAATGTAGTTAAAAGATTGTTCGAACAAATGAATTTACGTGTATAATTTGGAGCGCCTTTTAAAGATGTTAATTGATTATTATTACAATAATATCCATCCGGACTTCTGCCTGTAACTTTTACTGGACCATCTTCTAATGTAGTTAATTGGTTATAAGAACAATCAAAATCTTCTAATATTTTTGGTGAACCTTTTAGTGATGTGAGTTTATTGTTTTTACAACTAATTTTTTTAATTTTAGATGTACATCCAATCAACGAAACTAATTGATTATTATCACAATTCAGTTTCTTTACGCCTTTTGAAATACCATCCAAGATTGTCAATAAATTATCATTGCAAGAAAAATCACCACCACCAACTTCAGATGGACAACCTACTAAAGATGTCAATAAATTGTAAGAACATGCAAAATTACCTCCTACTTTAGTTGGACATCCTTTTAGAGATGATATTTGATTATTGCCACAAAAAAAATTACCACTTACTTCAGTTGGACAACCCTCTAAAGATTTTAATTTATTATAATAGCACCAAATGTCACGACCTACTTTAGTTGGACAATGATCCATTGTAGTTAGTTGATTATTATCACATTTGAAGTCTACACCAACAAATATAGGTGAACCCTCCAAAGAAACTAATTTATTTTCCGAACAATCAAAACTACCTGTTACTCTACCAAACTTTAGAGGTAATTTGGATATATTGATTTGAGATAAATCAACATCACCATTTACATCAATTGTTCCGTCATCATTTAATTTATAATTTTTTATTCTCAACAAATCTAATATCTCAACTTCATTTAATCCATCAAATCTAGTTACATAACTATCATTGTCGTCATAAATTTTCTTATTTATTTTGAAAATTCCACCCTTTACATCTTTGTTAAAATATTCATCTAAAATATCATCGACTTTATTTTTGAATTCACTTCTATACACACCATACATGTTTTTACTCGATGATAAAATGATGTTGTTTTTACTATTAAATGGTTTAATATTCAAAACTGCTAAAGGTGATTCTATATTTTTATCACTTGCTTTAATTAAATAAGATATCAGAGAACCTTCTTTGACCTCATGTATTAAATATTTGACATTCATTCCATTTCGTTTGTAACCATAAATTTTACGTTCCAATTCATCAATTTTCTTTTCATCATTTTTACTTTTAGCAGTTTCCAATTCATCCATTAATGAAGTCAATCTATTAGATTTATCAGTTCCGATTGTCATACAATTTGTCCAATCTCTATCTGTATCTGATCCAGCTATATCATATGGATGCCTAGATATAACCACCATCAATTCTTCATCTTCGGTTGATACAATTGATTTTCTTTTTTCATCAGATGTAAATAATCTTGATAATTCATCATTCTTTAATCTTTGAAGAATTTGCCCAATTTTTACAGTTCTTAGTTCCTTAGCTTGTTCTTCTAAAAACTTATTATAATCAACTATTTTACAAATTGATACACCACCTTTATTCGATGTTTCTACCAAATCAAGATTCATTTTATTGGCAATATCCAATGCTTCCTCTTTACTAAAGATTCCGGTTTGTACCGTTTTACCCATTACCTGGCTAATTTCACCGAAGTTATTACCAACTAATCTAATTTGACTATTCTCTATTTCATCATTCTTTTTAGATAGTCCTTCACTTTTATATTTAGCTGTCCCTTCAATGTAGTCTACAATTTCAATTCCATTGTCATTTAAGAATTTTTCTATTTTTTGATGAGTATCAGACAAATATCCTGTTTGTTTTTCTTTTTTAAGTGGTATATAAACTCTATAATAATTTCTGTCGTGTTCATAATCATCTCCAATTTGCTTAAATATATCAGCATATCTTTCTTTATTAAATGCTTTAACATATTTTCTGAATTGAGATGGCTTTAAAGCCTCGTTAAATGAATTATATTTTTTTATGTATTTCATTAATCAATTATTTACTTTTTTTCTATATATTAAAAAAAAAATATGCCTGAAATCGCAGAATATAAAATATCATCAGATTTTATCAATCTTAATACAAAAAATAAGTTTATTAGCGCCTATCACGTTTTGAAAGGTAATAACCCTCAAATATTTGAAGATAAGTGGAATATGACAAATTTTTCAATCAATTCTCGTGCCTATGGTAAAGATTTAATTTTAGAAATTACAACAGAGTCAACTAAATTTCCAATACACGTCTTCATGGGAATGAATGGTAATTGGAAATACGTAAAAACCGAAGATTGGAATCAAACAAAATATATTAGACTCAGATTTGATGATGAAACAGGACATTCTTTAATTCTGTATGGTGGTTATATGGGTCCAAAATATTCTGTTGGAGAACCTTTTAACGGCACAAAAAGAGGACCCGACCCTACTTTAGATTTTGACAAATTCAAAAATAATATTTTAGATAATTTAGATAAAAAAGCTTTCGATAAACCAATCTGTGAAGTTCTACTAAATCAAGAATATTTTAACGGAATTGGCAACTATATCAGATCATGCATTGTATATTACGCTGATATCAATCCATTTGAATCAGGAAGAAATGTAATAAGAAACCATAGTCACATATTAAATTTATGTAAAAGTGTACCAGAGAAGGCATATTCATTTAATGGGGGTCAATTGATGACATGGCAAAATCCCATAGATACAAATTCAGATGAATTTGATAAATGGGTGTTTTATCAAAAAGGTTTATCTTGTAAAGACAAATTAGGTAGAACTTTTTGGTTTGATTCAAAGTGGGAAAAAGAATGTCCATACTCTATCAACAAACCGAGAAATCGGAATAAAAAATAAAAAAAATCTATAAATGAATTCAGTAGATAAACAATATAAAGAATTGTTACAACGCATTCTAACTAAAGGTAGAGTAAAAAAGGATAGAACTGGCACTGGTACAATCTCTGTATTTGGTCACACTATGAGGTTTGATATGAAAGAAGGATTTCCTCTATTAACATCAAAAAAGATGTTTACAAAGGGAATTATACACGAATTGATATGGTTTTTACGTGGTGAAACAAATATAAAATATTTAGTTGATAATGACGTACATATTTGGGATGGTGACGCTTATAAGAACTATTGTAAGAATTGTACTAATAACGATTTTAAGATTGATGAAGGCGGAGAAATGAGATTAATGACGATGGAAGAATTCATTTTACAGTTTAAACGAAATGATAAAGTTTTCATCAATATGTGGGGAGATCTCGGCCCCGTGTATGGAAAAGGCTGGCGTGATTGGGGCAACAAAGGTATAGACCAAATCGCAAACCTAATAAACGACTTACAGACAAATCCTGACTCAAGAAGATTGATAGTTAGCGCATGGAACCCAGCTGATTTGCCATCAGTAGATAGAACTGATGAAGGTAAAATGGTACTTCCACCTTGTCACATATTTTTCCAATGTTATACCTATGAAATGACAGAAGAAGAAAGAATAAAAGAATGGTGTGACAAATTAGGTAAAGATATTTCATATGCAAAAAATATGACTATGGAAAAGTTAGATGAATTAGGATTTCCAAAAAGAAAATTAAGTTTAGAATGGTATCAACGCAGCGTAGATGTTGGATTAGGGCTAGGATTTAATATAACTTCTTATAGTTTATTATTACATCTTTTGGCAAAAGAAGTCAACATGATTCCAGATGAATTGATTTTCAGTGGTGGTGATTGTCATATTTATCTAAATCATATAGAAGGTTTAAAAAAACAATTAGAACAAGAATCATATCCACTACCAACTTTAAAATTAAACAATTCAACTTTAGATGAATTGAAATATGAAGATATAGAAATTGTTGGTTATAAATCATCACCTTCAATAAAGCTTGAACTTTCTAACTAATATACTCATAATTTTCGAAATTATTACTATTCAATCTACCTTTTATTGTCATTTGAGGAATTCCTAATATTTCAGATGCTTCTTTAAGTGTTCTATATTCGAGATTGAATATTCAGATGTCAAAGTTGTTGATTATAAATCATCACCGTCAATAAAGTGTGATTTATCAAATTAAATAAAAAAACCTCTCGATTGAGAGGTTTTTATTTCTTAAGGAATTAATGAATAGGTGTTTGATGATATATCGTAAGTATCAGCGAAACCACCAGCCAATGTTGAAAGTCCAATACTGAAGTTTGTTACACCACCAGAGAATGTCGCTGAGTTAGTGACACCAGCTGAAGAAGTTGCAACAATAGTTGAACCACCAGCACCCTTGGCTAAATTCAAATAAACTTGTTTATTATTGAATTTGTTACCAGTACTTGGTACAGTAACTGTTAATGTAGTAGAACCAGCACTTACAGATACACCAGAACTATTTCCAGTAACAGAAGAAGCAATCGCACTTAAAAAAGTTGACAAACTAGAACTCGAAGCTGTCACAGAAGAGAGTTGTTTCCCATTACCAAGTTTTGGGTCATCAATTGTTAACTTAACATTGGTTGTTGTTGAAGGTGTTCCTCCGAAAGTCCAAACTAAGGATGATGGGTCAGTAAAACTTGTGTTACCAGATCCTTCTAAATTCACAACGGTGATTGATTTTGATTTACCATCTAAATCGTAATTTAGAGGTTCATTAAAGCTTAGTGATGAAGTCGATGATATACCAGTGATAGTTAAGTCCGATCCACCAAAAATGCTACCTCTATTTCTCCAAAAAGAATAATTTATTGTCAAATTAGATGAAGAATAAGTAGCTGAGTCGATTCTGAAATAAGGTTTTGACATGATTTTAAATGTTTTATTATTATATATTAATTTCAGAAAGTATATTTTTTCTAACTTTTATGATTTCTATAAATATATTTATCTTGTCCACATCCAAATATCCTACTATATCCCATTTCAGTCATGATATCTATCTCAGTCTTCTTTGAGTCAGCACCCATCTTAACTAATTTCTTTTTGTTATAAGCAAATCGATGTCTCCTTACACCCTCAACTAACCACCAATAATTAGGTGATGTCCTATAAACAAAGTCAAAACCTAACTGTTTATAAAGACTTCCATTAAAAGTAGATCTATCAGCAAACGAAACTATTTCCTCAATTTCGTGATGTTGATTAAAATATTTGAAAAGTTTTGACGCAGCACCATTCACAATCAAGTTTATTTTATTAGCAAACCTAACTAACTCGAAATCTTTTTTCGGCTTATTGAATAACATACAAGAAACTAACTCTGATTCATGGAATAAACCAACAGCATACTTATATTGTGTCCTACCCTGTATATGGTTATCATCGAAAAAGGCATTGACTAAATTTCTATCATCAATAAATCTAATATCACATTTTCTCGCACCTATTTTTTCAGTAATAAGTCCAAGCCTCGACAAAATTATAGACTTGACAATATCTTGTTTTTCTAACCAATCATCTTCCCAAACTTGAATCAGGTCTATTCCAACTTCATTACATTTCAATAGTTTGTTTAAATGATAGCTCTTCTCTTTATATAGTTCTGAATGCCAATATAAACCATTATATTCTATGGCAACTTTTTTAGATGGAACATAAATATCTAATTCAAGTGGTGAGATTTGGCTTCTTGAGTTACATATCAATTCAACACCACTTTCTATCAAAAAGTTTACGATGTTAGTATGTTGACCAGATTTTAGATTAATTGGATTACAAATTGTACAAACTTGAATACCTGTTTGTTTTCTTCTTTCTAAATTTGTCGGGTGGATAGAAAACTGATGATCACACTCACTCGTATAGAGTATGACTTTATCATTTTCCCTACCGATATATTCAAAACCCTTTTCTTTATAGAATTTTTTTCTAACTTCAAATATTTTTAATTTATGCTCTTGACTATCCAAATAGTCTTTATATTCCTTTGAGTTTTTATACTCGGTGCCGTACTTTTTCAGAATAGTTTCTTTTGACTTTTTCTTAAAATCTTCTGTTTGATAGTAATGTTCAACTCCCCATTTATCTAAATTTTTTTCAATAATAGATTTTTTGTAATCGATATTCTTAGACAAATGTTCTACTCCATATTTTTCTAAATTGGTCTGTTTTGTTTTTTCCTTATACTCTTCAGTTTTTGTATACCAATCAACTTCATACCTATCTAAATTAGTCTGTTTTGTTTTTTCCTTATATTCTTCAGTTCGAACAAAATGTTCTTCACCATATTTTTCAAAAGTTGATTTCTTTGCTTTTTTCTTGAAATCATCGGACTTAAAATAGTTATCAACCCCATATTTTTCTAATATAGTATCAGTGTGTTTCTTTTTGACCTCTTCATTTTGAGCGGATGATTTCGTTCCATACTTCTTTAAGTTGGTTTCCATTTGCTTTATCTTGATTTTCTCAGACATAGCAACATTTTCAACTCCATACCTATCTAAATTTGTAGTTTTTCTTTTTTCTTTAGTAGTTAAATCAGTGGCGGAACATTTTGCACAACAATACTTTCTATATCCGTCTTTCCAATTCTTATTAAATGTAGTCGAATTTCCACATTTACATGAATATAAGGTCGGATAATCATTCACCCAATGCCACAATTTCTGATTGAAAGGCAAATGTTTTATGCCTTCACAAAATGAAATTATTTCTTCAGATAAAGAAGGGTAATTTTTGTTGAAATACGATTCTCTTAATCTATTACCTTTTCCTTCTAATACCTCATCAATTATTTCTGCTTTATTCATAATCTATATATTTATATCACCAGGTTAGGTTTGCTCCAAGCAAAAAAAAAAAGAGAGAAACAAAGTTCTCTCTTTTCTATAGTTAATATTCAATTAGTTAAGGAATTTGTTATCATCTTTAACCTTAATAGTCATATATTGTTTTTGTGGGAACCATCCAACTTCAGCTACCGCGTAACGGCTTCTTAGTAACATTCTTGGTGCGAATGTTGCTTCACTCATAAGAGTAATTGATTGAGCCATCAAATAAGGTACGAAAATCAAACCTGGTTGATCAGGATTATTCTTTCTACCAAGAACGATTCTGTTATCGTTATATTTCATATATGGATCAACATAAATTTGGATATCACCGATTTGTCCAACAGGATACAATTGACCTGAACCGTTCAATTTTGATTTAGTTGGGTTTACAGTATAACCAGCGATGTCCATCAAAGAAGCAGCTAAAGCTCCGTTAGTTACTGCATATTGTGCAGGTCCTACACGACCCTCAGTTGCGATGAAGTTAGAAGCGTGAACCATCTTAGTGATAAGTTTACGTTGAACAGCGTGAGTAGTTTCACCACCAGGTCCAGCAATTGCGTAAATAGTGTCTAAGTCGAAAACAGTTTGACCAGTGATTGAACCTGTTCCACCAAGAGGTGCAGAAGTTCTATTAAGATCACCCATTTCGAAGATTTTACCTACGATTTGTTTAGAAATTGTTTGAGACAATTCGTTAACAAGGATAGATTCCATTTTTTGTACGATATCCATACCTGTGTTAGCTTTGATATCTTCAATTTCAGTTCTTCTCAATACTGAAGAAACTTCAATAGTACCAACAGCGATTGATTTAGAAGAAATTTTCGGTCCGATAACACCAGCATAAGTCAAATCGTCTTCTGCACGACTCATAGGGTATCTACCGTTTTGAGAGTTATCAGAGAAGTTAGTAGAGAATGCAGGAAGATGATCTTCTAAAGCAGATACTAAACTAATAGTAGAAGAAACTGTTACACCAGCAATCAAGTTTACTTGTCCAGCGATTGAACCAGTTGGATTGAAAGTGTTTTGATTCTGGTCGAACTGATAAGGAGCAGCATAAGCAGGTGTTAAATTCAACACACCAAGTGCATTAGCTTGTCTATAAGCTCTGAAGATTGGGAAACCATCGATACGAGAGAAACCTAAGAACTCAACAATACCTTCTTTATCAGTTAAAGAAGAAGTAGTAGATGTCTGCACAAGACCGTTACCGATTGCACCATTACCTGTACCATTTACAGATACATAAACGTGATAAGCTTGAGAAGAAGAAACAGCGGTTTGAATACCACCAACAGATTCAAGAATATTAGTTGTATACCCAGTAAGTGCTCTAATAGCAGCTGTAACTGCAGCATTATTAGCACCTGCATCAACCTTGAATACTAATGGTGTACCTTGAGTTGTATCTACATCATCATATTGGAAGTCAATATAAAGTAGATCCAATTTCGGACCTGGAGATGGCTTAACTGATACTAAGTCAAGACCGATTGTTTGAGCTGCGATTTTCATAGCTACTGGAAGAAGGTTTTGACCTAAATCACCAGAACCAAGATTACCGAATTGATTTATACTTGTACTTGTAGAAGTATAAGCATTTGAACCAGCGAAAACAGATGGTTGTGGAGAAGTTACTGCACCCATACCAGCGTTAGCTGCGTTTACATAAGCGTTCTCGTTGATAGAGTGGTATTCAGCATACTCAGACATCCAGTCAAGTCTGTCTTCGCTGATTACACCCATATTCTCAAGAACAGGAGCCCATTTTTTAAGAGCTTTTTGTTTGTCTATTCTAATGTGTGACATAGTTAATTGTTATTTTTTTTTGTTTATCTATATATTACCCTTTGAAAATTCAAAAAATTTAGACGTGGATTTTTTATAGATTATAGATTTTTAAATCTTTCCAAAATGCTTTTGATTTCATCACCAGATAGTTTATCTTCTTGAATCAAAGCACTGTGGCTTACTAATTTTTTAGTAGTTGGTTGTTTTTTAAGCAGTGTTCTTGTTAACCAGAAATTTTCAATTTTGCTTTCATTTGTTAATTCAGGATAAAGTCTTGCTTGAGACAAAATAGATTTTTTACTCGAATCACTCAATTCTGACCAGATAGGCTTAATGTTTTCAGGCATCAATCTAATCAATTTTTCTTCTAATGATTCATTTTTTGATGATAAAGCTTCTTGAATCAAATTTAAAACTTCAGTACTAGTAAAATAACTTCTTTCGTTTATGTAAAGTTTTACAAGTTCTTGTTCTTCAAGTGTTAAGCCGTAGTAGCTGTTAACCTGAGATTTGTTTAAAAATTTCAAAAAGTGTAAATCATTTCTTTCAGAAACTTTACGTTTTCTAGCTTCTTCTATAAGTGTATCTATTTGCTTTGATAATTCCGAATCAGAATCGCCTTTGAATTTTTCTTCTCCAGTTGTATGTTCTTCTTCGTGTGTGTGTGAATGCTCCGACTCTGTTTCGTCTTGAGACATTTGATTATTCATAATTTCTTCTTGTTCCTCTTCTTTTTGTGTCTCTTCAGCTTCCGGTTGTGTAGTATCAACTTCAACTTCAACTGCTGGAGATTCTTGAGTACCCATAGTTACTTTTAAAGTGTCATTATTGTATACTAATTCAAAACCAGCGTCTTCTAATGTTGGAAGTGATGTTGAATCAATGCTTTCGTTAATTCTACCTTTATTTAATTTCTCAGTGATCATACCAGCATAAGAAACTGTTCTATCTAAGTTTTCGGCTAAGTATTCAGAGTAAGCAATGTTATCATCTAAGTTTTCAGCGATATATTCTGAGTAGGCGATATTACCTTCAACATGCTCTGCTAAGTATTCAGAATAAGCGATAGAAGAATCTAAATTTTCAGCGATATATTCAGAATAAGCGATGTTCTTATCTAAGTTTTCAGCGATATATTCTGAGTAAGCAATATTCTTATCTAAATTTTCAGCGATGTATTCTGAGTAAGCAATGTTCTTATCTAAGTTTTCAGCTAAGTAGTTAGAATAAGAAATGTTCTTGTCTAAGTTCTCAGCAACATACTCTGAGTAAGAAATATTCTTGTCTAAGTTCTCTGCTAGATAGTTAGAATAAGAAATATTTCTATCCAAATTTTCAGCTACATATTCAGAGTAGTTAATTGCTTTCTCAAGATTCTCAGCAAGATAGTCGTTGTGAGAAATTAATTTTTGAGTTGTTGATTTTAGTGAGTTGTTCTCATTAACCACAACTTGTACTTTTTCAGCTAAATAGTCAAGGTATTTAACCATTTGAGCGTTAGTCTTATTGAGTTCTTCGTAGTACTCTAATAATTGCTCTAATTTCTTTGGATGTAAATTACCAGTTTTTAGAG
>JACCDG011783262.1_pt1 | contig 20510 bp, 14 predicted proteins | sample 7442471 | NCBI WGS metagenome assembly JACCDG01 (sample SAMN15323444, study PRJNA562643) | freshwater metagenome | isolation source: river surface water | place: USA:Blue River Watershed | collected 2017-08-17 | reverse complement strand
TTAGCCATTACTGTCGTAATCGCCGCTGTTAAAGTGGTTTTACCATGATCAACGTGCCCAATTGTACCCACGTTTACATGGGGTTTTGTGCGTTCAAACTTTTCTTTTGACATTTAAGTTTACCTCACTAGAAAGTATATTTTTATTTAATTTTTCGAGCAGCGTCTTATTTAGGCACTGCGTTCTTTTATAATTGCGTCAGCCACATTCGATGGCGTTTCGCTATATTTTTTAAACTCCATTGTATAAGTTGCACGACCCTGCGACATAGAGCGCAAATCAGTAGCATATCCAAACATCTCTGATAATGGGACCTCAGCTTTGATGTGCTTATTGCCAGTAGGACCATCTTCCATACCAAGCAAGATACCACGACGTCGACTGATATCGCCCATCACGTCACCCATATATTCTTCAGGAGTAACTGCTTCTACATCCATAATCGGCTCTAATAACACGGGCTTAGCCTTTTTGCCGCCCTCTTTGAAGCCCATAGAGCCTGCTATCTTAAATGCCATCTCATTAGAGTCAACATCATGGTAAGAACCATCAAATAATGTAACTTTAACATCGACAACCGGATAGCCTGCTAGGATACCATTTTCCATCTGCTCTTGTATACCTTTATCTACAGCTGGAATGTATTCTTTTGGTACTGTACCACCGACAATCTTATTTTCGAACTCATAACCAGCACCTGGCTCTCTAGGTTCTAGCTTAAGCCATACGTGACCATACTGACCGCGACCACCTGACTGACGAACGAACTTACCTTCTTGCTCTACAGTGGTCCTAATAGTCTCACGGTATGCTACTTGTGGCTTACCTACGTTAGCTTCGACTGAAAACTCACGTTTCATACGGTCTACAATGATTTCTAAGTGTAATTCACCCATACCAGAAATAATGGTTTGACCAGACTCCTCGTCTGTATGAACACGGAAAGAAGGGTCTTCTTGAGCTAATTTGCTTAAAGCCATACCCATTTTTTCTTGATCCTGCTTAGTTTTTGGCTCAACCGCAACCGATATTACTGGCTCCGGGAAAACCATTTTTTCTAGGACAATAATATTATTTGGATCTGATAAAGTATCACCAGTTGTAGTTAGCTTTAAGCCAACCGCTGCTGCTATATCTCCAGCTCTAACTTCTTTTATTTCTTCACGTGAGTTAGCATGCATCTGTAGCAAACGGCCAAGACGCTCTGGCTTACCTTTTACAGAGTTAATCAAGCTGTCACCCGACTTTACAACACCCGAATAGACTCTAAAGAACGTCAAGTTACCCACATACTTATCACTAGCAATCTTAAAAGCGTATGCTGAGAATTTTTCTTCATCCGTAGCCTTTCTTGTAATTTCCGCACCAGCTTCATCTTCGCCTGTTACTGGGGGTTTGTCGGTAGGTGATGGCAAATATTCAATAACGGCATCAAGCATCGCTTGTACACCTTTGTTTTTAAACGCTGAACCACATAAAACCGGCACCACTTCATTCTTAAGTGTTCTCGCTCTAATTCCAGCTTTTATTTCTACTTCTGTTAAATCACCTGTTTCCAGATACTTTTCCATTAATTCTTCACTAGACTCAGCTGCAGCTTCAAGAATAGATTCGCGTAGCTCATTGCATTTATCAACCAAGCTGGCAGGAATGTCGCCATATTCAAATTTGACGCCCTTAGATTCCTCATCCCAAATAATGGCTTTCATCTTGATTAAATCCACTACGCCTTGGTAGTTTTCTTCTTGACCAATATTCATTTGTAATGGCACTGCATTAGCACCTAAACGTGTTTTTATTTGCTTAACAACACGCAAGAAATCTGCACCTTGACGATCCATTTTGTTAACAAAAGCTAATCTTGGTACACCATACTTATTCGCTTGACGCCAAACTGTTTCTGACTGCGGCTCTACACCACCTACAGCACAAAACACAGCACATGCACCGTCTAATACGCGTAAAGAACGCTCTACTTCAATAGTAAAATCAACGTGCCCCGGTGTATCAATAATATTGATTCTATGCTCAGGAAAATTCTTACCCATTCCGCTCCAAAAACAAGTTGTAGCAGCTGAAGTAATAGTAATACCACGCTCTTGCTCTTGCTCCATCCAGTCCATCACAGCTGCGCCATCATGAACCTCACCAATCTTGTGTGAAACACCGGTATAAAACAATACACGTTCAGTAGTTGTTGTTTTACCAGCATCAATATGTGCCATGATACCTATATTACGGTATCTATCGATTGGTGTTGTACGAGCCATTAATAATCCTTCTCAAATATTTATCAATTGTATTTTTACTAAAATAAGCAGCTAACTACCATTTATAATGTGCAAATGCTTTGTTCGCTTCTGCCATTTTATGCATGTCTTCACGCATTTTTAATGACGCACCACGACCTGCAATAATATCTTTAAATTCAGCAGTCAATTTAGCGATGAAACCTTTTTCATGACGCTTACGAGCAGCTTTAATAATCCAACTCATCGCGATTCTGGTTTTTCGAATTGGTCTTACTTCGATAGGAACTTGATAAGTAGCACCACCAACACGTCTAGATTTAACCTCAACTAACGGACCTACTTTATCTAGAATTTCTTCAAATTTAGTTAAAGCATTATTTTGACCTTCTCTGATGTTCTCTAGTACTTTATAGACTGTTCTTTCAGCAACTGATTTCTTACCTGACTTCATGATCAAGTTCATAAACTGTGCTAGTAACTCACTCCCATGAACTGGATCTGGTAATATACTTCTTTTCTCTGCTTGACGTCTTCTAGACATTTGATTTCACCTATCTGTTTCTAATTAATTAATGTGGCTACTATTTCTTCTTACCTTTTACTGCGCCCTTTGTAGCTGCTGCATCTTTGCCGCCTTTAGCTTTCTTAGTACCATACTTAGAACGACTTTGATTACGACCATTAACGCCAGCAGTATCTAAGCTACCACGTACAATGTGATATCTCACACCTGGTAAATCTTTTACCCTTCCACCACGAATAACAATTACAGAGTGTTCCTGCAAGTTATGGCCTTCACCTGGTATATAAGCTGTCACTTCTTGACCGTTAGTTAATCTAACTCTGGCTACTTTACGCAATGCCGAATTTGGTTTCTTAGGTGTCGTTGTATAAACGCGCGTACATACACCACGTCTTTGAGGACAGCGCTGTAACGCTGGTACTGCACTCTTTCTTACGTTTTCTTTACGTGGCTTACGAACCAATTGCCCAATTCTCATTTATTTACTCTCCTGTGCTATTCTCTATAGCTTTTAACTTTAATTTCTATTTCAATTTTAAAGAAATCAACCGCGTGATGCGGATTCTACCCAGCATTCAATCATTAGTCAAGTATAATCAACTAGTTCCAGAAGAATTTAATGCGTCGCTTAGTGCACTCTCAATCTCACTAGCTGTAACTTTATTTACTTCTTCAACATTTTTAGGCCTATCATGACTACTTTTGTAGTTTTTGGCTTTTAATTGCTTTGCTCTGAGTCGCTTTTCTTGATGGTAAGCAGCGCCTGTACCTGCTGGAATTAAACGCCCTACCATAACATTTTCTTTAAGTCCCCTTAACTCATCTCGCTTACCAGTAACTGCTGCTTCAGTTAATACTCTCGTAGTTTCTTGGAAAGAAGCGGCTGATATAAATGAATCTGTATTTAATGAGGCTTTAGTAATACCCATTAGTAATTGTTCATAAATAGCAGGGACTTTACCTTGATCCTGTAACTTAGCATTACTTTCTAGTAATGCAGAGATATCTACTAATTCACCTGCAATATATCCACTGTCTCCAGAAGATGTAACTTCAGCTTTTCTAATCATCTGACGAATGATAACTTCAATATGTTTATCATTGATCTTCACACCTTGTAACCTGTAAACATCCTGAACTTCGTTAATAATATAATTAGCTAGTTCATTAGTACCCGCCAATCTTAAGATGTCATGTGGATTTGCAGCACCTTCAGAAATAACCTCACCTTTTTCAACTATTTCCCCTTCAAATACAGCCACTTGGCGCCACTTTGGAATCAATAGCTCATAAGGATCGCTACCATCTTTAGGACTGATCACCAATCTTCTCTTACCTTTAGTTTCTTTACCAAAGCTAACAATACCAGAAATTTCAGCTAAGATAGCAGATTCTTTTGGCTTTCTGGCTTCAAATAAATCAGCTACTCGTGGTAAACCACCTGTGATATCGCCAGTTTTTGATGTTTCTTGTGGTATACGAGCAACGGTGTCACCGACTTCTACTCTTGAACCATCTTCTAACGATAAGATAGCATCAACCGGTAAGAAATACTGCGCTGGCAATGTTAAACCAGGTAAATTCAAATCATCGCCGTTTTCATCAACCAACTTAATCATTGGACGCAGCTCTTTACCACCTACACCACGCTGTTTGGTATCAATGATAATAATGCTTGATAAACCAGTAATCTCGTCTGTTTGACGACGCATGTTTACGCCATCGATCATATCAGTTAGAACAATTTTACCCGCTACTTCAGTAATAATTGGGTGAGTATGTGGTTCCCAATTCGCGACCACTTCACCAGCTCTAACTTTTTCACCTTCTTTTTTGTCAATGATAGTACCATAAGGGACACGATAACGTTCGCGCTCACGGCCGTAATCATCGATAATTGCAACTTCACCAGAACGTGAAACTACTACGTTTTTACCAACTTTATTCTGCACAGTTTTCATATTATGCAGTTTAATTTGGCCATCGGCTTTAACTTGAATGTTATTAACAGCCGTTGCACGTGAAGCAGCACCACCAATATGGAACGTACGCATAGTTAACTGTGTACCTGGTTCACCGATAGATTGAGCTGCGATAACACCAACAGCCTCTCCGTAGTTCACCATATGTCCACGAGCTAAATCGCGACCATAACAGTTTGCACAAATACCAAAACTGTAATCACAAGAAATTGGCGAACGCACTTTAATTTTATACAGACCAGCTTTCTCGATGAACTCAACATTATTCTCATCTAGTAATGTATTGACCGGCAAGAACACTTCGTTGCTTTCAGGATCTAAAAGATCTTGCGCTAGCACACGACCCAACACACGCTCACGCAATGGCTCAACTACGTCACCACCTTGAATTAATGGCGCAACCCAAATACCATTATTTGTACCACAATCATCACCCATAACTACTACGTCTTGGGCAACGTCTACTAAACGGCGAGTTAAGTAACCTGAGTTAGCTGTTTTTAAAGCTGTATCAGATAGACCTTTACGCGCACCGTGCGTAGAAATAAAGTATTGTAATACGTTTAGACCTTCTCTAAAGTTCACCGTAATAGGTGTTTCCATAATAGAGCCGTCTGGTTTTGACATCAAACCACGCATACCCGATAACTGTTTAATCTGCGCAGCAGAACCCCTCGCACCAGAGTCAGCCATCATGTAAACAGAGTTGAAAGACTCTTGTTTGACCATATTGCCTTTAGAATCTTTAACTTCATCAGTCGCAAGTTTTTCCATCATCGCTTTGGCGACTTGGTCACCTGCAACCGTCCAGATATCGACTACTTTATTGTAGCGTTCGCCGTTAGTAACTAGACCTGAAGCATATTGTGTTTCAATTTCTTTTACTTCTGCTTCTGCAGCTGCGATGATGTCAGCTTTTTCATCTGGAATAACTAAATCATCAACACCAATTGATGTACCAGAACGTTTTGCAAATTCAAAACCTGTATACATTAACTGATCAGCAAAAACTACAGTTTCTTTCAAACCTACTTTTCTGTAACAAATATTGATTAAACTCGATATCTGTTTTTTGTTCATTGTTTTATTAACAAGAGCAAACGGCAAGCCTTTCGGTAAAATATCAAATAAAATAGCGCGTCCTACAGTACTGTCGACTATAGATGATACGCCATTTTCAATAATTCTTACTTTAACCTTCGCATGTAAAGAAGCGTTTTTATTATAATAAGCACGCTTTACTTCAGCCGTATCAGAAAACACCATGCCTTCACCAAGCACATTAATTTTCTCGCGAGTCATGTAATACAACCCTAAAACCACGTCTTGCGATGGAACAATAATAGGCTCACCATTGGCTGGTGATAATATATTATTACTAGACATCATTAATGTTCTAGCTTCTAATTGTGCTTCCGTAGTAAGTGGAATATGGACAGCCATCTGGTCACCGTCAAAGTCAGCGTTAAATGCTGCGCATACTAGAGGATGTAACTGAATAGCTTTACCTTCAATTAATACCGGTTCAAATGCCTGAATACCAAGCCTGTGTAATGTAGGTGCACGGTTTAATAAAACCGGATGTTCACGAATAACTTCTTCCAAGATATCCCAAACTTCCGACTCTTCGCGCTCAACCATTTTCTTAGCAGCTTTAATAGTCGTAGCAATGCCACGTAATTCTAATTTACTAAATATAAATGGCTTAAATAATTCTAGCGCCATTTTCTTTGGTAGACCGCATTGGTGTAACTTCAATGTAGGGCCTACTACGATTACTGAACGACCAGAATAATCAACGCGCTTACCAAGAAGATTTTGTCTAAATCTACCTTGTTTGCCTTTAATCATATCAGCCAAAGATTTAAGCGGGCGTTTATTAGAACCAGTAATTGCACGACCACGGCGACCGTTATCTAATAATGCATCGACTGATTCTTGTAACATTCTCTTTTCATTACGAACGATAATGTCTGGAGCATTAAGATCTAACAATCTTTTTAAACGATTATTACGGTTAATAACACGACGGTATAAATCATTAAGATCAGACGTAGCAAACCTACCGCCATCTAATGGCACTAAAGGACGTAAATCTGGTGGTAGTACTGGTAATACATCCAAGATCATCCATTCAGGCTTATTATTAGACTGCACGAAGTTCTCAAGTAGTTTAAGACGCTTACTTAACTTTTTGATTCTGGTTTCTGAATTAGTAGTTGGCAACTCTTCTCTAATCTTAGTTATTTCATCTGGAACATTGATTTGATTTAATAAATCTCTGACTGCTTCAGCACCCATACGCGCTGTAAACTCATCACCATATTGTTCTACAGCATCTAAATACGCTTCATCAGACATCAACTGCCCTTTTTCTAAAGGTGTCATGCCTGGATCAATAACAACAAAGGCTTCAAAATATAGAACTCGCTCTATATCTCTTAATGTCATATCAAGTAATAGACCTATTCTTGACGGCAAAGATTTTAAAAACCATATATGCGCAACTGGAGAGGCTAATTCGATATGCCCCATGCGATCACGTCGAACATTAGATTTGGTAACCTCAACACCGCATTTTTCACAGATAATGCCACGGTGTTTTAATCTTCTATATTTACCACATAAACACTCATAATCTTTGACCGGTCCAAAGATTTTTGCACAAAATAAACCATCTCTCTCTGGTTTATAGGTGCGATAGTTTATAGTCTCGGCTTTTTTTACTTCGCCATAAGACCATGAACGGATTGTTTCTGGGGAGGTCAAACTAATGCCAATAGAGTTGATCTCTAATTCCTGCCCTTGTGGTTTGAGTACTTTAAGTAGATCTGTCAAGTTCGAGTTCGCCAAGATCATTCTCCTAAATATTATCTAATAAACTTTAATTACTTTGAGTATCGATATCTATCGCCAATGAACGTATTTCTTTAATCAATACGTTGAATGACTCAGGAATATTAGCATCCATCTTGTGGTTGCCATCGACTATGTTCTTATACATTTTTGTTCTGCCATTAACGTCATCAGACTTAACGGTTAACATTTCCTGTAATGTATAAGATGCTCCATACGCTTGTAGAGCCCAAACCTCCATCTCACCAAAACGCTGACCACCAAATTGTGCTTTACCACCTAACGGTTGTTGCGTAACCAAGCTGTAAGATCCGGTTGAACGCGCATGCATCTTGTCATCAACTAAGTGATTTAATTTTAACATGTACATATAACCAACCGTTACTGGTCGATCAAAAGCATCACCTGTACGGCCGTCAAACAGAACAGTTTGGCCACTTGTTGGTAAACCTGATTTAGCCAGCATTTTTTTGATTTCTTCTTCACTCGCACCATCAAATACTGAAGTAGCCATTGGAACGCCTGCAGATAAATTCGTTGTTAAATCAACAATTTCCTCATCTGATAGGCTGTCAATTTCCACTTTTTGACCAGAGCCATCATTATAAATATCATTAAGCGCCGTTTTTAAATCTTTTACACTAGCGTTGTTAATTAACATCTTTTCTAAGTTTAAACCCAGAGCTTTTGCTGCCCAGCCTAAGTGAGTTTCTAAGACCTGACCAACGTTCATACGTGATGGAACACCTAATGGGTTTAAAACTATATCCACTGGCGTACCATCTGCCATATACGGCATATCTTCGATAGGTATAATAGTTGAAATCACACCCTTGTTACCATGGCGACCTGCCATCTTATCACCCGGTTGAATTCTGCGCTTAACTGCCATGAAAACTTTTACTATCTTTAAGATACCTGGAGATAAATCATCGCCGCTTACTAGTTTTCTACGCTTTTCTTCAAGTAATTCGTCATATCTAACACGTTGCTGCATCAATTGACGTTGGGTAGCTTCAAGCTGATCATTGATTTCATCATCTTTGACCACAACTTCGAACCAACGATCTTTTGGCATGCCGTTTAGATATTCTTCATTCACGACGTTACCAGACTTTAAGCCTGCTGGACCACTATTCGCAGTTTTGCCGATTAACATTTTTGCAACACGTGCAAATAAATCGCGTTCCAAGATTCTATACTCGTCATTTAAATCTTTTTTGATTTTTTCTAATTCGTATTTCTCTATTTGCAAAGCGCGTTCATCTTTCTCAACAGCGTCACGAGTAAATATTTGTACATTAATTACTGTACCGCTCATACCTGTTGGCACACGTAAAGAAGTATCTTTTACGTCCGATGCTTTTTCACCAAAGATTGCTCTTAATAATTTCTCTTCAGGGGTTAGCTGAGTTTCACCTTTAGGGGTAACTTTACCGACTAAGATATCACCAGCTTGTACTTCAGCACCAATATAAACAATACCTGCATCATCAAGCTTAGATAAGCTAGATTCGCTTACGTTAGGAATATCTGCAGTAATTTCTTCTACGCCTAATTTAGTGTCACGAGAGATACAGGTCAATTCTTCTATATGAATAGATGTAAAGCGATCCTGTTGTGCTACACGCTCAGAAATTAAAATCGAATCCTCAAAGTTATAACCATTCCATGGCATGAAAGCCACAAGCAGGTTTTGGCCTAAAGCTAATTCGCCCATATCTGTCGATGGACCGTCTGCAATAATTGTTCCCTTATGGATTACAGTACCAGCTTCTACTAAAGGTTTTTGATTAATACAAGTATTATGATTAGATCTGGTGTACTTAATAAGGTTATAGATGTCAACACCAGCTTCACCAGCTGTTGTTTCTTCATCATTAACTTTGACAACGATTCTTGATGCATCTACTGAATCAACAATACCACCACGCTTAGCGACGATAGCGACACCTGAATCACGAGCAACAGTACGTTCCATTCCTGTACCTACTAGTGGCTTTTCAGCACACATCAATGGTACTGCCTGACGTTGCATGTTTGAACCCATTAACGCACGGTTAGCATCATCATGCTCTAAGAATGGTATTAACGAAGCAGCCACAGATACAATCTGTCTCGGCGACACATCCATAAAGTCAATCTTATCTGGCGTCGTTAAGGTAAATTCATTTAAATGGCGGCATGGTACCAAGTCATCTGTAAATTCTAAATTTTCATTTAGATTAATATTAGCCTGTGCAATATGATGATTGCCTTCTTCAATAGCTGACAAATACACGACTTCATCAGTTACTCTATTATTAACTACGCGACGAACTGGCGTTTCAATAAACCCATATTCATTAATTCTCGCATAAATAGCTAAAGAGTTGATCAAACCAATATTCGGTCCCTCTGGTGTTTCAATCGGGCAAACACGACCATAGTGAGTATTATGTACGTCGCGAACCTCAAAACCAGCACGTTCTCTTGTCAAACCACCGGGCCCTAGAGCTGATACACGTCTTTTGTGTGTAATTTCAGACAATGGATTATTTTGGTCCATGAACTGAGATAATTGACTTGAGCCAAAGAACTCTTTAATCGCTGCTGAGACAGGCTTAGCATTGATTAGATCTTGTGGCATTAGATTTTCAGAGTCAGCAACGCTTAATCTTTCACGTACTGCGCGCTCTACTCTAACTAAACCAATTCTAAATTGGTTTTCAGTCATCTCACCAACGCTTCTTACACGTCTATTACCTAAGTGATCGATATCATCAACTTGACCATTACCATCTCTGATAGCTATTAATACTTTAATAACGTCAATAATATCTTGTTTAGATAAAACCCCAGGGCCAGTAATCTCTTCTCGACCTACACGACGATTGTATTTCATTCTACCAACAGCAGATAAATCATATCTTTCTTCGCTAAAGAATAATGATTCAAATAAAGCTTCTGCAGCGTCTTTAGTTGGTGGTTCACCTGGACGCATCATACGATAAATTTCAACCAATGCGTCTAATTGCGTTCTTGTGCTATCTACACGCAATGTTTCAGATATGTAAGCACCTTTATCTAAATCATTAGTGTAAAGAACTTTAATTTGAGTGATACCTGAGCCAACAATAAGACTCAACAAATCCATCGTAATTTTTGCATTAGATTCTGCCAAAAGCTCACCTGTTTGTGGGTGAATGATGTCTGTTGATAATGTCTGTTCTAATAAATACTCGCTTGGTACAACTAAACTAGTTATACCAGCATTTTTAATTTTTCTGATGTGAGCAAATGTTATGTGTCTACCAGCTTCAATAATGACATTACCGTCTTTATCTTTAATATCTGAATAAGCAGTTTCACCACGTAATCTTTCAGGAATTACATCTAATACAAACTGACTGCCTTGAATGTTAATTACATTGCTAGCAAAGAAGATATCTAAGATCTCTTCTTGTGACAAACCTAAAGCACGTAAGATAACACTTACAGGTAACTTGCGACGTCTATCGATTCTTACATAAATATTTTCTTTAGGGTCAAATTCGAAATCTAACCAAGACCCCCTGTATGGGATAATACGCGCAGAATAAAGCTTTTTACCTGAAGTATGGGTTTTGCCTTTGTCATGTTCAAAGAACACACCAGGAGATCTGTGTAACTGGGATACAATAACTCTTTCAATACCGTTAATAACAAACGAACCTGTATCGGTCATTAATGGTAATTCACCCATGTAAACTTCTTGTTCACGGATGTCTTTAACAATTTGTTTATCTTCTACAGAACCTTCTTCTAATAATACTAATCTAATTTTGACACGAAGAGGAGCTGCATAAGTAGTACCACGAATACGACATTCATTAACATCGAATGTAGGGGTACCTAATTTGTAGCCAACATATTCTAAGATTGCGAGCCCTGAATAGCTTTTAATAGGAAATAAAGATTTAAATGCTGCTTCTAAACCTGAATCAGCACCATTTTTACTATAAAGAAAGTTTTGATATGACTCAGTTTGAACATTCAATAATGGTGGTACATCAAAAACTGAAGGTAATTTACTAAAATCCTTGCGAAAACGTTTTTTAATAAAACGCGCAGGGTTAGCAGATTGAGCAATTTTACTAGTAGATGTCATGCACTTTCCTCAAAAGTAATTGTTATACAATCATCGAATATAAAACATCGAATATAAAATAACGTCATCAGAAGTATTTCACTCTTAGAGTGACTCCTGATGACGTTATCGGTGTGTTAAGATTACTTAACTTCAGCAGCAGCGCCTGATTCTTCAAGTAGTTTCTTGATTTTAGCAGCTTCGTCTTTATTAACACCTTCTTTGATAACAGCAGGAGAGCTTTCAACAAGATCTTTAGCTTCTTTTAAGCCTAGACCAGTGATTTCTCTTACTACTTTAATAACAGCTACTTTATTAGCACCAAAGCTTGTCATATGTACGTCAAACTCGGTTTTCTCTTCAGCAGCTACAGCAACGCCACCAGTAGCCGCAGCCACAGCAACAGGTGCTGCCGCAGATACGTTGAATTTAACTTCCATTGCTTCAACTAGTTCAACAACTTCCATTACGCTCATTGATGCGATTGCATTTAATATATCGTCTTTACTTAAGGCCATGATTTTACTCCTAACAATTTTTAATCACTAAAGCTAATTTGTTTAATCTTACTGAGCTTTCTTTTGTTCTGCTACAGCATTGATTACGCGAACAACTTTCGCATACGTTTCAGCAAATGTACGTACTAATTTACTTACAGGTGCTTGTGTCACTGATGCCAACTGACCTAAAGCCTGTTGTTTAGTAGGTAAGGAAGCAATTCTATCTAAAGCATCGCCGCCATACATTTGTCCACCAACTGATAAAACCTTTACTTCAAGACGGCTGTTGTCTTTAGCAAATGCTTTCATCAATCTGGCTGGAGCACCAGGATCATCTTTACAAAAGCCCAATAGCATTGGTCCTCTAAGCGCATCTGTCATGCACTCAAATTTCGTTCCGGCTACTGCGCGTCTAGCTAACGTGTTGCGCACGACCATGAGTTCAACACCCTCAGCACGTGCTTTTTTTCTAAGATCGGTTACTTGATTACCAGCAAGACCATTATAATCCACACCTACAGCAGATACGGAATCATTAGCATACTGAGCAACTTTAGCAACTATCTCTTTTTTATCATTTAGTCTTAAGACCACTAAACACCTCCAATTGTAATTATTTTACAAAACTACATAAACATAATTGCCATTTATGATAGTCTCGTAGGCTTATAGTTTATGGTTCTAAGTCCACAGTTTATACGGGCGCCACTATATTCTATTTGCTTTTTAGTATATTTTTTATAATATACAAGCAGTTAGTATTTAGTTTCACACCATCTGCGTCGGCCGTTTAACCATTATAAGATAAACATTTAAATATATTTCTATATGCCCACGGTCTTTGACGATGCCTAAATATTAGGCAACTCCAAATTCTTAACAGTGCTGCCCCATGTAGGACACGAGCAGCACACAAAAACTATAGATTGTATAGCAAATTGCTTATTAAATCTATGGTAATGTATTATTTTAATAATATTATAACGACAGGCTAGATTGATCGACAGTCACACCTGGGCCCATAGTAGATGAAAGGGTAATCTTTTTAAAATAAACACCTTTTGCATTACTTGGCTTAGCTTTCTTCAATGCTTCTATTAAAGCACCTAGATTTTCTTTTAAAGCATTTGCTTCAAAACTTACTTTACCAATCGTAGAATGTACTATACCTGCCTTATCAGTTCTGTATTGTACTTGTCCGCCTTTAGCGTTCTTAACCGCAGTTTCAACGTCCATAGTAACTGTACCGACTTTTGGGTTCGGCATAAGTCCTCTTGGACCTAAAACCTGACCTAGTTGACCCACAATACGCATAGCATCAGGAGTAGCAATCACTATGTCAAAGTTCATGTTACCAGCTTTTATATCTTCAGCTAGATCTTCAAAGCCCACTATGTCAGCACCTGCAGCTTTTGCTTTATCTGCGTTAGGACCTTGAGCAAACACCGCTACTTTAACAGTTTTACCGGTACCATTAGGTAATACTAAAGCGCCACGAACTACTTGATCAGATTTGCGAGAATCAATACCTAATTTAATAGCCACATCGAATGATTCATTAAATTTAGTTTTTGAATCATTAGCAACTTTTTTTATAATCTCAATAGTCTTATCAAGAGCGTATGTTTTACCCGCTTCAACATGTTCAGCAAACATTTTTCTGCGCTTACTTAAGTTAGAAGCAACTTTTTGATTTTTATTTGATGTACTCATTATTCAACGCCCTCAACAGTTATACCCATACTACGAGCACTACCAGCAATTGTTCTAACCGCTGCGTCTAAACTAGCTGCAGTTAAGTCTTCTTGTTTAAGTTTTGCGATCTCTTCAAGTTGAGCGCGAGTTACTTTGCCCACTTTATCAGTATTAGGTTTACCACTACCTTTCTGCACGCCAGAAGCTTTCTTAAGCAAATGTGATGCAGGTGGTGTTTTTAGGATAAATGTAAAACTGCGATCACTGTAGACTGTAATAATTACAGGAATCGGCATGCCTTTTTCAAGATTTTGAGTTTGTGCGTTAAACGCTTTACAAAACTCCATGATGTTAACACCATGCTGACCTAATGCTGGACCGATTGGTGGACTCGGGTTTGCAGCACCAGCTGCTACCTGTAGCTTAATATAAGCATCAATTTTTTTAGCCATTGTTATGTACTCACTTCTATGGGTTTAACGCTATTGATTTTACAACTCCACGCAGGTCTCGTTATTCCGAGTTTTTGCTTGGAATCTCACACAAAATCTTTTAGCTTCCCTTGTTATTAACATTAAATCATTATTTGTTATTTATTCTGAGATTCCTCGCAAAGCTCGGAATGACAAAACAAGTAATTAAATAATCTTTTCTACTTGACCAAACTCCAATTCAACTGGCGTTGAACGCCCGAAGATTGAAACTGCCACACGTAATCTGTTTTTCTCGTAATTAACGTCTTCCACCACGCCATTGAAATCAGCAAATGGTCCATCATTCACACGAATGACCTCTCCAGCCTCAAACAATACTTTTGGTCTTGGGGAATCAACTCCCTCTTGCACACGTTTTAATATTTTGTTTAATTCTTTTTCACTAATCGGAGCCGGTTTATCGGCTTTGCCACCAATAAAACCAATAACTTTCGGGACTTCACAAATTAAATGCCATAAGTCATCATCTAGATCGACTTCTAATAGCACGTAGCCAGGAAAGAATTTGCGCTCACTTTTACGCTTTTGACCAGCCTTCATTTCCATAACCTCTTCGGTAGGAACTAAGATTTCACCAAAACGCTCTTCAAGCTTTTTAACAGCGATCCTTTCTTCAAGCAGCTTCTTTACTGCAAGCTCTTGACCTGAATAAACTTGTAATATATACCATTGCATTGGCATGTGTTATACCTCTTGCCCAGTTATCCACGCCATTATTTTAAATAACAACGTATCGATACCCCAAAAAACTATCGACATTATTAAAACCATTATCATCACTACTATTGTCGCCTGCACGGTCTCTTGCCTTGTTGGCCAAATAACCTTTCTGGCTTCATTTTTCGCGCCTATAACAAATGCCCAAGCTTGTTTACCATAAACAGTCGTACTAGCCACAAAAGTAGCAAGCATAAAAGATAGCACAACAGTAACTATTCTTACGAAATAAGGTATTTGTTCTGCATATCCGGAGGCAATACCCAATATTAGAATGGCACCGGCTACGGTCCACTTAATATAATCGTTCATGGGACAACCTTAACTTTGTTTTAAACACTTTAGTATAATAAGTAACTTAACTTAATGATTCGATACCAAGTTATTGATTTATTTATTAAGTAAGTAGTAAGTTATTGATGGCAGGCCAGGAGGGTCTCGAACCCACAACCTGCGGTTTTGGAGACCGCCACTCTGCCAATTGAGCTACTGGCCTATCAATAACTGCCTAACTTAACAAACTTTTCAACCTAATGGCACATAATATATTATTGACAGCAACTATTCAATAATTTTAGTTACAACACCAGCGCCTACTGTTCTGCCGCCTTCACGAATCGCGAAACGAACACCCTCTTCCATCGCAATCGGTACGATTAGGGTAACAGTCATCTTAATGTTGTCGCCAGGCATTACCATTTCAACACCTTCAGGCAACTCTACTGAACCAGTTACGTCTGTCGTTCTGAAGTAGAACTGTGGTCTGTATCCCTTGAAGAACGGAGTATGTCTACCACCTTCTTCTTTAGATAATACGTAAATTTCTGCTTCAAAATGCGTATGCGGCGTAATTGTACCTTTTTTAGCCAATACTTGTCCACGCTCTACGTCATCTCTCTTTAAACCACGCAATAACACACCTACGTTGTCTCCAGCGCGACCTTCGTCTAGTAACTTACGGAACATTTCCACACCAGTACATGTAGTTACTTGTGTATCTTTGATACCAATAATTTCTAATTCGTCACCTACGTGAACTATACCTCTTTCTATACGGCCAGTTACTACTGTTCCACGACCAGAGATAGAGAATACGTCTTCAATCGGCATTAAGAATGATTTATCGATTTCACGCTTTGGCTCTGGTATATAAGTATCCATTGCTTCTACTAATTTTACGATTGCGCCTTCGCCTATATCACTTGCATCACCTTGTAAGGCTTTTAAAGCTGAACCAATTATAATTGGCGTTGTATCGCCAGGGAAATCATAAGAGCTTAATAAATCACGTACTTCCATTTCTACTAGCTCTAATAACTCTGCATCATCTACCATGTCCGCTTTGTTCAAGAATACTAATATGTATGGTACGCCTACCTGCTTTGATAATAAGATATGCTCTCTTGTTTGTGGCATTGGGCCATCTGCAGCTGATACTACCAAGATTGCTCCGTCCATCTGTGCAGCACCTGTGATCATGTTTTTTACATAATCCGCGTGACCTGGACAGTCTACGTGTGCATAGTGGCGGTTTGCTGAATTGTATTCAACGTGTGAAGTTGCAATCGTGATACCACGCTCTCTTTCTTCTGGTGCGTTATCGATTTGGTCAAAAGCTCTAGCTTGTCCACCATTCTTCTTAGCCATTACTGTCGTAATCGCCGCTGTTAAAGTGGTTTTACCATGATCAACGTGCCCAATTGTACCCACGTTTACATGGGGTTTTGTGCGTTCAAACTTTTCTTTAGACATAAACTTATGACCTCTCTAATAACTCTATATATTCTTACCTACCTGGAGCCCATAACCGGAGTCGAACCGGTGACCTCTTCCTTACCAAGGAAGTGCTCTGCCGCCTGAGCTATATGGGCACGAATTGTTGCTAATCCTATCAATAACTGTGATATACACTTAGGATATATATTTAGGGCGTGTGTTATACTATCAAAGCGACAATATATTTTCAACAGTTTATCTAAAACTATTTATGCTCACAATCATTCTTAGCTGTTCTTTCTTAAACCAGAATCGTTTATAATCTTCAAACTATACCTTGATGACTAAGGGTATATTATTATAACATTCGTATTTGTTTTATAACTAAATGTCACTCCAATGAATTATAATTATCCAGCTACCGTTTTGCGACACCTAAACTATTTAGTTTTGGCTTTATTTCTTAGCCTCTTTCTCAATAATGCTCACAGTAAAGACAATTACCACGAGACTCTGACTGAATATATCAATCTTATTGAGCCTGTAGATACAAGTTTTAAACTAGTTAAAAAGTCTGTTGATCAAGCATCACAAGTTACCCTATTAGAATATACCTTTACTTCACAAGTTTGGCCAAAAGTAGATTCCGATCAAAAAGCATGGCAGCATGTGGTTAACATTTATGTCCCTGAAAATATAAACAACCAATCCGCTCTAGTCTGGATCAATGGTGGTACTAATATTCCTAAGAAAGACGGTAAACCATCACCGTACGTAAATTACAATTTAGACTTCTCCACTATTGCTAAACAAACCCATACAGTCGTCGTTGATTTACAAGACATACCTAATCAATACTTTACTCTTGATAACAAAGAACTTGTTGAAGATGCGTTGACTGCGTATACCGCAACTAAGTTCATTCAAGACCCTATTAAATACAAATATTACTCGGCTTACTTGCCTATGGTTAAAGCTGTTATAAAAGCTTTGGATAATACGCAAAAAATTAATTTCAATCAGACAACAATCAACAAAAATAATAATATAGTTATTAAAGACTTTATTCTTTCTGGCTTATCGAAACGAGGCCTCACTACCTGGCTTACAGCCTTGCAAGATGATCGTATCAAAGCGATTATTCCAGTAGCTATCGACATTTTAAACACAGAGCAAATAATTACGCATATATTCAATAGCTATCAATCATGGCCGCAAGCATTACATGATTACAGCGAACAGAACATGTTACAAAACTTAAATAATTCTAACGCTAAAGATTTAATGCACATTATTGATCCTTATCAATACATCACATGCCATGGCTGTAGTGACTCACTAAAAGATACTTATAAACAACGAGCAAATATAGATAAATATATTATTTTATCTAGCGGCGATGATTTCTTTGTACCAGACTCATTGAAGTTTTATTTCCATGATATACCGGGACAAAAGTATCTAACCTTTATCCCGAACTCTTATCATTACGTTAATAACAAAATTCTTAGCAATATCATTTTAAGCTATCTATATATTATCAATAACCCTAATAATGAACACATAACGATACCAACACAAGCAAGCAAGATCAAAAAAAATATTACCAGTAAAAATAAATACGATCTGATTATTACAACCAATACTAAACCAAAAGTCATTAATTTATATACTGCTTACAATCGTGATAAGCGTGACTTTCGTTTAGCTATGGGAATAAAATACAAGAAGACACCTGTATCCATAGACAAATTCAATCGATATAAACGTAAAAAATACAATCAATATGTCTATACCGTTAATATAAACAAACCCGAATCTGGCTGGAAGGCATCTTTTGTTGAACTGGAATATAATCTACATCCAAACAAAAACATCCCCAATTTAAAACTTACTACACCCGTAGAAATCTTGCCGTCTAATTATCCTGAAATCATTAAACGCGCCATTAAAAACGAGACTCGTGAGATCATTCATTACGGTAAAGAAGTTTTATATCCCAACAAAGATTAACTATGCATAATTATGTACCATTAAGTCTTTATATTCACGTCCCATGGTGCATCAAAAAATGCCCTTACTGTGATTTCAATTCTCATCAGCACAAAGAGTCGATGACGCAAGATTTAGAAGACAAATACGTAGATGCTTTAGTATTAGATTTATGGGAAAACATCGACTTCTTGAATAAACAAAACTATTTTGCTCGTAACAAAAAAATAATTCATAGTATTTTCATTGGCGGCGGTACACCCAGCTTGTTTTCAGCAACAAGCATTAATAACATTTTAACTCGTGTTAACAATTTAATTAGCATTCCGAAAAACTGCGAAATCACTCTAGAAGCAAATCCTGGGACTTTCGAAAGCCAAAAATTTGAAGACTTTAAAAGCGTAGGGATAAACAGACTATCTATAGGCGTCCAATCTTTTGATAATAACAGCCTGAAATCATTAGGCCGTATTCACGATAGCAGTCAAGCGAAAGCTGCAATAACCAAAGCAAAAGAACTTAACTTAAACCTCAATATAGATTTGATGCACAGCCTGCCTAATCAATCAACAGATAACGCTTTGATAGATTTACAAACAGCCATAAGTTTCGAGCCAGATCATTTATCTTGGTATCAATTAACTATTGAGCCTAATACTGCTTTCGCTAAAAAGACGCCTATCTTACCCGAAGAAAATATCTTAGATGATATTTTTTATACAGGCATGGATTTATTAAAACAAAACAATTTTGAACAATACGAGATTTCTGCTTTTGTAAATAATAAAAAAACCATCAAGAAATCACAACATAATATTAATTATTGGCGTTTTGGTGATTACATCGGCATTGGCGCTGGTGCACATGGTAAATTTAATATTATAGATAACCAGAATAATCTTAATGTCTGTCGTCAATGGAAGCAAAAAAGCCCCGTTAGATATCTAGATCAAGACACGCCTAAACTCAGCGGACAATCACATATTAATCAACACGAATTAGTCTTAGAGTACATGATGAATCGTTTGCGACTATTAGAACCGATTACATCGCAAGAGTTATCTAATTACAGTTATTTAAAATTTGAAGATTCCCAGCTAGCACAACCTATTAGATCTGCCCTAGATAAGCAGTGGATTACATTTGAAAATAATGTTCTAAACGTAACTGAGTTAGGACGCAGGTTTTTGAATGATTTGATTTTGTTGTTTGCTTGAATTCAATCATATTAAGCTCGAAGAGAGCTGCATATACGACGCATTAAGCCTTGAGACCAAAGATTTCACCTCACCCCAACCCACACTAGAACAGGCTCAGAAAAATTTACTATTTACGAGCTAGGAGAGGGAGCGGATCCTACACGTGGTAGTATCTGTGAATTAACCCTGCCTCCGTGGCTTCGAAGCGAACACCTTCCGAAACACCTTCCGAGTCATATATGGACCCGCTAATTGATTGCAAGTTTTTTGATATAAATCTTTGACAAGATAGATCAGGTTGCAGTCATATATTCGGTCTTTAACGAGCTACTTATATAAATGCCCTGAACATGATGGTGTCTGCTTCTTAACTACTAAATCAGGCTCTCGGTCTTTATTTCAGGACCCCTGGCTAAGTCGGTATAATTAAGAACGGTCTTACCTGTTATGTCATCAATTCAATTTTACACTACGCA
>JACCDG011847622.1_pt1 | contig 20530 bp, 16 predicted proteins | sample 7442471 | NCBI WGS metagenome assembly JACCDG01 (sample SAMN15323444, study PRJNA562643) | freshwater metagenome | isolation source: river surface water | place: USA:Blue River Watershed | collected 2017-08-17 | reverse complement strand
GTGCTCAAAGGCATAGAGGTGTTGAAACCAAGAAAATTTTTATGGTAGGCCATCAAGAGGACAAACCACAAAAGAATCTTTCGTTTTTTTCTACGGAGAAAGAATTGTTGGAATCTTTCCTTGTCACATTTTCCAAGTGGGATCCGGATATTTTAATAGGTTGGCATGTGATTGGTTTTGACCTGGAATTTTTAGAAAAGAAGTTTTTTGACCACAAAGTTCCCTTTAGCCTAGGAAGGGATAAGTCAAAACCTTTTATTTATGAAAAGAAAAATGCGGGTTGGGTGGCCCTGATTTCTGGTCGGATTGTCATAGACGGACCTGCAGCACTTAAGAATAATTTTTATAAATTTGAAAATTTTAAATTGGATACCGTTGCTCATAAAATTCTGGGAGTGGGCAAGGATATTAATGAAAAAAACCTTAATAAGGTACAGGAGATAGAAAGGCGATTTAATGAAGATAAGGAATCTCTTGCGGAGTATAACCTACTTGATTGCATCCTAGTTTTAAATATATTCGAAAAGTTATCGCTAATTGACTTGATTTTTCAACGGGCCAAAATATCTGGACTGCAAATGGACAAAGTAGGGATTTCAACTCTGGCATTTGATCATTACTTCCTCCCTAGAATTCACCGAGAAGGCTATGTTTCCCCCAATATTATAGATATTCAAAGAGAGGGCCAAACCGAAGGAGGTTACGTTTTAGAGCCAAAATCGGGAATATATGACTATGTCTTAGTTCTGGATTTTAAGAGCCTCTATCCCAGCATAATTAGCACCTTTAAAATAGATCCATACTCTAGGGTTAAATCACACGAAGAGCCTCTCGAAACTCCAGTAGGTATTAAATTTTCTAATAAAAAACACATTTTGCCAGATTTTATAAATGATTTGATGGAAAAAAGAAATGAGGCCAAACTTAGGGGAAATAACAACCTGTCCCAAGCAATAAAAATTTTAATGAATAGTTTTTATGGAGTAATGGGGTCTACCGGTTCTCGATTCTATCACACAGACCTTCCTAGGGCCATAACTGGAACTGGGCAATGGGTGATTAAGGAATCTATCAAATTTTTGGAGTCAAGGGGATATCAGGTGATCTATGGGGACACTGATTCAATTTTTGTTCTTTTAAAAGACTCTGAAAAAAAACATTACGGCGAAGCCGGAAACGAAATGGTAAAAGAAATTAATAGCTTTCTCTCAACAAAAATTTATAGAGAATTTAAAATTAATTCCTCCATTGAAATTCAATATGAGAAGACTTATCGGAAACTTTTTCTTCCTTTTTCTAGAGATGGAGTTAGTGGGGCAAAAAAGCGATACGCAGGACTACTTATCAAGGATGGCAAAGAGGAGTTAAACGTTGTGGGAATGGAATACGTTAGATCAGATTGGACTGATTTGGCTAAAAAATTCCAATCGGAGTTGTTTTTAAAGGTCTTTAAAGACGAGGATGTGGATGATTGGATTAAAAAATTTATTGATAGGATAAAGGGTAAGGAATTTGATAAGGATTTAATTTACAGAAAAAAGCTGTCAAAAAATCCTGAAGAATATACCAAAGCTATCCCACCACATGTTAAAGCGGCCATGCTTTTAGGACATTCCTTAGATAATCCTTTGCGGGAAGTTAGCTATGTTATGACTACAAGGGGACCAATCCCTATAGAAAGAGATCACAACGATTTGGACTATAATCATTATATTGATAAACAAATTAAACCCCTTGCGGATAATGTTTTATTTTTAAAAGGAAAAAGTTTTGATGACTTAGTTATGGGAGATCAACTTTCACTTTTTTAAAGGTCTTTATGATATTCAAATTTACAGATTTCTTTGACTTCTTGAAGGTAGGCATCAAGGGTTTCGCTAAAAGAAAAATCCGGTAATAAATATAATCCCCAAAGGTGAGAAGCGATAAGGATATCAAATATAGAAAATTCTTGTCCTAAAAAGTAAGGGCCTAGTTGCTCTTCTAAGATTTCAAGATCCTCTTCTAGGGGAACTAGAAATTTATCCCTATTTAAAATTAAGTTTTTAAATGGTCCTCTTTTTGCTTCCTTCTTTTTAACAAAATATTCCCGGGATTTTTCATTGAATTCTTTGGTTTCAATAAAGTATGGCATACATAAGGAATGTATATTGTGACCGAGCTCGTTTAACATTTCTTCGATATGAACTTTAAGATCACCTTTTAGTAGACTTGTTTTTAAAGAGTCTTTCTTATCAAGATGTTCAATAATAATTAGGCTTTCGTTCGTAATAAATCCGTCGCCAAAATCCATAATGGGTAACATTTTTTTTCCGGCCAATCTTACCGGAGTCTCTTCATCGTCATAGGGTAAAACAATAGATTCAAATGGTAGATTCAAAAAACCTAGGACCATTCTAACCCTTACACAAAAGGGGCAATGAACATAATGATATAATTTTAATGCCATAATATTTATTGGTGGTCCCAAGTGGAATCGAACCACTAATACAGCATTAGGAATGCTGGGTTATATCCGTTTAACTATGGGACCTGAAAGAGGTATTCTTAGCAGTCATAGCTTTCAAGTCAAGCATTCTTTAGAGAATAAATAACGTATTGCATTATTTGATTGTTCTAATTTTTTGTTAATATCTAAGACAATGAGAAAATATTTTGATGCATTTATTTCCGGTTTTTTCCTTTTTAAACAGAAAAAAGTGAGTCTTCTGGCAGCGGCTTCTTCCTTTTATATAATTTTAGGTTTTGTCCCCCTTTCACTATTATTAGTTAGGGCCATAGGTTTTGCGATGGGCGACGTGGAACAGTCTGAGGCCAAGCTTTTTGAAATATTCAAAGGCTTATATCCAGAAATTAATACTCAGTTTATTTTTAAAATACAGAGTCTGGTAGAGGGACCTCTTTTTGCGGCGCCAAAATTAACCTTATTAAATTTAATTTTTTTAATATTTGCCTCCCTCTCATTTACCAACTCGATTTGGACGGGGCTTGCGATTATTACCAACGATAGGGCTAAATCCCTTTGGATAAGATTAAAAAGCTTGTTGGTTATATCTTTCACTGTAATTTTCTTAAGTATAATTCTACTGATTCCTCCTTTTATTAGATTAGTTGGCCAGATTGCTAAGGATAATTTTCTTATATCTCTAATAAAAAAGAATTTTTCTGGAACCGAGACCCTTTTAAATTATTTTTCCCACATAGATATCGGAGTTAATTTTTTGGTTCAAAGTAGTTTGATCCCATTCTTTCTCTTTCTAATCTACTTTACCTTTTTGTACCGATATTTTTTTCATTGGAAAATTAAAATTGGAGATGCTTTATTTGGGGCACTTATTTTTGTATCGGCCCTTTCAATTGGAAGATTTGGGTTTTATATTTACTTTAATACATTTAGGAAAAGTTTAAAAAATAACTACGGAGATTACTACTCTTTTTTTGTATCTCTCCTTTGGATATTTTTGGTAATGGGTTTCTTTTTTTTAGGTGCGTGCGTTTGTCATGCCTTAGAGCAAAAGAAAAATGCATTAAGGGAAGAATTAGAAAGTGGGATTAATTGAATTTTTAATAAATATTTATATTTTGTTGGTTGTTATAGATGCAATTTTTTCATATTTTCCGAATCTTCAATCCAACGAATGGATAAGAAACTTAAGGAAAGTTGCCAATTATAGTTGCGACCCTGTCCGCAAAATAATTCCTAAGGGGCTTCCTTATGATTTATCTCCACTAGTCGTAATAGTAATACTAAAGTTAATAATAATTCTTTTTTAAGGACATAAACCATGAGTCCAATTGATTTTGCGGAACTTGCCATGGAAACCATGGAATTGACCAAGAACATGAACTCTTCAGTGGAAGTAAACTATTTGGAAGAGAACAGAGTTGGTTTATTCTACTTCCTTGATAGAGGGGAGAGGACTTTTTGTGTTAGAGGTGATTTGACCGAGAATTCAAGCGAAACTATTAAGCAAATAGAAAAAGGGGAGTTTAATTTTGAGAAGTTTGGGAATTTTGATCCTTTAAAAAATAAACTAGATTTTTATCCAACTAAATCGATTTCTTTGGCTGAGGTAGTTCAAAGTCAAATATGTAACCAAAGATTTCCTCTCAATGAAGATATGATTTTTAATTTATCTGATCCTGGATTTTCCTGGTGGATGAATATACAAGATGATGGATTTCAAATTTTTATGAGACATCCTGGCCCAGACATGATGGAAAATATAATAAATCTAGGACCGTTGGGAGATCCAAAAAAAGCTAAAAGGATATTTAATGAGATTATCTTTAAGCTGGTTAATCTTTTTCCAATAGAAGAGTTTTATTGTAATGAAATTTCATTAAATTTGAGAGTGAAGGACAAAAAAAATTTCTTTTTTCAGGCACTTAAGAACTTGTTCTACCAAGGAAGTATGGAAAATGAAATTAGTGAATATTTTGGTGCCTATTTAGGTCCTAATCATCTCAACTTTTTCAGTGAAATTTCGGCCATTAGGGGATTTTGGGTAACAATCAAAAACCAACTTAATTAAAATTCCTTGTATTGATTGCGCATAATGCTAGAATAAAAGAATAGCAGGATGCTATTAATTTTTACAGGATGTAAAATTGAGTCTTATATTTGGACGCGAAAAAGGCGATTCTGATAAATCCACCTCCAATGAGCAGCAGACCATAGGTAGAGATGCTTTACAGAGGGCAATTGAAAGAAATAAACAAAAGTTATTAGAAAAGGAAGGCGGTCTAAAGGCTTCAAATTTACCTAATTCCGTTGCGGTTGAGAAAACAAACCCTACTCCTAGTCATTTGAGTAGGCCTACAATAAATTTTGAGGAAAAATTAAAACAATTAAAGGCCGAACCTTCATCAAATTTGGTTTTACCATCTTCAAAACCGGTAAATAATTCACTTCCTCCAACTCCTTCTCCCTCTCTATTATCTAATAAAACACAAACTCCAAATCCCTTTTCATATACTAAATTGGGATTGGAAAATGTTAATTCTAAAATGCCCTCTTGGGACACCATTAAATCCAATTTTTTAAATTATGTCCTTAAAGGAATATGGATTTTTAGTGTCGTATTGCTATTAAGGCTAATCTTCGCGGATCGTGGAGTATTAGAATATTATTTTCGCAGACAAAAAGTGCAGGAAAAATTAAATATCTTAGATAATCAAGTTCAGGTTAATAAGAAATTGAAAAAAGAAATTGAAAGGATACAAAAAGATGTTACTTTTCAAAAATCTTTGGTTCGGAATCATTTAGGATTTATAGCTGATGATGAATTTATTATTGTTTTACCTGAACCTAAAAATAAGTTTTAATTATAATTTTTTAAAATAAAATTTCTAATATTTTCAATGGTAAAATCTGATTGCAGGGATAGGGTTTCCCCAACTTTTAGGCCCAAACCAAAGGGTGCGTTTGATTTAATCTCGAGCACATAGCGACATTTAATTGGGGGTGTACGGGGTATGGGAGGATTTTCGGATCTACCTGGATGGGCAGGAATATTTTTTTCAATAAACAATATTTTCAAATTTTCATCTAAGAAGATGATATCTAAATTAAAATAGGTGTCAGGCATCCAAAAAGATCTATCCAAATCATATAAAAAGAAAAATAAAAGCCCCTGATTTTCAGGAAACTTATCTGGGGTTATTCCTGATAATCCCAAGGAAGTTTCGTAGGGGCCAATTGCTAGCCTTACATTTAAACTTTGGCCCCGTTGGTTTTGTATTTTCACCTCTCTGATATCATCGATATGGGAAGGAATTTTATTGTTTGGTGCATCATTTTTGCATGAGGCGAGCGAAACTAATATCAGGCAGAGTAGTAAGGGCTTTTTGAAATGTCTTATCATAATTTAAATGATATAAGTTGCCCTGTTAAAAGGGAATTATAAAGGCAGAGAGAGAAAAAATGAAGGAATTAAATGGTCTTCTTAGAACCCACAACTGCGGTGAACTTAAGATTGTTAATTTGGGGCAAGAAGTTATTCTTTGTGGTTGGATAAATAAATATAGAGATTTGGGTGGACTAAATTTTATTGATTTAAGAGATAAATTTGGAATTACCCAGTTAGGATTTGAAAATTTCAAGGGTGATAAGTCTATTTTTAAAAAGTCTTCCCTTGAGTCTGTCGTTTGGGCTAAAGGAAAAGTTTGTAAAAGACCAGATTCTGCTATCAATGCAAAAATGGAAACTGGGGAAATTGAAGTTCAGGTTGAGGAATATAAAATTCTTTCTCAATGTAATATAGATAAAATTCCTTTCTTGCCAACAGGACAAACTCAGGCAACCGAGGATCTAAAATTAAAATATCGATACCTAGATTTAAGGGCGCCCAAACTTCAAAATATTCTAAAGTTAAGATCCCAAGCGGCTTTTATAGCAAGAAGTGCTTTGTCTGAAGAAGGCTTTACAGAAGTAGAAACTCCCATTTTATATAAATCAACCCCAGAAGGTGCGAGGGATTATATAGTACCCTCTAGAGTTCATCCTGGGAAAGTATATGCACTTCCCCAGTCACCCCAAACTCTTAAGCAACTTTTAATGATAGGTGGATTAGATCGTTATTATCAAATTACCAAATGTTTTAGAGATGAGGATTTAAGGGCCGATAGACAACCTGAATTTACCCAAATTGATATTGAAGCATCTTTTATATCCCAAGAATATATTAGGAATTTATCCAAAAAATTACTAAGCAAAATTTTCCAAATTGAGGAAGATTTTGAAATGCCTACCATGTCTTATAAGGAGGCTCTTAATACTTATGGGTGTGATAAGCCCGATATTCGATTTGGTTTAAAACATCACATTGTTACGGATTTTTTCGTGGGCTCAGAATTTAAAGTGTTCTCATCAGTAGCGGAAAATAAAGGATTAATAAAGGCCATATTCGTACCCCTTAAATATGGTGATTTTACCCGTAAAGATACTGATGGTTTCTTGGAAATTGTTAAGCCAATTGGTGGAAAGGGAGTGGCTTTTTTCAAAGTGGAAGAGAATCAAATAAAGGGCGGAATTTCAAAATTTATAAATTCTGAGATGTTAGATAAACTTGAAAAAAGAGCAAATGAGAATGGTGATGGGACTTGGATTTTTATTGCGGATACAAATCACAACATCTGCCACGGAAGTGCAGACGTTATCAGAAGACATATTGGAGAGAAGTTCAAGTTAATATCGGATGAATATAAATTTTTATGGATTAATGACTTTCCATTATTGGAGTGGGATGGTGATCAAAAAAGATTTATGGCCGTCCACCATCCATTCACAATGCCTAAGAAGGACGACCTTGAGGCTTTTTTAAATTCGGACCCGTTTGATGGAAATGGACCATTAAATTCTGTGATGGCCGAAGCCTATGATGTGGTTTGTAATGGTTATGAAATAGGTGGAGGATCTTTAAGAATTTTCGATTCAAAGGTTCAGGATCAAATGTTTAAAGTCCTCGGTTTTACCCCAGAAGATGCCAATAAGCAGTTTGGCTTTTTTATAGAGGCCCTAAGTTATGGAACTCCTCCTCATGGAGGAATTGCTTTTGGTTTTGACCGGATAGTAATGTTACTTGTAAAATCGGACAGTATTCGTGACGTTATAGCCTTTCCCAAAACTACCTCCGCCACGGATTTGATGTCAGGATGTCCATCTTCGGTAAACGACCAGCAATTGAAAGACCTTCATTTTAAATGGGATGTTTAAAGTTTAACCAGATTTTTTTAGATCGAATGATTCATTTTGATCGTAATCTGATCTTTTAACAGTTGTTTCACTATCGGTAACTACCTCAGTACCAGAGATCCAGTCAGGGATACCTTTCTCACTTTTTGTAAATAATGGAATCAATAATAGAAAAAAACCATTTAAATAACAAAATAAATAGGCAAACGTTCTTAATAAATATTGATCAAAAAATGTTTCATCCTCCTTTATATTTTTTACTTCTAAATTAAAAAACATTTTCCCTAGGGTTTTTCCATCGGAAAGAAAAAAACAGGTTACGAAATAACCAACAAACAGAACAATAAAAAGATAATTATCCAGTAAAAACAGGTTGGTAAATAAACTTTCTTTATTCTGAGGCATCGCCCTCAAAAATGTTCCCACAGTTTTTAAATAGATTATAAGACAAAAAAACTTCAAAAAATTGATGACTGTAATATCAATTAGAAAAGCGTAGATTCTTTTTTTTAATGTGTCGCTCATGAGATCAGCCTTTCGGCTATTTTGGCAAAATTATTGAGCGGGAATATTTTCTCGAAGATTATGAAGGGTTTGCAAAGCCTCTAATGGAGTGATTCTTAAGGGATCAATCTTGGAGATTTCATCCTGTAAGTCTTTTAGGTATTGGGGAATTCGGGGGGTTAAATCACAATCTTCAAAGAGAAATAGCTGAGTGGGGGAATTCTTTTGGGATTTTCCGGTTTTTATACATTCTTTTTCAAGGGAAAAAAGTATTTCTTCGGCCCGCTTTAGTAGAGGTCTTGGAAGACCGGCCAGTTTTGCTACATAAATTCCATAACTTTGTGCTGCTCCAGATTCAATCAATTTATAAAGGAATCGAACGTCCCCTTTTTCAACAACCGTTTCTACTGTAAGGTTTTTCCCTCCCTTCTCCACCTCCACTACTTCAATAAGTTCGTGGTAATGAGTAGCAAATAAAGTGATGGCCTTGGTTTTTCTTATTAGGTGCTCTACTAGGGCCCAGGCAATGCTAAGTCCATCATAAGTAGAAGTACCTCTTCCAACTTCATCCAAAATGATAAATGAATTTCTTGTGGAGTGTCGAATAATCTCAGATGTTTCAGACATCTCAACCATAAAAGTGGATTGACCTTTTAAAATATCATCCGTGGCACCCAATCTTGAAAATAAATAATCACAAAGCCCTAATTCAGCCATTTTTGCGGGAACGAAACTACCTATTTGGGCCAGAAATTGGATAATTCCCATTTCCCTCATAACAGTAGTTTTCCCGGCCATATTCGGTCCTGTTAATAGGCCAAAATAGGAGTCTTCATTTAAAAATAAATCATGGGTTATAAATTTTTCGGAGATTAGTGATTTTACAAGGGGGTGCCAAGCACCCTTAACATTCAAAAGATTTTTTCCGGGCACAATTTTTGGTGCTTTTAGGTCTTCTTGCAAGGCCACAAAGGCTAGCGATTGAAAAACATCTAATGACCCAATAAGAGCAGATATTTTTTGAAGTGGACCGGCACAATTGGTTACTTCTTCAATTAAATCCTGATAAATTTTTCTTTCCAGTTTTAAAAGGTTTTCTTTTGCTGAAAGGATTTCTGATTCAAACTTAATCAGTTCAGTAGTTGTAAATCTTTCACAATTTACCAACGTTTGCCTTCTTTCAAAAGATTCTGGGATTTTTGAAGCTTGAGTTTTGGGGATTTCAATAAAGTAACCAAAAATATTATTGGATTTTATTTTTAATTTTGAGATTCCAGTGAGACTTCTATATTTTTTTTCTATTTTTTCTAATTTTAATTTAGACGTTTCCTCAATAAAAAAGAGCTCATCTCTTTTTTTATTGAATCCTTGGTTAATCAAATTGCCCTTATCCAAAGAAGCACCGGTTTCACTATTTAGGGCCCAAATAAGTTTTTTAGAAATTCCATCTAATAGGGTAAATTCTTGATCGGTAATTTGGGGAAGAATTTTGGTTGGAATTTTTGAGATTTTATCCTTGATACTAGATAGAGGAATAATAGTATTAGCAATATTCAACAAATCACAAGAGGTTGCTTTTTTTGCAGACAATTTGGCCATAATTCTTTCAATATCTCTGGTATTTGAAAGAGTCAGTCTTATTTCTGAAAGAATATCTGTTTCAGCTGTTAAGTAACCGATAATTTTCTGTCGTTGCTCGATGATGTTTAATTGTGAAGTGGGATTTAAGAAAAACTGCTTAAGATATCTTGCACCCATTGAAGTTTTTGTTTTATCAAAAAAACCTAAAAGGGATTCCTTATACCTTTCTTTCGAACTAGGTAGGATTTCTAATCCCACCAATGTAGGGAGAGTAACCCTTAAGATTTCTTTATCGTGTACCATTCTAAACGGCTTAAGATGAATTAGTGAATCAATAGGTTGAGTTGAGGCGATTAAATAAGAAAGAGCGCCTAGGGGACTTAAGATTTCGGCGCAAGAATTTAAAATCTTATCTTTTTTATAAAATGGTATAAGTTTTTCAATATAATGTTCATTATTTTTTTGTTCAAAATATTCAGGTAAAAGGTAGGTCTTTAGCATTTCTGATTTTTCCAAAAATTTGGAAATATCAGAAAATCTTTCCCATTGTCCTTTGAAAGTAATAAATTCCTTTGGCTTTAATTTACTAACTTTTTCTATCACCTCTTCTGAAGAGGAAAATTGGTTCCCTAAAAAAGTACCGCTTGTGAAATCAATAAAAACTAGTTGAAATTTTCCCTTATAGTAATTTCCGCATGCCATAAAATGGTTGTCGGTTAGATCTGCCTTATCTAAATCGAACGGCATGCTAGGGCTAACAATTTGAGTTATATCCCTTTTTACTATCCCAACAGCATTTTTGGGATCTTCGGTTTGCTCACATATAGCAACTTTTAGCCCCATGGAGGTTAGTCTATCTAAATAGGAATTGGCCGCATGATGAGGAATTCCGGCCATTGGAATTGGTTCAGTTCCGATTTTTCCTCGATGGGTCAAAGTTATGCTAAGAAGTTTTGAAACTTCAACAGCATCATTAAAAAAAAGTTCATAAAAATCACCCATTCGGAAAAACAGTAGAATATCCGGATTTTTTTGCTTGATTTGATAGTATTGTTCAATCATTGGAGTCAGTTTAAATTCCTGACTTAGAAGCCTTTCAATGGATTTAATTGTTTCCCGAGACACAAAAATCCTTTTTAAAATCGATTAGATTCTCTGAAAAAATAAGAGGTTATCATACCAATTTAGAAGAAGTAAAACCCTAAGAGTAGTAGTTTTTGCATTTAGCCATTGATCTGTTATAAAGTGATTTTTATAATAAAGGGAACCTTTTAAAGGTATATTCTATAGTTAGCGATGAATCTAAATAAAACGTTTACAATATTTCTTTTTTTTGCGTTTTGCAGCTTAATAATTTTCCTATCAGGTTTGGAAAAAAAATCTATCGATCCTTACCTAGAAAAAAATAAAAACGAGGTTAAAATTCCCAATTCTAGATTTGGAATACTCAATGAACCCAAAATATTCCATGTTAAGGATGAAATCCCATCTGTTTTTCTTGCGGCCGATTTTGCCAAAATTGATTTAACTACGGAAGATGCATATCTGGAAAAACCACAAGGAAAATCCTTTAACAAGGAAAGAGCACCAATAACTTATTTTGCTGAAAAAGGGCTTTATGATAAAAATAATGCAGAATTGAAGTTAGATGGCAAAGTGTTAATTAAAGAAGATGATTCAAGTTTAAAGGCATCAAAAGTAGTTTATAAATTGAATGAAGATGAAATTTTAGGCGAGGGAGATGTTGAATTTAAAGGAGTGCTACCTAAATCAAAAGATCTAATTTTTATTACTGCTCTAAGGTTTAGTCATTTTCCCAAAAGAAAAATTACAAGTTTCAAAGAAAATATAGATGGAAAAATTAAAAGAAGAGAGGCTTATAGAGAAGGTATTAATTTTAAAACAGATTTATTAGACTATTTTGTCCAAGAGCTAAGAATTAATCTAACTGGAAATGTTTTATTTACTCGAAAGCCCTTCTCGGCGAGCTCTAGGAATGGTCAAATTTATTTAAATAATCATAATAAACTTAATTATTTCATCCTAAATGACGATGTGAAGCTAAAAGAGGTCATAGAGGCAAAGGGTAAGTATTTTGTGAGGAAGGCCTTCGCTGAAAAAATGGAGGGTTTTCCAGATGAAGGAAAGTTGATACTTTCTGGTTACCCAAGAGTTTTCCAAGAAAATGAGGTAATAAAAGGAATTAGGATAATTGTCAGAGAAAATAGCAATGTGGTTGAAGTTGAGGATGCAAACACAACCATAAAATTACGAAAGGGAACTGATGGAAAAAACCTTTTTGACAGTAAGTAATCTATCTAAGTCTTTTAAAACAAGAAAGGTAGTTAAGAACGTAAGCTTATCCGTGCAAAATGGCGAAGTGGTAGGCCTTTTAGGTCCCAACGGAGCCGGAAAAACTACATGTTTTTATATGATCGTTGGTTTGGTTAAGACCGATTCTGGGAATATATCTCTTGAAGGGGAGGACCTTACAGGTTTCCCTATTCATATAAGGGCCCAAAAAGGGATAGGTTATTTGCCTCAAGAATCTTCTATTTTTAGGGACTTAACTGTTTGGGAAAATATTTATTCTGCTTTAGAGAATCGCCCTTTAACCAAATTTAAAAAAATAACTTTGCTTCAAAATCTTCTCAAGGAATTTGGTCTTGATTCTATTGTGAATTCAAAAGGAAAGTCTCTTTCTGGAGGTGAAAGAAGGAGGGTTGAAATAGCGAGAACCTTGGCCCTTGAACCTAAATTTGTTCTATTAGATGAACCTTTTGCAGGGGTAGACCCTCAGGCTATTTCAGGAATTAAAAAATTTATCTTAGATCTTAAGAATCGGAATATCGGTGTTTTGATTACAGATCACAACGTTCGTGAAACTTTAGAAATTGTAGATAGAGCATATATAATGAGTGAAGGCGAGCTAATCGTATCCGGATCTCCACGTGAAATAATCAATGACGAAAGAGTAAAAAAACATTATTTAGGTGAAGATTTTAAAATTTAGGCCCATAAATCATGGCGATTAAATTATCTCAGAATCTTAGGCAGTCTCAGAATCTAGTAATGACCCCACAGCTTCAACAGTCCATTAAGATGCTGGCGCTTAGTCATTCAGAAATTACTGATTTAATTTCCAACGAATTAATTGAAAACCCTTTACTTGAAGATGTTAAAACTTCAACTTCTGAACCAGCTAAGGGGGAAGATGATATATACAGCTCTTCACTTGAGAAGGATGCAAAAGAATCTGATCCCTCTAAATTATTGGAAACTAATCTTCTTGAAAAGAACAATGAAACTTTTGATTGGCAGGGTTATTTGGAATCATCTGAAGATACCAGGGGTGTATCAGGAGCCATAAGGGATAAAGAAGAGTCTTTTAGTTATGAAAACTTTATTTCTAAAGGTGAGACTCTTGCGGAACATCTACGGTGGCAGTTAAGAATGGAAGATATTCCTGAAAAGGATTGGGAGATTGCGAATTTTATTATTGGAAATATTAATGATGATGGTTATCTAGCGATTCCATTTGAGGAGATTTTGGCAGACCTTAAAATACCTCATGAGAAAGGAATCTTTATTTTGGAAAAAATTCAAAAATTAGACCCTATAGGTTGTGGATCGCGAGATTTAAAAGACTGCCTTCTGTCCCAAGCAAAAATTATGGAAGTAAACTCCCCCTTGCTGGAAAAAATTATTAATAATCACCTCAAAGATCTTGAAAACAAAAATTATGAAATTATCGCAAAAAGCTGCGGGAATTCGGTTGAAGAAGTAATGCAGGTGAAAGAGGTATTAAGCCATTTTTATCCAAAGCCGGGGCTTTTAATTGCTCCTTCAGAAACACAATTTATAATACCCGACGTTTTTGTTTATGAAATGGCGGGCGATTTTCGGATAAAAGTAAATGATGAGGGTATACCTAGATTAAGAATTTCTAAGAACTACATGAATTTAATCAAAAAAAATTCAAAAAATGAATCAGAAAGAGAGCTAACTGCAAGAAATTATATAAAAGAAAAATTTAAAAACGCAGAATGGTTTATTAATTCAATCAACAAAAGGCAAAAAAGCATTTTTTTAGTTACCGAGGCTATTGTTAAGTATCAGCAGGATTTTTTTAAAAAGGGGTCAGAATTTTTGAAGCCTTTAACTCTAAAAGTAATTGCCGAAGAGGTAGGTGTGCATGAGTCTACGGTTTCCAGGGTTACCACTAATAAATATCTGCAATGCCCAAGGGGTGTTTATGAATTAAAATTCTTTTTTAAATCAGGAATTGGAGCCCATGATGGACATGATGTTTCAAGTGATGTTTTGAAGATTAAAATAAAAAGTTTGATTGGAATGGAAAGTAAAAAAAGACCGTTTTCTGACCAAAAGTTATCTGAACTTTTAAAAAGAGAAGGGATTTCTGTGGCGAGGAGAACTATCGCAAAATATAGAGAGGAGCTAGAGATACCTTCATCAACAGATAGAAAAATTGCTAAGAATTAGAAAAAAGGAGAGCCAACTGTGGATATTAAAATTTCTTTTAAAGATATCGAACATACACCTTCAATTGATTCACGGATTAAAAAAAAGTCCCAGAGATTAGAGAAATTTTTTGAGGGTAGATCTTCCATACAATGGACCTGTTTTTCAGATGGTGTATCCCACTTTGCCGAGATCACTATGGAGGGCCCGAATTTTAGGTTAAACGCCAAGGGATCGGATAGAAATCTTTATCATGCGTTAGATAAGGTTATTAATAAAATCGAAATCCAATTAAAAAAACAAAAAGAAAAATTGAAAAATCAAATTCACCAAAAAAAACGTCAATTTAAGTTTGTCAAAGGTAGAGAGGAGGCTTTGGATGAAGTGGCCGAAGAAAACCGAAGTAATTGGCCTAAGAAAAAAGCTTCCTAATTTTTAAGAGAACCCAATTTTTTTAAAACCGTTGCTTGAGCGGAAATAAAGTGTTTGTGCTCTAAAAGTAGTCCCCGATTAATTAAACGTATTTCCTCAATTTCATTTACATTTACCAGTTCGTCACTGGCCGCAACCGCAAAAAGTGCTTCTACCAGTTCATATTTTTCATCATTATTGAAGATATCGTTTAGATATTGGCAGTACTTATGGTTTTCAAGACCTGCTAAGGCTTTGATCTGATCAACAGCTATCTGTGAAATGACCTCAATTTGTGGGTCTGAAAAATGGGTCCAATTTTTCAGCGCCGAATTAATCAATAACTTTTCTTTAGGGTCAATTTTAAAATCCACAAAAGCAACACGGGCCAAAAGACCGGCCACGCATGCACATTTTAAAATTTCCCCTTCATTGTTTTCACCAAGGACCTCAGACAATTTATCGTAAAGACGTCCATAATTATTCTCATTATTTTTGCCATTTTTAGACTTAAAAAGATCGAAAAATTTCATATTATCCCTATTTTTTTAGATAGTTATGGGGTTTAAAATACCGATATTTGATAATTATGTTATTATATTAATTGGGGGCGGAAGGCCATAACATATTGGAATTTTTAGATATGAAACCCTATTTTAGCATTGACATTGATCCATTTGAACCCAATTTAAGCATTAGGATGGGTGGGGATGGTTCTGAATTTGAGGGAGACGTCATTACCGATATTAGAGAAAAGGTTGAAAAGCCAAAGTTTTATAAAGTACTTCTCCACAATGATGATTATACAACCATGGAGTTTGTATTACATGTTTTACAAAAATTTTTTTCTAAGGCCCCTGAGGAAGCCCAAAGGATCATGCTAAAGGTTCATAATGAGGGAATTGGAGTTTGTGGAGTTTATACTTTTGAAATTGCAGAGACCAAGGTTGATCAGGTAAAAAGGGCAGCAGTTCAAAATGGGCAGCCTCTACAGTGCACCTTGGAAGAGGAATAGAATAAAATATGATTAGTCAGAGCTTAAATTTTATTTTCAATAATGCCATTAAAAAGGCCAATGAGCTTCAACATGAATTTTTGTCCTTAGAAGGAGTCCTTTGGGCGCTTTTACAAGATGATCAAGTTTCAGAAATTATAAGACAATGCGGCGTTGACGTTAATTTGATTAAAAAGGATCTAGAGGATTTTTTGAATAGAAAGGATAAGTTTTCAATTCTCACTCCCGAGCAAATAGATGAATTGGCCAAGGTGCAGTTTGGAGATGAACAAATCAGGAATATCGCAAAAGAGAGCGGTATTTTATATCAACCGGAAATTTCCCTGGGTTTACAAAGGGTTATTCAAAGGGCCGCTGTTCATGTGCAATCCTCCAACAAGAAAAAAATTAAGGGAATAAATCTTCTTGTTGCAATGTTTCAGGAAAAAGAAAGTTATGCAGTTTTTCTTTTGGAAAGAGAGGGAATCAATAAATTTGAAGTCATTAAAAGGATAGCTCATAGTATCGACAAACCGGTTAATAACGAAGGCGAAATTGCTATAAGCCCACACGAAACCCAGGAATCTGGTGGGGTCAAAGAAAAGTCTCATTTAGGGGACTACGCAATTAACCTCAATATATTGGCCAAGCAAAATAAAATCGATCCCCTGATAGGAAGAAAGGAAGAACTTAAACGAATTTATCAGATACTTTGTAGGAGAAGAAAAAATAATCCAATCCTAGTAGGTGAGGCAGGGGTTGGAAAAACTGCCATTGTGGAAGGTTTGGCATGGGCAATTGTAAATAAAAAGGTTCCAGCTTTTCTGGAGCATACCACCATCTATTCTTTAGACCTGGGGTCTTTATTGGCCGGAACCAAATACCGCGGGGATTTTGAGGAACGTTTAAAAGGGGTTCTCAAAGAGCTTATTGCCAAAAAGGAAAAGGGAGAGGACTCAATTCTTTTTATAGATGAGATTCATACTATAATGGGCGCCGGTTCAACTGGAGGCGGAACAGTAGATGCCAGCAATCTATTAAAACCTGCTTTATCCAATGGACTTATAAGATGTTTGGGCAGCACTACTTTTGAAGAACATAGAAAATTTATTGAAAAGGACCAGGCATTCAATAGAAGATTCCAAAAGATTGAAATCAAGGAGCCTTCCATTGAAGATACCTTCAAAATTTTACAAGGCCTACGACCTAAATTTGAATCCCACCATGGGGTCAAATATTCTAATAACGTTTTAAAAACTGCCATAGAACTGGCCCAAAGATATCTTCCAGATCGCAAGCTACCTGATAAAACTATTGATATTTTGGATGAGGTGGGAGCGTATATTAATCTTTTGCCTGATTCCAAGAAACGAAGGGTAGTTAGTGTAGGGGATATAGAATATATAGTATCCATTTTGGCAGAGGTTCCCATAAAAACAGTAACGCTTTCCGAAAGGGATAAATTAAAGGACTTGTCCTCAAGTTTGAAACTTCTGATTTTTGGGCAGGATCATGCGATTGAAAAACTTTCAGATGCTATAATTTTATCTAGGGCGGGCCTGCGAGAAAGTGAGAAACCGATGGCCTGCTTTTTGTTTACTGGGCCCACCGGAGTAGGAAAAACAGAACTATCTATTCAGCTGGCAGAAGCCTTAAATGTTGAATTTATCCGTTTTGATATGTCAGAGTATATGGAAAAACATGCCGTATCTAAATTGATTGGGGCCCCTCCTGGTTATGTAGGCCATGAAGAGGGCGGTAAATTAACTGATATTATTAAAAAAACTCCCCATTGTGTTTTACTTCTTGATGAAATTGAAAAGGCACATCCAGATATTTTTAATATTCTCCTTCAGGTTATGGATAGAGGGTCCTTGATGGATGCTCAAGGTAGAACCACCGACTTCAGAAACGTAATACTTATAATGACCACCAATGCTGGTGCCAAGGAGATGGAAGCAGGATCAATTGGATTGGGTCCAAAATTAGAGAATATAACCACTAAAAGGGACCAATCCATTAAAAACTTCTTCTCCCCTGAATTTAGAAATAGGCTGGATTCCATCATTAATTTCAATAAATTAAGTGAGGAGATAGTAGTCCGCATAGTGGAAAAGTTCCTCTACCAACTTGAGATCAGGCTTTCCGAGAAAAATGTTGAGATTGAAGTGGCTTCAGAGGTTAAAAAATGGTTGGCTAACAATGGATACGATCCTAAGATGGGTGCCCGGCCTATCGGACGATTAGTCGATCAAGAGATCATTAAACCTCTATCTCAAGAAATTTTATTTGGAAAATTAGAAAAGGGAGGAAAGGTAAAAGTTTCCCTTTCAAAAGATAAAATCCAATTTGAATTTTTCCCCAAAAACTAAATTTTGGGGGATTTTTTTTTATTTTCTTCAAAAAAAAGCTAATTAAAAAATAAAAAGTGTCCGATTATAAATAAAATTGATTTTTTATTTGCGTTGAGAGAATTTTATGTTTAACCTATAAGTAGTTGTTCACACAAAATCCAGGAGGATTAAAATGGCTAAGAAAAAAGCAAAGAAAAAAGCAACAAAGAAAAAAACTGCTAAGAAAAAGAAGTAGTTCTTTCTTTGTAGCTAAACAAAGTGAGAAGGGGCAATGAGAATTGCCCCTTTTTTATTTTGGAGGAATTCTGCCATGATCTTTCTTAATTTTACCGGTACAAGATAGGCCCGTAGCTGAAGTAATCTCAACATCCACCCAATGCCATTGATAATTTTGATCAACTGCTTCAGGATGAAAATGGACTATACGGTTACAATTGCTCCTTCCTTTCCAGGTTAGGATTCCTCTCATAGTGTTTGTCCCATCCACTAAGATACGCATGGTTTGCCCAACCAACTTAGATCTGATTTGGGTCTGAATTTCTAATTGGTATTTTTGAAGCTGCCTTAGCCTGGTATTTCTTTCCTTATCAGTTAGGGAATCCTCCATGATGGCCGCCTTAGTTCCTGGTCTGGGTGAGAAGGCATAAGAATAAATGAAATCAAATTGGGCTTTTTTTAATAATTCTAGGGTCTGCTGGAATTCTTCTTCCGTTTCGTTAGGAAAGCCGACAATTATATCGGTTGAAAGTACAATATTTGGGTTGGCCAACCTTAATTTTTCACAAAGATTCAGAAAATGTTCAGGGGTATATTCCCGTAACATACGATTGAGGACGGTTTCGGATCCCGATTGAACTGGAAGATGTAGGTGGCGTGACAGTTTTTTTGCTATTCCATGCACTGCAATTAATTCATCGGAAACATCATAAGGATGCGAAGTTGTATATCTTATCAATTCCAGGCCATCTATTTTTTCCAATTCAAGAATCAACTGGGCCAAAGATTCATTGTTATCCTTACCAAAGGAATTAACATTCTGACCTAGTAATGTAATCTCTTGAATCCCTTGATATTTAACTAGCCTTTGAACGTCTTCAACGATCTCGGCCATTTTTCGGGATTTTTCCTTACCCCTTGTATAAGGAACGATACAATAGGAGCAATATTTGTTACATCCTTTGATTATATTTACAAAGGCCTGGGGACTTCCATGGGTAATCTTAGTTTCAATGGAAAAATTCTCACTTCTATCCCATGCGTTCATTTTAAACTTACTCTCTCCCGCATAGGCCCTATAGACCAAATCATTGATAGAATCGATTACATCTGTTCCAAAAGCAAAGTCCAAATGCTTATATTTTTTTATAAGTTCTTTGCCCTCGGTTTGGGCCACGCATCCACCAACTCCAACAACTACTCTGCCTTTATTTGCTTTTAATCTTTTAGTTTCTCCAAGATTGGAATAAAACTTGGTATTTGCAAGATCACGAACGGCACAGGTATTAAAGAGAATTAGATCGGCTTCCTCTTTTTCCTCCGTTTGGGTAAAATTTAATCCTTTTAGATGAAATAGCATTCTTTCGGTGTCGTGATAGTTCATTTGACAACCGAAGGTCTTAAAAAAGACTTTCCGGGGTGGAAAAGTAACTGTTCCTTTTTTGATTAATTTTTGACCAGTTTCAGAATCGTAAATGATCTCTTCAATTGGGCCATTTTGGTTACCTAGACCTGTTTCCATAGAATTTCCTTATTTCAATTAGGTTGTTAATACCGTCGAAATACGTTTTAGGGGTGAAAACCTAACATAAGCTCTACTGTTCTGCAAAAACTATATTGATGCTCTGTGGTATTTTTTTCTAGACTAAAATTATTGGTCTTTCTTTTGGGTAGAATAAAGGAAAGTATGAAGAATATCCTTTTTATTTTCCTTTTTTTATTCTCAGTGAAGTCCTATTCCATGGATGTTGAAATTGAAGGAAGCTACTCCTACGACCAATATTACTATGGATCTAACAATGAAAATGAAACCTACAATAATCTTTTCTTAGGCTCCCTGGCCTTTATTCCATTTTCTCTAACGGCACTACAATTTGATTATGTTTATGGGCAAACGATACTTCTTGAAGATCAGGATTACCAAGCCACCTCAAATAGCGAAGTTGTTTATAGTAAGAGGGATATAAAAACTGAGACCTTTAGTATAAATCTCCGGCAGGCCTTTACAGGTAGTAACTCTTTTATAAGGCCCATGATAAGTCTTGGATGGGCACGGAGATTTACCTTCAACTCTGGTTATGTTGATGTAAGAGACGACACTACTGGAGAAGTCACCAGAATAAACCAACCCCAGCAGGATTTAAAACAAGATTTGACTCAGTTAGCCCTTTACCTAAAAATTCGAATATTTAATGGTTTTTTTCTTTCTTTGAGCGGAAGAACCCTTTTTGAGGGATTTGAAATAGCAGAGGCAAATCAAAACTTAAGGTTATTTATTGGTTTTTCATGGAT
>JACCDG010253571.1_pt1 | contig 20530 bp, 10 predicted proteins | sample 7442471 | NCBI WGS metagenome assembly JACCDG01 (sample SAMN15323444, study PRJNA562643) | freshwater metagenome | isolation source: river surface water | place: USA:Blue River Watershed | collected 2017-08-17 | reverse complement strand
GTAATGGGTCTGGGTGTGGCAGGTTTGGCCGTATTAGGTCTGGGCGGCTTGTTCATTGTATTTTACAATATGTTTGCAAAGGGCACACCTGTTACAGGCGATGAAATGAAACGTGCCATTGAGGTACTAACAGGTTTTTCGTTGGGTGCCGAATCCATAGCGCTGTTTGCCCGTGTGGGTGGAGGTATATATACCAAAGCAGCCGATGTGGGTGCCGACCTGGTAGGTAAGGTAGAAGCAGGAATTCCGGAAGATGATGTGCGGAACCCTGCAACCATTGCTGATAACGTAGGTGATAACGTAGGTGATGTGGCCGGTATGGGCGCCGACCTCTTCGGTTCTTATGTGGCTACAATTTTAGCAACCATGGTATTGGGTCAGGAGATTGATGCCAGCGGTGATAAATTTAACGGGTTGTCGCCTATTTTATTGCCAATGGTTATTGCCGGACTTGGAATTATCTTTTCCATTGTGGGAACCCTGTTTGTTCGTGTTAGTGGTGAAAAAGACTCTGTTCAAAATGCTTTAAATAAAGGAAACGTTATTTCCATTTTGTTAACGGTTGTGGCTTCCTATCCTTTGGTAAAATGGATGTTGCCTGAAGAACTAAACTTACGCGGGTATGAATTTACAAGCATGAGTGTTTTTATTGCCATTTTAATAGGTTCTATTGTGGGAGCCATTATGAGCTGGATTACGGAGTATTACACTGCCATGGGCAAACGTCCGGTTAATTCAATTATTCAAAAATCGGCTACAGGTCATGCTACCAATATTATAGGCGGTTTATCTGTTGGCATGGAATCAACCGTAATACCTACTATTGTGCTGGCTGCGGGAATAATGAGTTCGTATTATTTTGCGGGGTTATATGGGGTAGCCATTGCTGCTGCAGGTATGATGGCCACTGCGGCTATGCAGTTGGCTATTGATGCTTTTGGCCCAATAGCGGATAATGCCGGTGGTATTGCAGAAATGAGTCAATTGCCTCCTGAAGTCCGTGAACGTACCGATAACCTGGATGCAGTGGGTAATACTACTGCTGCTACCGGAAAAGGTTTTGCTATTGCTTCCGCAGCCCTTACTTCATTAGCTCTTTTTGCAGCTTTTGTCGGGGTGGCGGGTATTAGTGCCATTGATATTTACAAAGCACCGGTATTGGCTGGTTTGTTTGTAGGAGCCATGATTCCGTTTATTTTTTCGGCTCTGGCTATTGCTGCGGTGGGTCGTGCTGCTATGGATATGGTGCAGGAAGTGCGCCGTCAGTTTCGTGAAATTCCTGGTATAATGGAATACAAAGCCAAACCGGAGTATGAAAAGTGCGTGGCCATTTCTACCAAAGCTTCTATTCGTGAAATGATGTTGCCAGGAGCCATTGCTTTGATTACTCCTGTGCTTATCGGGTTTATTTTTGGTCCTGAAGTACTGGGTGGTTTGCTGGCCGGTGTAACCGTAAGCGGTGTGTTATTGGGTATTTTCCAAAACAATGCAGGTGGTGCCTGGGATAATGCAAAAAAATCTTTCGAGAAAGGCGTTAAAATTAATGGCGAGATGTTCTATAAAAAATCCGAGCCGCACAAAGCTTCAGTAACGGGAGATACCGTAGGCGATCCGTTTAAAGACACTTCGGGTCCGTCTATGAACATCCTCATTAAATTAATGAGCATCGTTTCGTTAGTTATTGCACCTTACATTGCAGTTCAGGGTGGTGACGCCGAAGGTAGCTGTTGCAAAAAAGACATGAACAAAGAAGAATTCAGGTGCAATATTAATGGCGAAGAACGTGTTTGTTCGAGCAAAGCGGAATGCGACAGCCTGATGCGTGCTAACATAAAGGACATAAACGAACTACAGGGCTTATATAAGGTAGATGGTGCCCACAGCTCGGTAGATTTTGCCATTAAGCACGTGGTGAGTAATACAAAAGGAAGCATTAATGTAGACAGTGGTTATGTGAACCTTCAAAACACCAATGCGCCTAAAGTATTTATACAATTGGATATGAATAGTCTGAACACGCAGAACAGTTATCGTGACGGTCATTTGAAAGATAAAGCGGAATTTTTTGATGTGGCAAAATTCAAAAAAGCCACATTCGAGGCTATGGAAATTGTTAAGAATGAAAGTCCTGCACCTTATGCTTATGTAGCAAAGGGTAAATTGACGATTAAAGGTGTTGCAAAAGAGGTGGAGCTGAAATTCAACTACCAGGGAGTTACAGAGCAGGACTGGGATGGAAAGAAGGTAAATGTTGCGGGTTTTGAAGGTGCTTTTACAATTAACCGTCTCGACTTTGGTGTCGGCGAATCGGGTATGCTTAGCAATGATGTTGTCATTAACGTAACGATGGAGGCACAGCAACCGAAATAATCGTAACTCAATAAACTATATTAAAGGCAACCTCCACGGGTTGCCTTTGATTTTTCCGGCTAAACTAATACCAATGTAATCCAAGCTGAGTATGGAAAATAGTTTTTGAACCATTTTCTGGCTAACATTGGGATAAGCTGTAATACCAATGTTATATTTTATTTAGTCCAATCCAAATAAAATATTTACAGTGGTAAATGCCGTTGCTATTAATGTTATGGTGCAATGTAGTGAAACGGAATTGAACCATTATATTAATGCAAACGGTATAATAGCTTAATGAGGTAAACAGTCGGGGATTTACAGACTGCTAAGTTTCTGTAAAAAGTAATCCTTCTTTCTTCGCGATATTTCTACCTGAGCATTATCGCTCATAACAGCATAGCCTCCATCTACTTTCAGAAAACGCACTACCTGATGAATATTTATGAGGTGCTGATGATGTACCCGGATAAAGTCTTTTTCCGGAAGAAGGTCTTCGTAATGTTTTAAGCCCGACGAAACCAATATTTTCTTGCCACCCACCAGGTAGAAACAGGTATAGCTACCTTCAGCCTCTAAGCGCACAATATCCCGGATGTATACAATTTCATAGGCATTGCCTGTGGGCAGGGTTATTTTGTTATAATTGTCATTGTTTTGCTTCAGGTTTTGTAACAGAAAATTCAGATTTTCCATGGTGGTAAGACCCACGCTTTTATGCGTCACTTTCCCTACAGCACTTTTTAACTCTTCACTGTCGATGGGTTTCAACAAATAATCGAGGGCCGAATATTTAATGGCCTTCAGGGCATACTTATCGGTAGCAGTGGTAAAAATAACATCGAATTTTTTGTCACTTACTTTTCCCAGTAAGTCAAAACCTGTTCCGTCGGGCATAGATATGTCCAGAAAAACCAGGTCGGGACTAAGCCGGCGTATGGCGTCTACTCCGGTTTCTACATTTTCGGCAGTTTCAATAATCGTAATTCCCTCACAATGTTTTTGAACCAATGCGCTTAATAATTCACGATTTTTCGATTCGTCTTCTACAATTAAAGCTCTGATCATAGTGTAATTTTTAGTGAAGAACAGATTACGATACAGGAATAAATATATCAACTTTTGTTCCGATGGGCAAACCTTCGTGATTTTTCAGATCGGTAATTTTCAGGCTAAGGTTGGATTGGTTGATATGATTCAATAGCCTCAACCTGTCCTGGGTTATTTTCATACCCATCGACTCGTGCTCCCGGTTTTTCCCGGCTTTCAGTTCCTGTGAAAAGGCTCTGCCAACGCCATTATCAATAATGGAACAGACCAGGTACTTGCCCTGGTAGCGTATTTCAATTACCAGTTTTCCCATTTCCTTTTTGGGTGTAAGCCCATGAAGAATCGCATTTTCGATATAGGGTTGCAACAGCATGGTCGGGATTTTTTCGTATTCCGTGTCAATTTCTTCGTCTAATACAAACTCCCAGGTAAATTTATTCTGGAAGCGCATTTGCTCCAGCTCCAGATAAAGTTTCAGTGAATCAATTTCTTCGCGAATACTGATGGAGGCCTTTTCGGAGTTATTCAATATCATGCGCATCAGGCGGGCAAACTTATTGAGGTAAAACACCGCTTCATCGTCCTTGTTGGCAATAATATAGTGCTGTATAGAGTTCAGGGAATTGAACATAAAATGTGGATTCATCTGAGCCCGCAAGGCTTTTAGTTCATTGGTGGAAACGGCTATCAGGTATTCTGCCTCTTTTTGCTGATCTTTCTTCACCTGATTTAAGCGGATGCGGAAAATCAATAAAATGATACAGATAATTCCAATGAACAGGGACAATAGAAACCACCAGCGTTGCCAGTACGGCTGCTTAATTGTAAAGGAAAAACTCAGTGGATCAAGGTTCCAGATGCCGGCATTGTTACAACTCCTTACCTTAAACGTGTAAGCTCCGGGAGGCAGGTTACTGTATGTAGTATAATTTTCAGGGCTTTCCGGGCTCCAGGTTTTTTCAAATGAGTTGGGGCCTTCAAGTTTATGAATGTATTTAACTTTTTCGGGGTTGGTAAGGCAGATAGCCGTATAATGAAAGCTGATATTGTTCAGGTTCGGGTCGAGTTCAGCGCCGTTTTTTAAAAGGGTATCTTTGTAAAAAAGCCTTACGTTGGTAAGGTTAAGTTTTGTTTCCTGCAGGTTTTCTGAAAACTGACGAGGGTTATAACGTATAAGCCCATTTACGGTGCCAAACCAGATCGTTCCGTCCTTCTCTTCAAAAGTTCCGTTGCAATTGCTTTCTACTCCTCTAAAACCATCTGGTTTGCTGTAAGCCACAATATTTTTATTTCCGGTAGTGTAGTATTCATGCAAATCAATTTTATTTACCCCCTGGTTAGTGCCTGCCCATAAGGTATTGCCATTGTTGGTTAAATAGAGTTCCCAAACCAGATTGGAACTAAGGCCGTTGTATTCGGAAAAATTATTACACTTATTGGTAAGCGGATCTATTTCGTATACCCCATAAAAGGAAGAAACATAAAGTTTGTTATATAAGGGATTAAAACGAACGGACAGCATGTCTGTTGCGCTTATGTTGAGCACTTTATTCATGTGGGTGAACTTTTTCCCATCAAATTTGAAAAATCCGGCAAAGTATGTCCCTATCCAGAAGTTGTTGTTATTGTCCTGTGCAATCCCCCATACCTTCCCGTTTTCGGCAAATTCCGGCAGGGTATAATGGTCTATTTTAAGCGTATAATCCCTGTAATTTACATCTACACCATATATGCCGCCGTCTGTACCAATCCATATTCTCTCAGATTTGTCAATAAAGATAAAGTAGCAGGGCTTACCTTTTGTTACTTCAATGGTGTTAAAGTGTTCTCCTTTTAAAATAGACAGACCCCTGTTTGTTCCTATCCAGATAACATTATTCTTATCTTTAGCAATGCTATATACCGAGTCGGAACAAAGGCCATCCCTCGTGGTGTAGTTATAAAAAGTATTTCCGCTACGTTTGTATAATCCGCCGCGGGTTGCAATCCAAAGATTCTTTTGGTTATCGCCCAGTAAGCCATGTATCCATGAGTTTCCAAGGCCATCGTGCGGACCATAACTGATAAATCCTTCGTCGCGGAACTTGTATAAACCAGCGTGCGTGCCAATCCATAAGTTTTGTTCATAATCGTTTCGGAGGCACTCAATAATGTTGGCATTATGATCAATAGCAACTTTGTAATAATAGAACCGGTTTCCGTCAAATTTCATTAAACCTTTCTGAGAACCAATCCAAACATTGTTTTTATTGTCCACTTCGAGGCAGGCTATGTTTTCCTCAATAAGCCCGTTATTTATATGGTAATGAACAGATTTCGCAAAATCAGGCTGAAAAGACAAAAGGCCATTCTCTGTTCCGGCCCATAATATACCGTGCTGCCCTTTTTTTAAGGAATTGATCTTTACATTATACCTGCCTGCAATAGCCATAGAATCCAACCTGCCACTGCTCCATTTGTAAAGCCCGTTGGTAGTACCAATAAATAAATTATTAGCCTGGTCGTAAATAAGGCAGGTTATTTGTTTATTTTGAAACAGGAGTAGTTGCACAAATTTGTCTTTGACAAAAGAAGAAAGACCCATATCTGTTCCAACCAATAACCCGCCCGTAGTATCTGTGATCAAACAATTTATTTTATTATCGGGCAAACCTTCTTTGCTGGTATAGGTCATAAATTTTTTCTGGTCGAAAACACTCAGCCCGTCTATCGTTCCTACCCACAGGTTATCATTTTCGTCTTCGGTTATAGAAGTAATGAAATGGTTGGCAAGCCCATGGCGGGGACTGTAATTATTAAAACTGCGTCCGTCAAAGCGACTCAGCCCACCGTACCCACCGCTCCAGAGGTATCCATATTTATCCTGATAGATGGCTGAAATTTGAATAAACGGAAGGCCATTTTCTACCGAGTAGCTTTTAAAATTGTAGGATTGTGCCACACCTGTTATTCTGCTAAATAGCAGAAGGAGGAACAAATAAAGAAGTTTATTTCCCATCCGTTGAAGCATAACAGTGGCTGAAAATAAAAAAGCCCACATTAAGCGGGCTTTATAAAGATAGGCTCAAAATTATTAATTTCCAAACTCACTGATAAATTTAATCCGCATGAGGCGAACTTCTTCTTCGGAATAGTCATCTTCACCCAGTTCTTTTAAAGTAGCTTCTACGGAATCGGTTTCTGTTTCCCGGAAGTAGTCATATACCTCTTCCTGTTTTTCCGGATCCATTACCTCATCCAGATAATAGTTAATATTTACTTTTGTGCCTGATGCCACAATACTTTCTATTTCCGCAATCAGATCGTTCATTGTTAATTGTTTGGCTTTAGCCATTACGTCCAGATTTACTTTTCTGTCGATGTTCTGGATAATATAAACTTTCAGCCCCGATTTATTTACAACCGATTTCACAAGCATATCTACCGGGCGCTCAATCTCATTTTCGTCCACGTATTTTTTAATGATCTCCACCAATGGTTTGCCATATTTCGCGGCTTTTCCTGATCCTACACCAGTAATGCGGGTAAGTTCTTCAATACTAATAGGATACTGAATGGCCATTTCTTCCAGTGATGATTCCTGAAAAATCACATAGGGTGGAAGTTTTTTCTGTTTGGCAATTTTCTTCACTTCATCCTTCAGCATGGCAAACAGGGTTTCATCAGCCACACTTGAGCCTTTTCCACCGGAACTTGTCACATCATCGTCGTCGCTTCCTTCCGAGCCAGTGTAATCATGGTCGTGGGTAATCATAAGCGAATAAGGCTTATCACGGAACGCCTTTCCTTTCTCCGTTAGTTTCAGTAAACCGTAGGTCTCCACGTCTTTTACCAGAAGGCCGTTTACCAATGCCTGACGCATTACCGCATTCCAGAATTTCTCATCTTTTCCGTCTTCCGAACCTTGCCCGTATATCTCAAGATTGTGGTGTTTGTAAGATTTTACATTAGCGGTCATGTTGCCCAGCAATACGTGAATAACATCCTTGGTTTTGTGTTTCTCCTTTACTTCACACACTGCCTCCAAAGCCAGAGCTATATCGTCTTTAGCTTCAAATTCCTGTTTGGGATTGCGGCAATTGTCGCACATGCCCTTGCATTTTTTTTCGTCGAAACCTTCGCCGAAATAATGGAGCAGAAATTTACGACGGCAGGAGGCTGTTTCAGCGAAAGAAACTGTTTCCGTTAAGAGCTGACGACCAATTTCCTGTTCGGCAACAGGTTTTCCTTTCATGAATTTTTCCAACTTCACAATATCATCATAACTGTAGAAAGTAATACAATTTCCTTCCCCGCCATCGCGTCCAGCCCTTCCGGTTTCCTGATAATAACCTTCCAGTGATTTCGGAATATCATGATGAATAACATAACGTACATCCGGCTTGTCTATACCCATACCAAAGGCAATGGTAGCCACAATCACGTCAATTTCTTCCATCAGAAAAAGATCCTGTGTTTTGGCGCGCTCCCTGGCATCGAGTCCGGCATGATAAGGAGCAGCTTTTATTCCGTTCACCTTCAGCGCCTCGGCCAGTTCTTCTACTTTCTTCCTGCTAAGGCAATAGATAATACCTGACTTGCCTTCCTGGCCTTTTACATACTTAATAATCTCGCGTATAACATTTACTTTGGGCTTTACCTCATAAAACAGATTGGCGCGATTGAAGGAAGATTTGAAAACGTTGGCCCGCGTCATGCAAAGGTTCTTCTGTATATCCTGCTGTACTTTAGGTGTGGCCGTTGCAGTGAGGGCAATAACCGGTACTTTGCCAATGCGGTCTATAATAGGGCGCAAACGACGGTATTCGGGTCTGAAATCATGCCCCCATTCTGAAATACAATGTGCTTCATCAATAGCGAAAAACGAAATCTCAAACTCTGAAAAGAATTTTACATTCTCTTCTTTGGTAAGCGATTCGGGAGCTACATACAATAGTTTTGTTTTTCCTGACAAAACATCCTTTTTTACCTGGGCAATTTCTCCTTTGTTTAAAGAAGAGTTTAAAAAGTGCGCAATTCCCTCCTCATTACTGAAACCTCTGATGGCATCCACCTGGTTTTTCATGAGCGCAATTAAGGGCGACACAATAATAGCTGTACCTTCACTTAAAATAGCCGGGAGTTGGTAGCACAACGACTTACCTCCGCCTGTAGGCATAATAACAAAAGTGTCATGACCATCGAGAACGCTATTAATGATTTTTTCCTGATTCCCCTTAAAGCTGTCGAAACCGAAAAATCGTTGCAGTGTTTCCTGTAAAGGATATTCTAATACCAGACTCATCTTTTTTGAATAAATGGGAATGTTAGTGTTAAGAAATTTTTAAGTCTTACTTTTATAGCGACTAAGGTAAAGATATAATAAAAATTATGTTAGAAACAAAACATTTTGATGACAATTTCTTTAGTAATGACCAATCCGTAAAATCACACGATGAAATTTGTGAGCTGGCCAGAAAAACCATACTTACAGAAGCGGAGGCATTGGAAGAAATAAGAAAAAAGATTACTCCGGCTTTTGCCGACGCCGTTCAACTGATACTGCAATCTGCCGGAAGAGTAGTGATTACGGGAATCGGCAAGAGCGCCATCATTGCGCAAAAAATTGTGGCTACTCTCAATAGCACCGGAACGCCCGCTATATACATGCATGCTGCCGATGCCATTCATGGCGATCTGGGCATTATTCAGCGTAACGATGTGGTAATTTGTATTTCAAAGAGCGGAAACACGCCGGAAATTAAAGTATTGGTGCCTTTACTAAAGCGCTCAGACAATAAACTCATTGCCATTGTAGGAAATATAGATTCTTATTTGGCGCGGCATGCCGACTATGTGTTGGATACCAGCGTGGAAAAAGAAGCCTGTCCGAATAACCTTGCCCCCACCAGCAGCACTACTGCCCAATTGGCTATGGGCGATGCATTAGCTGTTTGCTTATTATCGGCCAGAGGGTTTACCGCCGAAGATTTCGCTCATTATCACCCCGGAGGAACCCTGGGCAAAAAACTGTATTTAAAGGCAGGCGACATTGCCCTGCAAAATAACCGTCCACAGGTAAGCGCCACTACAAGTATTAAGGAGGTTATTTTGGAAATATCGAAAAACAGATTGGGTGCCGCTGTGGTAACAGATGATAAGGGAAGCATTACGGGGATTATTACAGACGGCGACCTGCGCCGGATGTTGGAAAAAAATTCGGAGCTCTCCGGATTGAGTGCATCCAGTATCATGTCGCAGCAGCCACTCCTGGTAGAAAAAGATGAGCTCGCCGTGAAAACGCTCGAAATCATGCAAAAAAACAGCATTTCACAGGTAATTGTTACAGATAATGGAGCCTATCTGGGGCTTGTTCACCTGCACGATCTCATGCGGGAGGGGATTCTTTAAGGCAAAGCCGATTAGAACGCTTCAATTCAGTAGGTATAAACAGCCGAATCTGCCAACCATTAGGCTCATTACAGCACCATTTTCAATCGCTGATTCGGAATATCAGACAGGAATATTACTTTAACGTCATTTTCTTTGGAAAGCATCTGAATTTTTATTTACATTAGCAGCCCAAATTAAAAACTACTACTATTATGTTGACCTATAATAGCCGACTCTTTCTTTTTGTTATTAGCCTTGTACTTCTTGCCGGTATAGGAAGTGCGCAAAATACGCAAGCGGATGAAGAGCGATACCTGTCTGGGTTTGATGAAAAGCGGGTGCTGGAATTTGCACAAGCAGAGCATATTCCTGCCGACAAACTGGAAGAGTTTGTAGCCACATTTAAACGAAATTATATAAGCCGCCAGAAATTCCTGGCCAATGCTCATAATGATGGCAGAACCATGTACGTAAATCTTACACCTTCCGGCAGTAATGCATATTGCCCGAATGCTGATTTTGAAAACGGTAATTTTAATAATTGGAGTGGTGATACTTGGACTCTGCCGGGTCAACCCACAATATGGACTCCTCCTACCTGGGCATCGGGTATTGTTTCGTCCGGACTTAATGCCAGCGTACTTGATCCAAACGCAAGGCATACCTTATTAAGCACCCCTCCTTTAAATAGTAATTCTGCATCAGGCTCGCTGATTGGCTACGATTCGCTTACTGTGCCAGTTGGGTCAACAATTTCTGAAGTTCCTTTTCTTGCTCCCGGAGGTAGTGGCTTTTCGGTACGCCTGGGCAATGCTAACACCGGTGGAGAAACGGAGCGTCTGGTATATTCCGTTAATGTATCCCCTCAAAACAGACAATTTACCTACCAATATGCCGTGGTACTCAATAATAATACATCGCATGCCACCGATGTGCAATCTTTCTTTACTATTACTATTAAAGATGCCAATGGAAACCAGATTAGTGGTTCTGGTAATTGTGGTTTTTATAGTGTTACTGCAGATTCTGCTGCGTTTGATCCTACATTTACCCGTTCTAAATACGATGGCGGAAATCCAGGTTCGCAGGTTCCTATTTATTACCGGAAATGGACTACTATTTCGGTTGATTTAACGGCTTATATCGGACAAACACTTACTGTAGAGTTTCGTACTGCGGATTGTGCTGGTGGCGGCCACTTTGGTTATGCTTATATCGACGCTAATTGCGGGGAATTAAAATTAACTGTCAATGGCCTTTGCGACAGTACCAGTACCAGCGCTTACCTTGTAGCTCCTCCGGGCTTTATAAGCTATCAGTGGCAAGGACCGAACAGCCTTAACAATATTCCGGGGGCAACAAACGACACACTTATCATTCCAAATCCTATTGTGGGTGATACGTTTACTTGTGTTATGATTAATGTTTCCAATTGTCAGTCTATAGCCACAGTAGTTATCGACTCTTCAAAGATTGGTATTAACACACTTACCGCCACTCCAAGTTGTAATTCTGGTCATAGCGGAAGCGTAAGTGTCGTGCCTAATGGGGGAGTAATTAACGGGTATAATTATATCTGGACTACCGGCCCCAATCAAACCGGTACAAATGTGGGCAGTACGGCAAGCCTAAATAACCTGGCTCCGGGCACTTATTATGTACATATAACCAGTGCCAATTGTCCGGAAAAAGACACCTCTATAACCATCCCGGAGCTTCCGGTGCCTGTACAGAATAAAACAGTCACTTTTTGTATGAGTACGGCTACTATTCCTGCGGCAGCGGGCACTTCCTATCAGTGGTACAACAATAGTGGTGCAGTTATTCCTTCCGGACAGGGAGGAACCAATGATACACTTTACCTGACCAATGCTCTGAACGGACAGGTATATACGGTGACTTATATGAATACATTGGGCTGCAAGGATTCTGTAAGAAACACTCTGCAATTGCAAAACGCCAACTTTACGCCGTCTTCTTCACTAAGTTGTTATGGTGGTACCAGCGGCACTATTAACCTTACCAATCTTGTTCCTGCCTATGCTCCGTTTAATTACAACTGGAGCGGAACTTCTTCCGGAACTTCATCCACTCCTTCAGCCAATATTTCCATCACTCCATTGGCAGCAGGAACCTATACGATAAATGTTGTGTCTACCGTAAATCCGACCTGTACTTACACTACATCAGTAACAGTAAGTTCGGCACCTCAACCTCCTCCAACAGTAGATTCATTAATTCTTTGTCCGAATTCAAGTTATACCATTGTTCCACCTAACAATTTAAACCCTAACCACCATTGGTACTCGCAACCATTGAATCAGCCTACTTCACCGGTAACTAATCTGGGTGTAGTTGTTGGTAGTTTACTGGTTTCGCCATTAGGTGGTGGAGGTAATGGATTGAATACAACCGGAGTATTGTACATCGACAGTGTAACTACCACACAGGGCTGTAAATATGTTTACAAAACGCATATCCGTCATAACTACATAAATTTTGCCCCACAGTCGCCTATTATTGTGAATAATCATTGTTATCAGGATTCTGCAGGAACAGCAACGGTAATTGTAGCCGGAACGATGGCACCTACCGGACAGGGATTGACTTATACCTGGACAGGCTCCTTCCCCAATGGAGCTCCTCCCCCCTATACCACCTCTAATCCACCTGCCTATCCAAATTCTGTTATGATCGACAGTTTACGTGCCGGAACCTATACGATAACCGTTTCTTCAGGAGGTTGCGTGAAGAAGGATACGCTGGTTATTACCAGCCCACCCAAGCCCAATGACACGCTTACTGTACAGGCTATATTCTGCCATGGCGACTCAGCTGGCGTACTGGTAGCTCCTCCCGGATTGAGTAATTACCAATGGTATACCATAAGTACACAAAACGGAGTTATTATCGAAACCCCTGTTGGATGGGCTACCAACGATTCCCTGCTCATCTTTAATCCGGAAGCTACTTACCTGAATTTTTCCACTACTTTTTTTATAAATGGTTGTCGCCGGCATCATTTAAAAATTGAACCTGTAACGCCGCCGCCACCTTTTTCGCCAGAAATTACGGTGAATATATTCTCTCCTAACAGCGATGGAAAAAACGACCGCTTTAGGCCATTTTACCACCCGGTAATGACCCAGAAACTGATCAGCTATTATGCCGAAGAATTTAATATGAAAATATTTGATCGCTGGGGCAGGCTCATTTATGAAACCAGTAATTATATGAACGGATGGGATGGCAAACGCGACGGAAAAGATGCCGATGACGGAAATTATTTCTGGATTGCTACCTACAAACCCCGTTGCGGAAACAGTGGCGATGTGGTAACTAAACAAGGCTTTGTGCAATTAATGCACTAGAAATCAAAAAACACATTAAAAACGGGTTTTTTCTTTAAAAGAACCCGTTTTTTTTATTTTCAGGTGCTGTAACTTTTCCTTCCTCTGAAACGTCTTAGTACAAAACCCGGGCTTTTTTATTATGACTGTTGTTGAGTTTAATACGTGTGTGGATTTATATGCAGATAATCTTTACCGCTTTATATTGAAAAGTGTAAAGGATAAAGATACTGCCAAGGATATTGTGCAGGATACTTATGAAAAGCTCTGGCTGAAGGTGAGTGATGTGGAAAGTATGAATGCAAAATCTTACATGTTTACTACGGCATACCGCACCATGATGGATCATTTCAGAATATCTAAACGTAAGGCTGGAATAGTTGATCAGGATGATAATGAAAACCTAAGTCACAACCGGCAATATTCAGATATTAAATCGGTGCTTAATGAGGCGCTGGATAAATTACCGGAAATTCAGAAGTCGGTTATTTTGTTACGCGATTATGAGGGTTATGATTATCAGGAAATAGGCGAGATAACAGGTTTATCCGAAAGTCAGGTAAAAGTGTATATTTTCAGGGCTCGTCAGTTTTTGAAAAATTACATTGGCAAACCCGAAGTATTAATATAAAGGTGGAAAAGATCGGTTTACATAACTATCAGGCATTTTTGCTCGATTATGCAGAAGACAGGCTCGGATCCGAACAGGTGAAAGAGCTTCTGACCTTTATGGGCATGCATCCGGATCTGAAAGCCGAGATGGAGGAAATGGAGTTTCCCAGTCTGAACGACTTTCTGCAAGTAGCCGAAACCTTTGACGGACATGAACAGTTAAAAAAAAGTGCCGCCGACTGGAATGATTTTCGCATTATAGCCTATATAGAAAACCAACTCTCCGGGCAGGAAAAATTGCAATTAGAAAAGGAACTGGCCGAGAACATTATATTATTGCGTTTATATAACGAATACCGGCAAACCATTCTTAGTCCGGAAGTTAAGTATACCATGCCGGAGAAAATACATCTTTTTCGTCCCACGGTGGATGCGGAAGCTCTTGTTGCCTATATGGATGATGAACTGAATGTGAACGAAAGGGCACAACTGCAGAATCTCCTGGATCAAAACATTCTGCTTCAGAAAGAGTTAAAAGCTTACGGGCAAACAAGGCTTGTTCCCGACAGGCACATTGTTTATGAAAATAAAGAAAACTTGAAACGCGAGGCTCGTATTGTTGTTCTGACTAATTCAAGTTTCTGGCGCTATACCTCCTTAGCCGCAGCTATTGCGCTGTTCATTGGGTTATTTTTCATGTTTAATCCGGATGAAAAAGGACAAGACTTTGCAGATAAACAATCGAAAAATCAGTCAGTAACAGGTACTGCCAACCCTTCTCTGCCTCATATCCCCAAAACATCCGTTAACGTAGCGGGTGTTAACGATATTAAAAGCCAGGAAAGTTCTATACAACAAAGTATTGTTAAACCCAGGCCAATAGCTGTTCATCATCAAAAACAACCCGATACAACCCTGCTTGTTTCTCCTGATCCGGTAAAGCAAGTGGTTATTTATGATACCATCATTGCCGACCCTATAGTTGTTCATTCCGTAATTCCTGAGCAATCAGAAGTGATAATGCGTGTTCCTGTTAACATCCAAGAAGAGGGAGATGCACCCCTTGCAAAAGATAATGCCCTAAGCCCAACCGATTACATTTCAAGAAAGATAAAAAAAGAAGCCTGGGGAGAAGGTAGTAAAGAACAGCAGAAAAAAATTTCTACCTGGGATGTGCTGGCTTTTGTAGCCAATAAATTAAAAAAATCAGGCAGTAAAACTACCAATGCACGTATGGAATATAACGAAGACAAAGGGACTACAGAATATACGCTTACCCTCGGAAAGCTATCCATTACCCGAAACCGGAATTAAAAAAACATACACAAGCTGTAACTTTCAGGAAAGTGTCATCGTCTTATGTGTAAATCCGGATAAACAATTTAACAACAAAAATCAAAGCGATATGAAGAAGAAAATAACATATATGTTAATCTTTACAGGCATTACCTGTTATGGGTTTTCACAAACAACCGCAAAAAGGACAGTCAGCGAATTTAGAACACTTGAAGTAAGTGGTGGCGCTCATGTGAAATTATTTCAAAGCGATAGCTTATCATTAACCGTAGAGGCTGATGATCGGGATCAGAAACACATTGTCACGGAAATGAATGGCGACAGACTGATCATTAAAACAGAGGGAAATATAGATGAAGATTACAAAATAACCCTTAACTATAAAACGATACAGATGATTGATGCTTCGGGTTCAGCACATGTAAGTACGGGCAATACTTTAAACGGAACCGACCTCGAAGTGGTAACATCCGGGGCTTCAAGAGCGTTACTGGATGTTGTATTAAAAAATCTTAAATCCAACGTTAGCGGAGCCTCTACACTCAGCGTATCAGGAGCTACTGAAAATCATACATCGGAAGTGAGTGGAGCAGCGGCATTAAAAGCGGCCAAGCTTTCCAGCTTGTCTACCGATCTCAATACTTCGGGCGCCTCTTCGGCAAAAGTAAATGCCAACAAAAAACTGAACATAACAGCCGGAGGAGCCAGTTCTGTAAAATACTATGGTACGCCCGAAGAAAAGAACATTACTGCCGGAAAAGCCAGCTCAATCGATCAGATAAGCATGACAGATGAGGATGTGAAGTTGAATGATATTGACACCACCAAAATAAAATTTGGCAAAAGAAAATACATTATCATCGATGATGGTGAAGATGAAAAGAAGAAAAAGTCGCACACCAGGAATCTCGACCACTGGGCAGGGCTGGAGCTTGGAATTAATGGTTACACCGGTGCCGATAACAATGTAAGTTTGCCTCTTAAAGACGATTACATGAGTGTGGAATACGGCATACATTCCCTCATCTGTAACCTGAATATGTTTGAAAAGGATTTTCACATCTATAAGAACTACATCAACCTTGTTACAGGTATTGGTTTTAGTTTCAACTCCTATCAACTTAAGAATAAAGTAATTCTCGATCCAGATTCTACTTACACCTATTTTAAGGCAGCCAATCCGAATGCCAGTTTTACGAAAAACAAACTGAAAGCTGCCTATATACAAATGCCCCTTATGCTGGAGTTTAATAGTTCCAACAGTCGCAGTAAAACCCTGCATTTGGCCGCAGGCGTACTGGCAGGTTACAAACTCACCTCCAAAACCAAGCAAGAATTTACCTTAGATGGTTATGAGTATTATGTAACCCGCAAGGATGATTACAACCTGAATCCGTTTAAACTTGATGCTACTGCCCGTATCGGTTACGGAGACTTCACTATGTTTGCCACATACTCCCTTACCACCTTATTTGAGAAAAACAAAGGCCCTGAACTCTATCCGTTTTCTGTAGGTGTGCGTATTGTCCCATTCTGACGAAAATTGTTTCAAATTCAACCTGTTCATGCCTTTTTACCCTCCCTCACCGGGGAGGGTTTTTTGTTATATTTGTAAGATTGGATTAAAACACGACACTTTGAAAACCGAATTACAAACTATTGAAGCCGGCAGTATGAGCGAAAAATTTAAATTGCTCGAACAAAAAATAAGCGAAGCCAAACTCGGCGGCGGACAAAAGCGGATAGATGCCCAGCATAAGAAGGGAAAACTTACCGCCCGCGAGCGTATCCATTTTCTTGTCGATGAAGGTAGTTTTGAGGAAATAGGAATGCTGGTAAGCCACCGCAGCAATGACTTCGGACTGGATAAAGAAAGATATCCGGGCGATGGAGTGGTAACCGGATATGGCACTGTAAACGGCAGATTAGTATATGTTTTCTCTCAGGATTTTACTGTATTCGGAGGCTCCCTTTCTGAGACCCACGCCGAAAAAATATGCAAAATCATGGATTTGGCCATGAAGAATGGCGCTCCGGTTATCGGCCTCAACGATAGTGGTGGTGCGCGGATTCAGGAAGGGGTAGTATCGCTGGGGGGATATGCCGACATTTTTTATCGCAATGTGCTTTCATCAGGTGTGGTACCGCAGCTTTCAGCCATTATGGGGCCTTGTGCCGGTGGAGCGGTGTATTCACCTGCAATGACCGATTTCATTCTTATGGTAGAAAATACTTCTTATATGTTTGTAACCGGCCCAAATGTAGTGAAAACAGTTACACATGAAGAAGTGACCAGCGAAGAGCTGGGCGGAGCCATGACACACGCTTCCAAAAGCGGAGTAACCCACTTTGCCTGTGCCAATGAAATGGAATGTATTAATACCCTGAAACAGTTACTCTCTTATATGCCTCAGAATTGTGAGGAAGACGCGCCATCTGTGCCTTACGAGGCTCCTGCTTCGGAACTTCGTCCCGAATTGAACAACATTATTCCGGAAAATGCCAACCAGCCTTATGACATGCGCGATGTAATTAATGGTGTAATAGATGTTGACAGTTTTTGTGAAGTACATAAAAATTTTGCTGAAAACATCGTAGTAGGTTTTGCACGCTTAGCAGGCAAAAGTATCGGTGTTGTGGCAAATCAACCCGCTGTACTGGCCGGTGTGCTCGATATTCACTCGTCCACTAAAGCCGCCCGTTTTGTGCGTTTCTGCGACTGCTTCAATATTCCGTTATTGGTATTTGAAGATGTGCCCGGCTTTCTTCCCGGCACCGATCAGGAGTGGAATGCCATTATTACCAATGGAGCCAAATTGCTTTATGCCTTTAGCGAGGCTACAGTGCCGCGTATTACTGTAATTACCCGTAAAGCTTACGGCGGGGCTTATGATGTGATGAACAGTAAGCATATTGGGGCGGACATGAATTATGCCTGGCCCGGTGCCGAAATTGCTGTTATGGGTGCCAAAGGAGCAGCAGAAATTATTTTTAAAAACGAAATTGCTCTTGCAGATGATAAGGCGGTGAAATGGAAGGAAAAGGAGAATGAATATATGAGCGCTTTTGCCAACCCTTACAGGGCAGCCGAACGTGGATTTATTGATGAAGTAATTAAGCCCGGCCAAACCCGCGAAAAACTCATTAAAGCCTTCAAAATGCTCGAAAACAAGGTGGCCAAACTTCCGAAGAAAAAGCATGGGAATATTCCGTTGTAATGCACAAGACTTAGTAAATAAATTTCAGGTTAACTCAGGTTGGTTAGCCTGTTTTTTTATATAGTAAACGGTTTTATGTATGATGAGCCTAAGCGAAGGAATAAGTATACTGAAGAAACTCACCTTTAAAAAAGGGGCAAATATTTTGTGGGTACAGGGCAGCTATTTTCTTTCGAAGGCGACGAAAAAAAACTTGCACAGGGGCATGCCCATCAGTGTGGCTATTGAACCGACAACCAGTTGCAATTTACGTTGCCCTGAATGCCCCAGCGGACTAAGGCAGTTTACACGACCTACCGGAATGTTGGATGAAACTTTTTTCAGGCAACATATAGCCGAACTTAAGGATACCTTGCTGTACCTCACCTTCTATTTTCAGGGGGAACCTTATCTGAATCCGTCTTTTCTGAATATGGTGAAAATTGCTGCGGAAAATAACATTTACACGGCCACCTCTACCAACGCCCATTACCTCAACGATGAAAATGCGAAAAACACCGTAGTATCCGGCCTCGATCGATTGGTTATTTCAATTGATGGTGCTACGCAAGAAACTTATGAAAGTTATCGGATTGGGGGCAGCCTGGAAAAGGTACTGGAAGGAACCCGGAATGTAATTAATTGGAAACGGCAATTAAAGAGTAAAACACCATATATTATTTTTCAGTTTCTGGTAGTAAAACCAAATGAGCATCAGATACAGGAGGTAAAGCAATTGGCTCGGGAGTTGGGAGTGAACGAGGTAAAATTAAAAACAGCACAGGTATATAATTACGTGCAGGGCAATCCGCTTATTCCGGAAAACAAACGGTACAGCCGTTACAAAAAAAATGACGATGACACCTGGTCTGTAAAAAATAAACTGGAAAACAATTGCTGGCGTATGTGGAGCAGTTGTGTAATTACCTGGGATGGAAAAATAGTTCCCTGTTGTTTTGATAAAGATGCCCGGCACCAGTTAGGTGAATTGAAGGAAAAAGGATTTAGTGAAATCTGGCACGGAACGGTATACCAGAATTTCCGTTCGGCTATTCTACGATCACGTAAAGAAATTGATATTTGCACTAATTGTACCGAGGGCACTAAAGTTTGGGTATGATGCCTTATTCAATTTTAAATTCTGCGGGAGGCTCAACACCTTGCAGATGTTTCACGAAATAATCCCATCGTTTTCTGATAAAATACTTATCGTTATACAACGTATAATGGTCATTATTGGGCACAATGAGCAGATCAAAATCCTTGTTGTTCCTGATTAATTCTGCCGCAAGGCGTAACGAAGCTACCGGATTCACGTTATTGTCCATATCGCCATGCACCAGTAATAATTTTCCCTTCAATTTTCCTGCATTTACAATGTTCGACTGCTCTTCATAGTGTTTATCTACCTGACCAAGATGATGTTCGGGCCACCATACCTTATCAATTCTTAGATCGTGGCAACCTGCGGAAGATACGGCTACTTTATAAAAGCCCGGATAAGCGATAAGGGCACGGGCTGCATCATAACCTCCGGCCGAATGACCATATATACCTACGCGGTTTGTGTCGAGGTAGGGGTACTTTAATGCTATTTCGCGGATGGCTTTAATGTGATCGGGGCCTCCGATATCGCCAAGATTTCTCCAGGAAACATTGTGAAAGGCCTTTGAACGGAAAGCACTTCCCATACCATCTATTGTAACAACTATAAAACCCAATTGCGCTAAAGGTACATCATCGTTTAGCAGTGCTTTCCGGAATGTTTTAGGGGAACGTATAGTATGCGGTCCGGAATAAGTACCATCAATTACCGCATATTTTTTAGAAGGATCGAGATTAAAGGGGCGATAGATAACAGCATAAATATCTGTTTTTCCATCCCGGGCTTTAAGTTTGAAAGATTCAGGCGCTTTCCAGCCCATAGCCTTTAATGCACTGATATCGGCCTTTTCCAGTTCCATCAGCGGTTTTCCATCTTTCAGATTACGCAATACAGCCACATTTGCCTGATCTATGCGGGAATAATTATCTACCAAAAACGCATTGCCGACCAGGCTAATATTATGTTCAGCATCTTCAGGTGTAAGCAGTTGTAATCCGCTCCCATCAAAATTAATTACGTACAGGTGCTTAAAGTAAGGGTCTCTTCCTGCTTCCCTGCCTCCGGCCATAAAGTAGATTTTCCGATGCAGCTCATCTACTTTCTCAACCGAACGAACAACGAATTCTCCTTTGGTAATTTGATTTTTCAGGCGCCCACTGTTAAGCTCATAAAGGTACAGATGCGCCCAGCCATCC
>JACCDG011693667.1_pt1 | contig 20534 bp, 18 predicted proteins | sample 7442471 | NCBI WGS metagenome assembly JACCDG01 (sample SAMN15323444, study PRJNA562643) | freshwater metagenome | isolation source: river surface water | place: USA:Blue River Watershed | collected 2017-08-17 | reverse complement strand
TGCCCTAGAATAAACTCACCAGGCGAAAAGATATCTACATTGTTCAATCCATAGTTTGAATACATTTGAATGAAATGGTCATTAATATGAAAAGATGTAGCTCCAACTTGAATCCAATCAGAATTTAAGTTGATCGGGCGCGGATACTGGGGTTGGAGATCAATATTTTTACCCTCATTTCCAGAGCTGTGAATAAAAAGCACACCTTTTTTTTGAGCATAGGAAATGGCGTCTTGAACAAGAGTCTCTTTCGGGGAAATATTTTTACCAAAGCTCATGCTGATGATATTTGCTCCGCGCATAGCTGCATATTTTATTCCGGCAGCAAGATCTTCATCTCTTTCATCACCTTCAGAGGGTAATACACGCACAGGAAGTATTTTGATGAATTTATGATAGGAAATTGGAAGTCGAGAAAGTAAGCGTGTCATAATACTGGCCATCATTGTACCATGGTTATCTAAATTTCCTTTTACGTCATTGTTTCCATGGGCAATAGCAGGATCAGCCTTGGGATGAACAAATATTTTTTGAAATTGATTTTGAATATCAGGTTCGTTGCTGGAGCTTAAAGCAAATTCAAAATATTGTTTTTGTAATGCAAACTCACGCTCAACTGTTTGAATAAAATCTGGTGCGAAGGGTTGGTTGGATGCGATCAACATCTTTGAGCGAATGAATTCGGGTAAAAGGGTATCTATCGTTGTCCCATTTTCATCAGCTACAAAGTTCCATCCAAAAACATCATGATGAAATCCATTATTATCAGCATCTCTATCTGGAGGGCCTTGAATTTCAGCTTCATTGATAAGGACGAATGGATAAATATCTGGCAGCTGATAATTAATTCCAGAATCTAGGATGGCAATGACAATATTTTTTTGGGCAGCTGGCAATGTTTCCGAAAATTTCTTCCAGCAAAGACCATACTCATTTGGGTTTGTTGGGCAAGATTCTTCCCATAAAGAGGGTGGTGTGAGTTGATGATGGAAGTCTTCGGCTGAAGTTCCAAAGGAGTATACTAGGCAGAAAAAGAAAATAAATAGAGAGTGAATCATAAGTTCTGGCGACCCTGATGGGGGTCGCCTAACTATCGTTATTATTGGCAACCAATAATCCAGCAATAGTTTCCAGTTCTGTTTGCGCACAATTGAAGAGCGCCACTTTGTGCAACATTTAAGTATAGATGACTCCACCACCAAGTGGTAATACCATCTGTTGCTGTGCATGCCCAATTTGCAGAGTTAGTTGCATTTGAAGAATTTTCAGCCGCAAAAACATTTGTAGAAACAGCCAAAAGTGCTGCTAGAATGATTGTTTTCATAGAATCCCCTTTTTGAAAAAATTGAGACAAAGTCATTTCAAGAATTGGGGGGCTTGTAAAGTTAAGAATTGTTTAAGCTAAAAACAACTCATTGCGGCCAGCGCAGTGCGAATGCTTTCTGGAAGAGCAAAATAAAAATCTCCGTCTTTCAAAGTTTTCCGCGAAGGACGGAGATTGAGAGTTTGAAATGATCAGAATTCATGCAAACTGATCACGAAGAGTTAACCTGGGAATAATAATGAGTTTTGGTAAATAAGAATTAAGCTAAAAATCACAAGCATACTCATGAATAGAATTTGTTTTGCCATTTTTCCTCCACTAACGTCCAGTGATCAACTTATCGTACGTTTTTCACTAGACTTGAGTCCATTTGGTTTTTTTAATGGAAAAAGAAGTCTGCTGTCTCAAAGGCAAACAATTTAGGGAAATGAGTGAATCCATGGCTGAAAAAATCTATTCAAATATCACTGAAACCATTGGTAAAACACCCTTAGTTCAGCTTCAGCGAGTCGGGAAGGGACTTCCTGGTCAATTATTTCTTAAATTGGAATTCTTCAATCCACTGGGTTCTGTCAAAGATCGTATTGGTCTCAATATGATACAGGATGCAGAAAAGCGTGGAGTTTTAAAGCCAGGGATGGAGGTTTTGGAGCCAACAAGCGGCAATACCGGTATTGCGTTGGCCTTTGTTTGTGCTGCAAAAGGATACCCTTTAACCTTAATTATGCCAGAGACGATGTCGATGGAGCGTCGAACGCTTCTTTTGCTTCTAGGTGCAAAAATTATCTTAACACCGGGTCCGTTAGGGATGAGAGGTGCTGTTGCCAAATCTTTGGAGCTTGCAGAAAAAAATTCTCAATATTGCTTAATGAAACAATTTGAGAATCCTGCGAACCCCTCAATTCATCGAGAAACAACGGCTTTGGAAATTTGGGAAGATACAAACGGAAGTGTTGATGTCGTAGTCTCTGGAGTGGGCACGGGTGGAACAATTTCAGGAATTGGAAAAGTTCTCAAGGGAAAAAAATCTAGTATTCAAATTGTCGCGGTAGAACCTACGGAGTCTGCCGTTATCTCTGGTGAAAAAGCAGGTCCTCATAAAATCCAAGGGATTGGCGCAGGCTTTATCCCTGAAAATCTAGATCGCAGTGTGATTGATCGTATCGAAAAAGTTAGCAGTGAAGAGTCCATGAAAATGGCAAGGCAATTGATTCAACAAGAAGGAATTCCTGTTGGAATTAGTTCTGGTGCAGCCATTGCGGCTGGTTTACGTATCGCAAGTCAGGAAGCTTTTCGTGGAAAAAAAATCGTAGTTATCATTCCAAGCTATACAGAAAGATATTTATCAACAGCTTTATGTGAAGCTGAGCGTGTTCAAGCTCAACAGCTTGCCGTCAGTGCTGTGGATGAATCTTATCTGGCGAAAATTCCTCAGCAGAAGTATTAAAAAAACACCCGCTTGTCGCGGGTGTTTTGAAGTTCAATTTATATGAAGGAATATCAATTAGAAAGAAGAGTTGAGAACTGAATTAAATTGAGCATCAAGTTTCACAACCATATCATCCATGGAAATACTTGTTCCACGATCCGCAGCTGATGTGACAGGTTCTTGTTCATACCCAGCAAGGTATAGAAAACCTAATTGTGCATCCGTCATATTTTGGAAAGAACCGTCTGCATTTCTGCGGAAGAGCCAAGTTGTAATATAAAGTTTTGCACAAGATTGAGTTTTGTTAACTCCAATCATGCAGCGTGTTTCGTAGTAAAGCGCAAACTTTCCGTTGCTAGACTGAGAATATCCTGAAGTTTTATTATACTGTTGAAAATCACTTGTGATTCCCGCGGAGGTTTGTAGACTTTGTACATCGGAATTTTGAGATTGAGCATTTGGACCAAATTGCAAACTCATCTGTTCGACAGCTTCTGTAGAAATTGTTTGCCCGTTGATAGACTGAATTTGAATTCCAAAAGTTCCACCGTTTTCAATTTGGTTAGGAGCCGTCAGAACAACTTTATACTCACTTCCAATTGTGGCAACGGCTTTACCATCACCAGATGTGTCTGTTTTTATTCCACCCGCATCGCCATTCTTTTTTGCGGCGACAGGTGTTTCACTTTTTTTGTTGCAAGCAACCACAGTTAAGAGTGCTGCGACAATCATTCCTAAGGCTATTTTTGATTTCATATGCTTCATTGAGTTCTCCTTTATTCAATTCATTTGATAGACATGGGTGAAAAATCACCGATTTCAAAAGAATTTATTGCAGGCAGCGTGCCGTCTTGAGGAATTGTAAAAAGCTATGTTATTCCATGTGGTTAGGATGTTCATATGGGGTGGTATGCGAAAGGATGATTTCAGATTTTTTTGTTAAAAATAAAACAGAAAGAATAGAAAATATAATTTTCAAGTCATTCAAGGAACTTAGGTGGTGTTAAAAAGTTAACACCACAAAGGACAATTTTTGCTCTTTGTGGTTGCTACGTGAAGTGCAATTTATTGCACTTTGAAATATTTCTTGTAGATGTCTTCATCTAAATCGTTCAACTCTTCTTGAAGTTTTTTGCGTTTGATTTCAGGAGGAGTTACCCGAGGTGCAGTTTCTAATGCCTTCCCAACAGCTGCAACATTCAGTTCTGAAACATCTTTCGCGGGAATAGATTCAAGGCGTTTGTAAAGTTGTGGGTCTTCAATTTTAATACTTTGCAGAGTATTTTTTAAAGCCAATGTTTCAGTCTTTTTAATTTCTGCTTGAACAGCTTGAGGAGCTTCTTTGAGTTCTTTTTCATCCAATTTGATATGTGTGGCTTTTTGAATTTCAACAAGTTGCTCTTGCGAAGTTGTCTTCACTTCAAAAACACTAGCCGTTGCTTTGGGTGCAGGCTCAGTGGAGCTTGGCTTTTCAGCCGTCCCATCTTTTTTAGCAGTTTTATCAGATTCCACTGCCTTGACAGGTTCTTGCACGGTCACAGTATTTCCTGGTTTTAATGCGATGGATTTTTTCGCATCCTTTGCTGAAGAGACTTGAACTTCTCCGCGAAGGACAGATACATCTGATAGAGCGTTATTAGGATTAAAGCCTGCCGCAAAATCTGTTCCACGAACTCCAGCAACAGCAGTGGGAGTTTTTACGCGAAAACGTTCTTTAGTATCACCTTCATTTTTTTGAACAACAGCGCGAAGTTTCCCATACATAATTTGCACATCTGTCTGAGGGATCTCGTTGCCGGCGATTGTTTTTCGATCAACAATCACACTGCTGCCAGGTCCAATATTCAACTGATCAGAATTGGGATAAACTAAACGGGCTTTTCCATCAACTCCTGTGTGAATCACAGACCCAGAAAAAATCTTTTCTCCCATCTTTGCTTTTCGAGAGGACCAGTACTTGTTTTCATACAAGACTTGGTTTTCAGATTTTTTAGCTTTGACTTGTGGTTCAGAAAATATCTGAACTTCTCCTTTGATCATCGTCAGTAAGGCGGGTGCGTCCATTGCAATTGCAGAAACACAAAATGATAAACTTACACACGAACAAATAAAACGCATGGACATTTCGAACTCCGATCCCTAGAATTATTTTGAAGTATCCTGTCAGTATTTTCCTTGGAGTGATCAAGATGATCAAGCAAAAGGAAATGTTTTTTGATGTTTCATCAACAAAGGAGTGTTCAACCCATGAAATCTTTTTCTACAACAATGTTAGCGTTATTGGTGAGCTTAGTCGGCCAAGCCAAAGATCTAGAACTTGGATATCCCGAGCTTCAAGTCAGTCCCTCGGCGACGAAACGCCTTGAGCTGGAAGTCAGCAAAGAAAAATCTGCCGGTTGGGGAAAGCATCTTCCCATCGAAATCTCGGCTTTATCAACTTTTGCAGCTGGATTGTATCTTCAAAGTCAAAGTACTGATGGTCTGGATGATAAGAAGAAAGATAATTATAAGTATGGTTCCATGACGGCAATGGGAATTGGAGCTGGTTGGTTAGCGATTTCTGCATACTTAACAACATCCTATCGACCTTATGAATCGGGTCTGCGAACATTAGCCAACGTTCCCAACGGAAAATCAATGGGTGAGCAATTGACGCGTGAACGTATGGCTGAAGAAACGCTGATGTCCGCAGGATCTGTTGGTCGTAAGTTGAAGTGGTTGTCTTTTGCCAGCAATCTTCTTGCTTCGGCTTTTGTTGCAAGTGCGGGAAATCAAAACGCAGCCATTTTCGGAGGAGTAGCATCTCTTGTCGCTTTTGCTCCTGTTGTATTTCCTTACAGCTGGGAAACCACCGCAGATGTTCATAACGAATATAAAAAGCGTATTTACGGTCCAGTTACATCCTTGGGATTTACTCCAAGTGCTTCTGGAGAAATCATTCCAACTTGGAATTTGAGTTATCGTTTTTAGTCTTTAGGATTTTCAAGAGGCTCTTCACTCATCTTGATTGCAAACTGAAGAGCCTCTTTATTGTTCATCTTTAGTCCTTTTTCAGACTGTGCATATTGATAAGCTAATCTAAAATTTTCAACTCCAGCATCGCCATTTCCCGCAATTTTGGTCGCAATATCGACGAACGATCCAATGGATACTTTTTCAGATTTACTGTCCTGTAAAAACTGAAATAATTCTTTGATTCCTTTTGCCACGCTTCCTTGAAATTTTGAACCAGCAGAAATCCAATCTGTAACAATTTGCGCACATTGAGGTCTGCTTAATCCCAAACCTTTTGAGTCTAAACAAAATTGAACTAATTGGCGAAAATCTTGTTCTAAATTTTCTTTTTCAAAGGGTAGATCCACTGAAAGTTTTTTCGCAATCGCAAGGGATTGAAAGGCGTCCAGGTCCAGTGCCTGACTCAGATAAGCCTGCTGAAAAATGACTTTAAATGCTTGGAATCGTTTTTCGTTGGCAAGAGCATTAGAAACGGCCTGATCGATGATGGATCTGTTTTCCAATTCTGCTTTTTCTAGAAGAACAATCGTTGAAATAAATCGTGCAGCAGAACCCTTGCAGCCGGCAGAAACTTTTTCAGCCAACTCTAAGGCTTTTTTCTCTGTACCCACCCAATCAATCTGACTTTTTAAAAACTCATAGCTTGTAATAAATTCCTTAGAACGAGGACATTCTGGTTTTTCAGAACTGGAAATATTTTTAGGAACGGCGGCTGTTGCCAGCACAGAAAAGGTCAATGTTGAAAAGAATAGAGCAAGACGTTGTGTGGACATGAAATTTCCCCTCTTCCATAAGAATAAAAAAATCTGATATGACCTTTTTATTGCAGCTTTGAAGAAAAGGAATGTCAATCCTTGCCTGGTTTAGGTCGAGGACAATAGGCCACTATCATCCATAAGCTGAGAAATCTCAGGAACAGGTATTCCTTGGTAGTGGGATGAGATAAGGCGATGAGCATGTTCAGCTACGGCACGACGTTCTTCTTCGCTATGGACAAAAATGGGATCAAAGAAGTGAAGTTCAGCATCGACGGAATGAAGTTGAAGCAAACGCCAAAGAGCAGGAGGAAAACTTTGGTCACCATACCAACAGACGTGATCTCGCCATTTGTGATGGATGTCTTCTCCATTGACTTTACGAAATGAAAGACAGACGGGAACAATAGGAATTCCAGTTCCAGCAACCGACATCAAGAGGGATTTTTTAAAAGGATATACGCGTTCTCCATTGGTGGACATGCCTTCAGGATAAAGGACCACATTGAAACCCTCCAAAAGAGTTTCGCGGATATTTTCGATTTCACGGTGAATGTTAGCTCGGCTACGACGTTCAACATACAAACAGCCACCCATCTCTGTCAGGGCTCCTAGACCTGGAGCTTCTTTCATTTCGTAGGAGGTAATGAAAAGTGTTTCTTGAACGGAACACTTCAAAAGAATATCCAACATACCCAAGTGATTTGAGATCAAAAGACATTGAGAATTAAGTTTGGGATAGTTTTTTACATCAATAGTGACGTTCATGAGTTTCAGACATAAACGGGATAGTTGAGAAGTTGTCCAAGCATAACGACGACGTCTTTGAAGAGCATCTTTGGTGGTAAGTTTCCAAAAAAAAGAGACCAAAGCAAAACCAAACATAAGAATAAAAAATAAGATGAGTTTAATGCTGGCACGAAGATAAGCCACGGTTGTCCCCTTATCTGTAAAAAGAAGATAACTTCATCATTTTTTTGTTAAGATGGCTATTGAAAAATGAGAGAACTTGCTTTCATCAGACGATCTCGCAAGCCATCCCATCGTGAATCTTTTGGGCTGTGTTCAAAAAAGCACAATATGCAATCATGATCAGACTCTGAAAGTTGTCGCAGTTGGGAATAAAATTGCCGACATGCCAAGCTTGGATCCTGGTCCAGAGTTAAGACTCCAGGCCTGCGCAAAGCTGATCGAGGTTTGACAATATGGATGCCCTCAACCATATCGGGAATACTATGAATTTGACTGTTCGCCCATTCTAATAATTCATCCTGAGATGAGGAATTTTTCAAGCAAGTGATCAAGGGAATAGCGGGCATATAATGATGTTTCATATGTCCAGGGCTTTCTTTTTTACTGACGGAAGTCACCCATTGGAAATCAAGCTGAGGGTGGAAAGAAAGACATTGCGAAATATCTTCTTGGGTAATTTTGCCAGGTCTTAGAATGGCAAGCTGGCAGGTTGAATCCATGGGCTTGATCATGAGTACTGTCGATTCAATCCCCACGTCACAGGGGCCTCCGTCCACAACTCCGACCGAGGGGAGTTCTTGAAGAACAGCCTGTGCCGTTGTTGGGCTTGTTTTTCCAAATCGATTGGCGCTGGGAGCAGCCAAAGGAGTTTGAGTGCCCTGAATCAGAGCTTCAGCCAGAGGGTGCTGCGGCCAGCGAAGTCCTACTGAAGGAAGGCCTGCAGTGATCAAATCACTCACATGATGATTTTTAGGAAGTACCAGAGTCAGTGGGCCTGGCCAAAATTTTTGAGCTAAAACTTCTGCAATTTTGGGCCACTGCAAGCAAAGTTTTTGGGCCATTTCTGTGGATGATACATGAACAATTAAGGGGTCAAAGAAGGGGCGTTGTTTGGTCGTAAATATTTTTTCGACAGCGCTTTTTTTGTCAATACAAGCCGCAAGTCCATAGACTGTTTCTGTTGGCATTCCAACAACGTCCCCCTGAAGAAGCTGTTGTATTGCTGTTGAAAGATCAATCAGTCCCATAAATTACCATCCAAGTACGTAATGAATAAAAATAAACCCAAGTCCGCAAGTGCTAAGGCTTACTACCAAAATGCCGAAAAAAAGCAAGATACAGTATTCATAGAAAATCGAAATTTTACCAGTCCAAGTAGGAACGCCCAGAAAGGATAAAAGTTTGACTTCTTTTTTTTGACTTTCACCTTGAATGACCAAAATGGATCCAAGCACAAGACTCACGGTCAAGGATAATAGGAAAAACATAAACAGAATTGCCTGTTGAGCGCCTTTCACCATTTTTTGGGCTGCTGAAAAAACTTCGGCCACATCCACGACAGAGATATTGGCATTTTTTGTCAGCCACTGTTTTTCAAATTGAGAAAGCGTCATTTGGTCAAAATTTTTCAAGAGAGCAACATAGGTTTGAGGGGCATCTTCAAGAAAGCCAGGCTGAACAATAATAAAGAAATTGGGCTGGAAACTTGTCCATCGAACTTTGCGTAGGCTCGTCACAATGCCTATCAGTGAGACTCCTTGAATATCGAATTCAATTTTATCCTGTAGTTGAACACCAATTCTTTTGGCATATTTTTCTTCCAAACTCAATTCAGGATACTTTTGATTTTCTTTGATCTGTCCAAACCATTCGCCTTGAATAATTTGTTCGGATTCATTCAGATTAGATCGCGATGTTAAGTTGATTCCACGATTACGAAAACGAAGATCAGTCTCTTCTTCTCGGGAAAGAGCTTGATTCAAATCAACCTTTTCAAAAGGCTTATCATTGATCGATGTGATTTTTCCACGGACAAGGTTGGATGTGCTGATTTCGCCCTGAGAATTTTTGAAAAAACGCCGAAGATCGGGTTCTTGTTCCTGTTGAATATCAAACAAAAATCTGGCGGTTGAAACCGAAGGGTCATTTTTTATTTGTTGGAAGATGGTCCAGCGAGCAAAAGCAGAAAGTCCAAAGAAAAATCCAAAAATAATAAACACCCCTAAAAAAAGACTGGGTAAAAATTTTTGACGAGTCAGTTTTCTCAAGGATTTTTTCAGGGCAAAGGATGAAATTGGGATCTTTGGGAAAACTTTCGATAATATCAAAAGACATAAAGGAGCCACCAGACTGAGAAGAATCAGTGTCAGAATAAAGAAAGAACTGAGTTGAATCGACTTGGAAAGATAAAAACTCATTCCTGCAATGCCTGGAATTAAAAACAATAAGGGACTGCTGATCAGGAATCCAGCAGATGAAGGTTCATTTTTTTCAGAAAGAAAATCAGCCGGTGATATTTTTTGAAACATCAAATACTGGGCCACCAAGGATAGGCTGGACCCAAGCAAAAGGACTAAGAACAAAATAAGAAAGGACATGACAGAAGGATGAAAGAGACTTTCTATGGGTAGAAAATCTTGGACAATCCATCCAAGCTGGGGTGCCAGTGACTGAATAACCATCCAGCATAAGAGACAGGCTACAAGTTGGATGAAGACATTTTTTAGAAAAAGTAAGAAGAAAAATGTACGGTTTGTCATTCCTAATACTTGCAGAAGAGCATAATCTTTTTTTGATTGTTCGAAAGAATGCAAAGAGTAAAAGTATTCTGCAATCAAAATTAATAGAAAGGAAATTGTTCCAATGATGCCAAGGTAATCAGTCAAAAGCAGCAATGGCCTCAAATTATCTTGGGCATTTTGCGATGCGGATTTGACTTGGATGTTGGGATCCACAAACCTATCTTCTGCCACTTTCAAAAAGGCAGCTTCTGTTTCTGGGTTTGTGTTGATCAATATTCGATCCCAAATGGTACTTCCCATAGGGAATCCATTCTTTGAAACGATTCCAAATTCAACAAAGACAGAAGGAAGAAGCTGAGAGAAACCTTGATTCAATTGCAAGTCTGTTTGGATGACTCCTGCAAATTGAAATGTATGATCACCAATTTGAAAATTTTCATGATCTTTGGGCTGAAAAATTTCAAAGAAGCGTTGATCACAAAAGAAATAGTTTGGCTTTTGTTTCAAAGTAGCCCCAAGAGGCATGCCTGTGGGTGTTTGAATTTTACCAACAAGAGGATACTTTTCATCGATCGCATGAACTTGAATCAGTTTGGAAAAAGTTCGAACGCGAGCCATTGCTGGATATTCCCATCCATGACTCCAGCTTTGGACCCATTGGTGACTTTGGACCCAATGAATATCTTTCGATGGAATTTCTTGCCGTGCAGAGATAACATGAGACGCGCCAAGTAGATTTCTTTTTTGAATTTGAATATGTTCTGAAAGTCGATCTTTCAGAACAAGTGTCAGTTGAAATCCTAGACAGCCAAGCGCTAAAGCTAAAACTCTCAAGATACTTCGCCGAGGATAGGCTGTTAAAAACTGAAGGTGCCAGTTTTTCATCACAAAGAGGCTCATATGATGCGACCGTTTTTTAAATGAACAATTTTGTCGCACTGTTGAGCTAATTCTAAATTGTGGGTTACTAAGACGGTAGGTGTTTGAAACTTTTTGACAACTTGAAAGAAGATATCCATGACCTTACGGCCTGTTTCAATGTCAAGGCTTCCTGTGGGCTCATCCGCAAGCAGCAGTTGAGGTTGTGTGATCAAGGCTCGCGCAATGGCGACTCGTTGACATTCCCCTCCTGAAAGTTGAGCTGGATAGTGCTCTGATCGTTCAGAAAGGCCCACAGATTTCAAAAGATTCATGGCTTTAATTGTACTCATTGGGTCGTTGGCAATATCTAAGGGGAGTGCAATATTTTCTGAGGCTGTTAAGTAAGGAAGTAAGTGATAATTTTGAAAAACAATTCCAATATTTTTTCCACGAAAAGCAATCAGATCCTTTTTGGACATGGAAGCCATATCCTGTCCATTCAGCAAGATTGTGCCATGGTCTGGCTTTTGAATACCGGCAATCAAGCTAAGCAATGTTGATTTTCCACTGCCAGATTGCCCAAGAATAGCGACACATTCTCCATTTTGAACGCTGAGGTTGATATCAGACAGAACCTGGATTTTTTCCTTTTGAAAGATAAAGTGTTTTGCAATGTGTTCAATTTGTAAACTCATAATTGATCCTTGATCTGCTGATATATTTTATCAGCTAAAATCTGATGTCCCTTTTCATTCGGGTGAATGCCATCAGCCTGATTGAGTTTCGCATTACCAGCAATTCCGTCTAAGAAAAATGGAATCAATGGGATCTGGTATTTTCGTGCTAAGCGAGGAAAGACAGACTCAAATTTTTGGCGATATTCTTTTCCGTAGTTCATAGGCATTTTCATGCCGGCCAAGATCACGGGGACTTTTTCTTTTTTGCATTCACTTAAAACCTGATCTAGATTTTCTTCCATCTTCAATGGGTCAAGTCCGCGCAGGCCGTCGTTAGCTCCGAGCTCAAGTAGAAGAAGGTCAGGTTTAGTTTTCAACTGCCAACGCAAGCGTCCTGGTCCACTTGCAGAGGTGGATCCACTGACACTTGCATTGATAACTTTCCAATTTTTTCCTGATTTTTGAATTTGAATTTGCAAGAGCGCAGGATATGCAACTTGGCTGGCGACTCCATAACCCTCGCTGAGAGAATCACCTAAGATCACAAGTCGTTTTTCAGCTCCATAAGCAGAAAAAGAAAGAAGGATCCAAAGAAAAGAAAGTATCATTCGTGACATAAAAAAACCCCTATCTTTTGAGGATAGGGGTTTTTTGATTCTGTGTTAAGTTACTTTCTATAAAAGAAAATTAGTAACTGTCGTCACGGCGTGGAGGACGAGGTCCACGGTTACCGCCGCCACCACCACCGCGAGGGCCACCAAAGCCACCACGACGAGGTCCACGGTCGCCACCACCATCACGAACTTGTGGGCGAGCTTCAGAAACTTGAATCGCGCGGCCAGCAAGGCTTGAACCATTCAATTTCTCGATAGCTGTGTTTGCATCATTATCGTTAGCCATTTCAACAAAGCCAAAACCTTTGCTGCGGCCAGTTTCGCGATCTGTAACAACGCGAACGGAGACGATTTCTCCGAAAGATGCAAAAGCATCTTGTAGATCTTGATCACCTACTGAATAGGGCAAGTTTCCAACGTACAATTTCTTACTCATGTTTCCTCCTTATCACCCTCCGTACACCATGAGTAAAAGCTAAACGACCAATACCCGGGAACTAATAAGCGGTGATGAAAAATTCTGAGCTGCAGGATAACAGTTTTGATAATAAAGACAAGTATTTTGAGTGAATTTTTGGCACTTTTTAGGGGATATAAAGGGAGTTTTTACACTCCCTAAGGGGTGAAATTATGAACGCATATTGTTGAACTGCAGAGGAACTTCAAATGATTTTCCACGCAGCAAGGCCATGGTTTCCTGCAATTCATCGATACTTTTGGAAGTGATGCGAACCTTATCATCAACCATCTGAGGTTGGACTTTCAGTTTGGATTCTTTGATGGTCTTGACAATTTCTTTGCCAACTTCTTTTTCAATACCTTGGACCAGGCTGGTTTTTAATTTCAACATTTTTCCACCAGCAGGTTCTATTTCAGAAAACTTCAAAGCGCGAATATCAATTCCTCGTCTGTGAAGTTTGGTTTGTAAGATATCTTTCATGGCATTGACTTTGTAATCATCGTCAGCAAGCAGAACGATCTCTTTTTTATCCCATTGGTATTCTGATTGACTGCCTTTGAAATCATATCGGCTTTCAATTTCTTTGCGTGCCTGATTGATAGCATTGTCAACTTCCTGCATGTTTAATTCTGAAACAATATCGAATGATGGCATATGAAATCCTTTCTAGGGCTAGGCCAGGGTTAAGATATTCTCCATAAAGCATTCTTATAATTCCCATGCAAGGAAAAGCGTTGAAAAGGATTTTTTTTTGATGAGATAATAAAGATGTCAGTTTTCAGGAGGCTGGATGCAGAATGAAAACCTATTCTTCCCTTTAGCAAGTGTGCGGGCATTGTTGCTGAATTCAAGCTACGAACCCATGAAGGTTGTGCCTTGGCAGAAAGCTCTGATTCTTTGGTTTCAAGATAAAGTTGAAATCTTAGAATATCACTCGACCTTTGTCAGATCTGCGCGAACAAGATTTCAATTGCCAAGTGTTCTTCGATTGAAGACCTATGTTCGTCCAAAATCTTTGGGGGTTGTTCGATTTTGTCGCGAAAATGTTTACATTCGTGATAACTACACCTGCCAATATTGTGCCGAAAAGTTTCCTCTGAAACATTTAACTCTGGATCACGTTGTTCCCGCTTCCAAAAAAGGGGAAAAAAGCTGGACAAATATTGTGACAGCTTGTCGAGAGTGCAATCATCGCAAGGCAAATCGAACTCCAGCCATGGCAAATATGCCATTGCTTCGTGAACCCTGGGCTCCAACCTGGCTCCCATCGCCAGAGCTGGACTTAAGTCCACAAGCCATTCCTTCTGCATGGCTCGACTACCTGCCGCTGAAACCCAATGTTTAGATGGAACTAGGCATGGGTCCTGGACAATTCCGTGCTTCTTGCTGTAGATTGGAACTGATCGCTCTTAAAAAGAAAGGGCGCCAATCTCATCTGAAGGACTTTCATGCTGCTGAAAACGCAAAATAAAATTCATACTCATCTTCTCAAGTCATTGATCCGAACCATCAGTGAAACAAATGGTATCTCTTTAAATGATACTTTAGATTTGATTTCGACATCTCCAGAAATCATTTCCAATTCAGAGGCTTTAGATTTAGCTGAGGAGTTTCGTAAGTTAATCAGTTTGTACCAGCAAGATCAGGCAAGTATCCATCATTTGCTAAAACATCCTATGTCCCATGCGTTGATTGAATTTTTTAGACTTTTTCCTAAGAAGTACAAAGAAGAACATATCCATTTGACCGGATCCTTGACGGCAGAGTTTATTTTCCCACGTTTGCAGAAGTTATTGCAGGGGCCTTTGCGCGAAGTTTACGAAACAAAAATTAAAGAAGTTTATGGTGATGACTCCATACCTATTCGAAGCATTCAAGATGTGGATCGTCTCATCCGCCTTGAGGATGGAGAAGGTTTTGATACTTACTTGCGTATTTTGTATTTGCCAAAATTAATTTTAGTGGATCGATTGGCTCATGCCGAAAGTGCCTACCATATGGCGGAAGAGCTTTATACAAAATACAATGTTGGCAGCGTGCGACTGAAGTTTACCTTGTCGCGAGCTTCGTCCACATCCACCGAACAAATTCCAGGGGCAGATAGCGTGCAGCCTGAGGATGTGATTTTGGGATTGTATGAAGGCTTTAAAAAGTTTCAAGATCAACATCCTGACTTCCAATTCACTTTGTCTCCATCCTTTCGTAAGGAAGCGAGTTTCTTTGATAGCTCCAAATACAAGACGAAGAAAGAACACTTTCAAGCTCAGGTGGATGAGATATGTCGGATTTTAGATGAGCACCCCTATCTGGCATCACATTTAACAGACGTTGATACCGTGGGCAGCGAAAATGAACTGTATCGTAAAGAGCATTTTTATGAAATGCAGGCGGGTTTTCGTAAGTTGCAATATCGTGGTATTAAAATACGATCCCATCATGGGGAAACTTTTCACACTTTGAAAAAAGGGATCCAGGCTGTCGATAACTCCATGAACATTTGGCATATTGATACTTTGGAACATGGTCTTAGCTTGGGAATTAATCCCAATTTTTATTTCCACAGATTGTATCAAATTGTTTTGGAAAAAAATCAGCAGGGACTTCCTATTACAAAAGATGATTCTGCTTACAAAGAAATTATGGATTTGGATTGGGGTAAATACCGTCCGACCTTAGATCTTTTATTGCAAGGGGTCCCTTTGAATGAGGAACAACAGGTCTATTTTGTAAAAGCCAAATTCCACACAGCTCGAGAAGTCGAACATTACCAACATGATGTTTTGAATCGTATGTTGAATAAGGGAATGTCATTGATTTCTTTACCCTCATCGAACAATAAACTGACGGGGCGATTTGAAGATTATAAAGATCATCCCTTTTCATGGTGGGAAAAGAAGGGTGTCGATCTGGGTGTTGGAACAGATAACTATGTCACTTTAAATACGAATTATTTACAGGAAATTTTAATTTTGCTTTTAACAGATTCTGACAATTTAAAGATTACAAAGTTATTGATGGTCACAACAGGAGAAAATCGGCGCCCCTATATTAGCCACCTTCTTTGGAAAATGCGTAAACTCCCTATTTAACGGCAAGGAACTTCATGTCAACATCTGAGACCTCAACATGGAAGAAGTTATTTACTCGAGAAATGATGATCATCGGTCTGCTGGGGTTTTCTAGTGGATTGCCTGCAGTGCTAACAAGATCAACGATGCAAGCTTGGATGACTCAAGCAGGAGTTGATCTTAAAACGATTGGCCTTTTTGCTCTGGTCAGAATTCCATTTTCATTGAAATTTCTATGGGCGCCGTTATTTGATCGATATAGCTTATTGGGTTATGGACGTCGCAAATCTTGGCTATTTTGTTTGCAGTTTTTATTATCACTGGCTTTATTTTTAATTTCCAATACGGATCCTAAAGCCCAGACCTTACAAATTGTTATTTTGGCTTTGTTGTTTAATTTGTTCAGCGCTTCTCAGGATACCATTGTCGATGCTCATCGGCGTGAGAGTTTGCAAGATGAACAATTAGGAGTTGGGGTTTCGTTCTATAGCTATGGGTACCGTATTGCGATGTGGATTGCCGGTGGATTTGCTCTTGGTTTGGCCGGAATGTTTTCCTACAGCATTGTTTATAAAGTGATGGCCTTGATTATGCTTTCTATGACTTTGGTGACATGGTTTTCAAAAGAGCCCCATGTTGAATCTCAACCTAAGAATTTGAAGGAAGCAGTGATTGACCCCTTCCTTGATTACTTCCGTAAACCGGGAGCTTTTTTAATTTTGCTTTTTATTTTGCTGTATAAACTTGGCGATAATATGGCAGGGAATATGCTGATGTCTTTCTATTTGAAGCAAGGATATACAAATATCGAAGTCGCCACAGTTGCAAAAACTTACTCGATGGTGGCAGCCCTACTGGGCAGTTTTGTGGGTGGGATTGTTGTTTTGAGAGCAGGTATTATTCCTTCCCTGTGGACCTTTGGAATTTTACAGGCTACATCCACAGCGGCTTTTAGTTGGTTAGCAACCATGGAACACAATATGCTGGCTTTTGGCACAGTGGTTTGCTTTGAGGACTTTTCAAGCGCCATGGGATCTGCTGCTTTTGTTGCTTTCATGGCCACTGAAACAAATAAAAAATTCACGGCCACTCAATATGCACTGCTTTCAAGTTTGGCGATGGTGCCAGGAACAATGATTTCGTCCGTGGCTGGGTATTTGGAAGAGGCTATGGGTTGGCATTTATTTTTTATGGCCTGTGGAATTATGGCGATTCCAGGTTTATTGATGATTTTTGTGATGTCGAAGATGCAAAAAATCCGAACAAACAAGGCCGTGGAAGATATTGAAGCCCCCGCTGTTATTGTGAAGATCTGAGGATAAGAGCTGTTTGAATTAAGCAGCTCTTCCCAGCACGGATTGTTTTAAATCTCTGACAAGTTCATTCAGTTTGATTGCCTGACTATTCATTTCCGAAGAAGAAGACGCAACCTCTTCAGATGTGGCCGCATTCTTTTGGGTGGCGGTGTCCAATGTCTCCATTGCTTTACTGATTGCTTCGATGCTATTCGCTTGTTCCTTACTTGCCGCAGAGATGGATCGATTGATTTCGGCAACATGCTCGACCTGTTTCACGATTTCATTCAAAGCATCTTTATTGCTATTCACTTTTGCTGTTCCGTTTTGAATTTTATCAACACTTTCATTGATCATATGGTTGATATCTTTGGCAGCAGAAGCGCTTCTTTGAGCCAGTGTTCGAACAGCTTCCGCAACAACGGCAAAGCCTTTTCCTTGCTCTCCAGCACGAGCCGCTTCAACAGCTGCATTCAACGCTAAAAGGTTTGTTTGGAAGGCAATGTCATCAATCACATTGATGATTTCTTCTATCTGCTTCGAGCTGGCAGAGATATCATTCATTGCAACAATCAGCTGTTGAATCACTTCTTGCCCATGCAGTGCCGAATGGCGACATTGATCCGATACTGTATAAGCCTTCTCTGCTTGCTGAGCATTGTCTTGAACAAGGCGTGAAATGGATTCCAAAGTGGCAACAGTTTGTTCTAAACTGGATGCGGCTTCCATCGCCCCCTGGGAAAAAGTTTCAGAAGCTTCCTCCAGTTGATGGCTATTGCTTCCAACAAATTCACTGGATTCTTGAATTTTTGTGGCGGCAATATTCAGTGTTGAGACCAAGTTACGGGTCACCCATATAGCTAAAATCATTCCAAGAAGAAATCCTAACGAGGTCACAAGTCCGCTGACTTGCAAAACATCAGCTCCTTCATTACGAACTTTATGAGATTCCTCTTCTATGTTGGCTCCTAATTTTTCCAGCTTTTCTTCAAGTTCAGAAAAAACTTCAGTGAATTCTCCCATGCGCTGTTGGACGATTTGAACTTTTCCTGTTGTCGATAGATCCACAAACTCAGCAGTAATTTTTAAATATTTTTGGACAGCAGGTTTTGTCTTTTCCAGCAGGCTTTTTGTTTCAGGCTTTAATTTAAGACCATCTAATTTGCTAATGTAGTTGCGAAAATTTTGGCTGAGTTCTTCATTTTCTTTTCGCACATCCTCATATTCAGAGGATTTTTTTTCCAACCCAAGCAGCATGGACCTAAAAACAACACCACGAAGTCCATCATGCATCATATCTGCTAGACTAATACTGCGGACTGATGGCAATTGAATTTGGGAAACATCCTCTAACTGTCCAAGAAGTTGAGATGATTTGTAATAGCTCGTTCCACCAAGCACAAGGATAAGTCCAAGAACAAATGCGCTGTAGCCCCAGAGTTGTTGTCGTATGCCAAGTTTCATATTATTACCTCGCTGGATAATTCATCGGCCAGGTCCAGCAGAAGTTATAGAAACCCAGACTTTTTTTAACAATTCTTGCGTGAGGTATTTTCACGTCCTATTCTGAAACAAAGAATGAAAAATCTTCTCTTCAATGTCATACTTCTTTTCACACATGGCGCCATAGCTACCGAAGCTGATGATAGTTTAGATTTAGTCATACAAGGTTGTTTAAAATCTCCGAATCATGATGAAATCTGCAATGCGATCGTCGATCTTAAAAATATTGGTGATGATTCCATTGAAGCCATCAAACAATATGCGAAACTGACACCAAGACAATATTTTGCACTAACAGTGGCAAACGCCCTGGCAAAACAACGGTTGAGAATTCGTACGAGATCTTATTTTTTTGAGAACGGAAATGATACATTGGACTTACGACCAGATGGCTTTTTTTTAACTTTTGAATTGAAGTTCTAACCTTTTTGTTTGGAATGAACGTAGTTGTCACGAATCCAAACACGAATATGTTTAAGAAAGGCATCCGTCATCCCAAAAAAAACAAAATGACATTTTTGCTTTGTTTTATCAGCTTCATCGGGTTCCACAAAATTGCAAGTGGCAATGATTTCTGGTGTGCCCACTTCATGTTCTCTCCAGAGGACAAATTCACGAAAGCTTCCCAAGGGGAGAGGGCGATGATACTTAAGAACAAGTCCTGCCTCAGAAAGTTCTGTGACTTCGATGGGGTTTGCGACCTTGATTTGTTCTTTGAAGCGAATCGATGGAATATGAACTTCCTCAAGCGTCTTCAGTAGAGGAAATGATAAAAGAAAACGTTTTAAAAGGTAAGATCGATCAAAAGGAGCAAGAAACACATCTTCGATCCAAGGACCCAGATGACGTTTGTTTGTATCAGTCATTGTTTTTGAATTATAGATAAAAACTTTTGGTGCAGCTGATTCAGTATTTATTTTTGCAAAAAACTGAAGAAGTCCATCCCATTGAGTTCCTAACATATCTGCATGTGTAAGTATGGCATCAACGGCACCAGATGTTTTCTTTTCATGCACAAGATGTGCAATGGTTTGCTCTTTTGTGAGTTCTTGCCACCGTAGAACAAAGACTAGACCACCAAACTTGTCTAAGCGCTTTCTTTCTGCTGACTTTAGTTCTAAAAAATAAACTTCATTCATGTGATGAAATTTAAAAATATGATTTTCAGCAGAAATTTCAAATGTTCCGGCAATGAGGTCCTTCAGTTTCTTTTTATCAACTTCCAGAAAGCCTTTCATTAAAAAGCCACTTTGAAATAAAATATCTTTAGGCATTTTACCTAAAACAGTGAACTCCTTTTCGTTGACATTGTCGAATCCCACAAGTTTGTTTCCTGTCGCATCCACAACCATATCAAAGACATCTGTTGTATTCACAAATCGTTTCAATTGAACATTTTTTAAAAATTCTTCTGGAAGTTGTTCTGTTAAGAATTCACCTGGGTTTGAGTATGTTTTTATATTGATTTGTTCAAAAGTTCGAAGAAATGAAGATTTTAAATTATCTGATTGAGAGTTGTCCGCATCTATGACGGCTATATTTAAAATCCGATGCGGAGTGGGGGTTTGTGATGCTAAGACATTTGTGACTTCCGCGCTTGGATTTTTCGCTAACTTTCGAATCGCATTGAGTTGATTCGAGTCAGCTCCAAAAAAGCTAAAACTACAGCGAAATTCCTCGGGGTATTCAGGATGAGGTTCGCAGCGAATAGCTTTGGCAAAAACACTGCGTTGACGATCAGAAGCAAAAAGAGATCCATAGTATTTTGCCAAGCTACCTACATTGATTGGCCGATCATTTCTGGTGACAAAACCTACCTCTGATAAGGATTCTAAGGGGACGTCTTTCAGCATTTCAATGGTCGCTGAGGTTTTTTGATTATGTACTGTGTATTTAGAAGGAGGATGTCTTCCATCCATTGCATAAATCAGGTGTTGAGACAGAATCAATCGATCAAAGGGTTTGTAGATTACATTATTAAGAATTCGATCTTCCAAATCTACAATGTTAAATTCCGACTTATCAAAGGTGGTTAGTAC